>MDTE01032907.1_pt1 | contig 13476 bp, 12 predicted proteins | sample 811231 | NCBI WGS metagenome assembly MDTE01 (sample SAMN05326651, study PRJNA326480) | marine metagenome | isolation source: seawater | place: Indian Ocean: Red Sea | collected 2010
AGGGCTATGATCCACCAAAGCCAGAACCGGGCCGTTTCACTGTCCACTATCATGATGAAATAGCAGCCCGCCACAACAGCTCCAATCATAACCAACAAATTAATAAGTTTTTGTAATGGGAAAGTTGTGGCAGTACCGCCGATCTTTCCTGAAAGCTTAAGATACGCAACTATGGATCCTGTGAAAGTGATGCCGCCGATAATGACCGCAATGACAATGACCAAAGCTAAAAACCACTGGCCAGGCATCGCGTCACCTGCCCCTTCCAGATAAGTGTCCCATCCCCCTGACCGGACCTTCTCATACTCAGACCATCCAACTAATAAACTCGCCAAACCTCCAAATCCGTTAAACAAGGCAACTAATTCGGGCATTCCCGTCATTTGGACCCTTTTAGCCGCAATTAATCCAATTGCTCCCCCAACAGCCAATCCGGCCACTATCCATCCATAATCGAGACCACTCTTTGAGAGGGTGACAATTATAGCGATGAGCATGCCCAAAGATGAAATTCTATTTCCCTTAACAGCAGTCGTAGCTGAACCAAGCATTTTAATACCAAGAATAAAAAGAATCGCGGCAACAATATAAGAAACGTTAATTATAGATTCCGGCATGCTTGGCAGTAAAAAATTACAAGTTCAATGGAGCTGTTATTATTATGAGTCTTTTTTTGTTTTAAACATCGAGAGCATACGATCAGTTACACAGTAACCTCCTACAACATTTATAGTTGCCAGGACAAGAGCAGCCAGACCAAGCCACTTCGATATTGCATCATCTTGTTGGCCTGAAGCTATCAGTGCACCCACTATAGTAATGCCTGAAATTGCATTAGATCCCGACATTAATGGTGTATGCAATTGCGAAGGAACTTTGGAAATTAATTCAATACCCAAAAAGGCTGCTAAGACAAAAGTGAATAAAAGTAAGATAAGTTCCATCGATTAATAAATTAATTTATTCTTCACCGCTATCCTCAATAAATGTTTTATGAACGACTTTTCCTGCATGCGTTAAAACACAACCAGATAATATTTCATCATCAAGATCGAGTCCAAATGATTTACTTTCCTGATCCCAAAAATGCTCAACAAAATTACCCAAATTGGCAGAAAAGACCTGGCTCGAATGCCTAGCAACACGACCTTCAAAATTACCCATACCCACAATACTGACACCGTTTTCAGTCACAATCTCTTGGTCCAATACGGTGCCTTCAACGTTCCCTCCGGACTCAGCAGCCAAATCAATAATCATACTTCCCGGCTTCATTCTCCGAATAACATCTTTCGTTATAAGTATGGGGGATTTTCGTCCAAACACTTTGGCAGTAGTGATAACCACGTCAGATCCCTCACAAACTTTTGCCTGTTCTTCGCGCTGCTTATCAAGCTGCTCAGGAGTCAACTCTTTGGCATACACCTGACCAGCTTCTGAAGGGCCGTCACCAAGATCGATCCTTAATGCTTTGGCTCCGAGAGACTCTGCCTGCTCAAGAGCCTCCTGACGAACGTCAAAGGCCGTGACCCGGGCACCCAAACGTTTGGCGGTAGCAATTGCCTGAAGCCCCGCCACCCCTATTCCCAAGACAAAGTACTTGGCAGGAGAAATCGTTCCTGCTGGAGTCATCATCATGGGCAAGATTTTATTCAGCTTTTCCGCCGAATAGATAACAGCAGTGTATCCCGCAATGTTGGCCTGCGAACTTAGAGCGTCCATCTTTTGGGCAAGAGTCGTTCTCGGTATCATTTCCAGACTCACAGCGGTAATTTCAGATGACGCCATAGCATGAAGGGACTCAGCGTCATTAAAAGGGTCAAGAAAGCTGAGATGAATTGCCCCCTTTTTGAGAATATTTATTTCCTCAAGCGGGGGTTTTCTAACGCGAAAAACAAAATCAGCAGCTGATAAGGATGGGGCCTTGTCATTAACGACCTTTGCACCCGATTCTGAATATTCACTGTCAGAATGGCCACACCCTGTTGCAATTCCCGACTCTACTTCAACATTAAATCCAATATCAACTAACCTCTTAACAGTTATGGGAGTAAGGGCTGCTCTAGTTTCGCTAGGATCAGTCTCCTTTGGGGCAAATATTATCATTAACTAGGTCAATTTATATGCTCGAATAATGCCAAACTACAGCCGAAATGAAATTTGTCGATTCTAACAAAAACATTCTATATCTTATATTAAAGAATATCATTAAATATCAAAGCTCCTAATAAATTGATAAATAAAGAAAATCAACCCATTCGCCATTTAGCGATCATTGCCACTTTGTTCATTGCTGCATGCTCACAGAATCTTCAGCAAGCCGTATCCATTGAACCTCAACGTCATAATTCAGGAATCAGCAAAATTCATCTTTCAAAAACAGAAGCAGAAACGATAGGTAATAAAATCTGGAGAAATGAGTGTGGGGGAACGCTAGAAGGGCTCACTAGCTGGAACAAAGGCGAATATTTTGCCTCTCTTGGAATTGGTCATTTCATATGGTATAGCGCGGCCAAAGAAGGTCCCTTTGAAGAAAGTTTCCCAAAACTCATTCAGTTCATAACCTCACAAGGAATTAGGGTCCCAAAAATCGCGAGGAAATCCGACTGCCCATGGAATACCAGAACAGAGTTCTTTGAATCCAAGAATTCTCCTCAAATGATTGAATTAAGGCAATTCCTTCATCGAACAATTCCTTTGCAGACCCTATTTATTCTGACTCGCCTCGAACAGGCTCTACCGAAGATGTTAACTCAGGTTCCAATCAATAAGCAGAAAAAAATCACAGTTAATTTCTATACATTACTAAAGAGCCCTGAAGGAAAATATGCTCTGATGGACTATGTAAACTTCAAGGGTGAAGGAACAAACAAAAAAGAACGTTATAAGGGAAAGGGATGGGGAATGCTTCAAGTACTTGAAAAGATGCAACCCGATCTGCCGCCCGGCCAAGCAACACTTGGATTTGCAAAAGCTGCGGATTACGTTTTGACACAAAGAGTCGAAAATGCTCCTAAAGATGAAACAAAATGGCTGAGGGGCTGGAGAAACAGACTGAAAACCTATTACTGATCGAAAGGCCCAGCCAATTTATCAAAGTGAACAGTTCTTTGACTTTTCCCTGGTCTGAGGCATTTATTAAACGTTCATTTAAACCAATCTTATAATGTCCCCAGAAACAACCCTCATACTATTCAAAACTGATTGCGTCGAAAAAAAATTAGTTGGTGAAATACTTAACCGATTTGAGAGCGAAGGATTCAAAATTAGAGGCATTAAAATGATCTCGCTTTCAACGGAAATACTGAATGAACATTATGCTCACGTGGCAGACAGACCGTTCTTTCCTGAAATACTTAATTTCATGCAAGCATGCCCCGTCATTGCCTTGGCCCTTGAAGGTGAAAACGCCATCGCACGTGTCCGAGAATTGCTAGGCCCGACAGACTCTAATGTTGCTGAGAAAGGTACTATCCGCGGCGACTTCGGTGTCGATACGATGCGAAATGTCTGTCATGCCTCGGACTCACAAGAATCTGCCAGCGCTGAATTGAAACGATTCTTTGGTGAAGAAGAAATATTTTCTTATTAATAAGATCTAATGAGATTCTCTCACTAACCACATTTTTAAAAGATCAGGTAGAGAAGTTTGCATAAGACAAACAACTAGTCATACTATTGAGTTAACAGAGGTGAACTCAGAGAGGCTAAGAAAAATTAATCCTGCTATTAAAATAGCACGTGCCATTGGCTGGCTTGCACTATTGATTTCCTCAATATTGCATTTATTCATTCTTTTCAGCTTCAATTATAATAGCGATCAGTTATCGATCATAACCGTTTTTCCAATCTGGCTATGGTCCGCAGTCGGTCTAGGGTTCATTACCATTTCAATAATATGTACCAAGAAAAAAATATTACTGTGTTTCTTAGGCGCGTGGATAATTACAGCTCTTCTGGGATCCGATGAATTCACATCATTAAAAAGAGGAATCTTCCCAACACTTGAAAAATCAAAAACTTTAGCAGACCCAGCAATGGCAATGAAAACATTACGCATTGCCTCAATTAATTGTAATGGTCGTAAAATCAAAGCTGCAATAGAATCAATTGAGTACAATCCTGATATTATCTTTTTACAAGAATCACCATCACCAGAGGATCTCAAAAAAATAAAAAATAAATTTTCGGATCCAACGATCGAAATAGTTGGCGGGTGGGACTGTGCAATAATCGCACGGGGCAAATTAACGAAAAGAAATTACCCCTCTCTATTTTATGATCATGCCACAGGCGCAATGCTGACACTTGAAAATGGATCCACTATAGAGCTTCTTTGCATTCACTTGGAAAGCGCAGTAACTCGCTGGGATTTATGGAATAAAAATTGCTGGAAAGAACATCAGCAACGGAGCAGGGAAAGACGTGATCAATTGAGTCAATTATTATCAAAATATGAGGAATTTGCCTCTGACAAACCAAAGATATTCGGCGGCGACTTCAATTCTCCGAAAAATAGTAATTTATTTAAAATACTATCACCAGAATATACAAATGCATTCGGTTCGGTCGGGAAAGGAATCGGCAACACTTTCACTAACTATTTTCCAGTCATTCGTATAGATCATATCTATACCAGTCCAGAGCTAGAACCCATTGATGCCAGCGCCGTCAGGACAGTACACTCCGATCACCGGATGCTGATATGCGATTTTATTATAAAATAAAAAACGGAGAAATTATTAATTAATCCAATTCCATGACACTTCCTTTTTAATGTCTGGATGAAGAGAAAAATGAACAGGGCAGGACATTGCTTCTTTTTCAATTAATTCCCTCTTTGGATGATCGTCAGGCAAGGGAACTTCTATCTCAACCGTAATTTTTGCAATCCTCCTTGGCAAATCCGAACTCATTTCCTTGATGACTCTACCCTTCACATTACCCACATCAACTTCATGCTTCTTCGCAACGATGCCAAGGATCGTTAACATGCACACACCCAATGAACCGGCACATAAATCAGTTGGAGAAAATGCTTCACCAAGACCATGATTGTCAATAGGTGCGTCCGTTTCTATAGTGGCTCCTGATAAACCATGTTTTGCACTGCATCGCAAATTGCCATCATAACTAATTTCTATTTCTACCATATCTGAATACGAATTAATACTTGGAACAATCTTAAATATCAGTACCTATCATTTCAATTATTTTCGACTAGATCATTCATGACTAAAACTATTCTAAAGCCATAGCTAGAGTTCCCTGGGCCAAATGGTTGTATGCTTCTATAAGATGACAAAAAATGCTGCTCCAAATGCGAATTATAACCTCCTCCTCGGGCAACTGCCCATGTCTTAAAGTCAGATTCCCCACCATAAGAATCCTTCACCCACTCCCAAACATTTCCTGCAAGATCATGAAACCCCTTACCATTAGGCTCAAAGCTACCAACGGGAGAAGTATGCGAAAAACCATCCTCATACGAGCGCACAATATTAGACTCAGTTAACCAATTAAGAGCTGATAAATCCGCCATGTTGGCAGTTGCCTTTGCCGGGGGCCACTTGTTGCCCCATGGAAATATTCCTTCCACTAATCGGTCTCGATCCGCAGGAACTGCCCCTTCCTCAGCATCTAATCCTGCAGCAAAACTCCAGTCTCTATCAGTCGGCAGTTCATATCGTAAGTTAAATCCTATCAGCCCTTTATCTCTCTCATATTCAGTCAACCATTCACAAAAATCATCTATCTGATCCCTATCAATTAAGACAACCGGATGATTATCTCCTTGAGTGAATTTCGGCTTAGATTCACGTTTTTTTCCAGTAGAAGAGCAAAAATAATCAAAATCTCTCACCCTAATCTCCCAAGCTGACATCATAACATCATCTCTGAGAGGAATCATCGGAATGCCCAGAGAATTTTTCCATTCCTTGGTAAAATCGACCCCCTCACTCTTCCTCATTCTTACACTCACAGGATGATCAATATTGGATTGTAAGTCTATCAATCGCTTCTCATCCCTATGTCCTTTTAATCGGAAAAGAATTTCTATGGACTCAGGCGTCAAACCGGTAACACGCAATCCTGTTTTTCCCTCATATTTTTTATTAATATAAACAGAAGCACCTTCCGGAACCGAGCTCAGTATCAGTGTCGCATAAGTGGCCGTGCGGACACTCGCAAAGAGTGGATATCTGTCCTCAAATACATCATTCCCAAAAACAACATCTCTTTTCTCATGTTCAACATCCTCTCTCAATTCATAGTGCTGATTCTCAGCCAGATATCCTTTGTTTTTTTCCTCCATGGTCAGCCATTTAAAAAAACCATCTGCCATCTCAGGCCCCACTAGGGCAGTCTCATGAAGGACTTCCGGATCTTCCATAGGAACAATTAATTGAGCTTTATGGTAATCAACCGGTTCCGATAAAGTTGCGATGTATTTCTCGAATTTCACTAATGGAAATGGGATCTCAGAAACATGAATTTCTTGTAGATAACTAAATTTCATCCCAAGCGAGTTCCTCCACTCCTTTCCCTTGAAAGGAGGCCTGAAAAATTCCAAATGCCCACCCAGTAATAATGTTTCATTAATTTCAACAGTGCCTTGAGCTGATTTTACGCGGTAACCTTCCAATTCTAGTTCATAATTGACTCTGCCAATTGGAACGTTCGAATCAAAGAAGTCCGGAGAAGCAATGCCTTTGAATGATCTTTTCCTTCCATCTTGAAAAACTTGATAAACTTTGGCTCCGGCAGGGACAGAAGTGATCCGGACATTTCCATACTTATCTTCTGCTATCGCCGGTTCATTTTCCTCAATCTCCTCACTGACCTCCTTGACTATATTATTTCCATTAGCAGGAACAGCATCAGGATCCTTACTTTGATTAATATGAAAAGGGCCAAATAATTCAAAATTTGTTAAACTCAAAATAGCAATGAAAACCAAAGCCATAAGAAGTAGAGCCCTAGAAAACTTAAGTAAAACACCAGTGACATCCATGCCCCTATCCAGAGACAGTAGATCTTGGCTCATCTTATAAGCATTATCGTAACGTTGTCTCGCCTGACCAGCGCATGCCTTGCAAATTATATCATTGAGAACTCGCCATTTCTTTCTCTCGGTTTCATTCCCCTTTGGAGCCGAAATTGCAGGGAAATCAAAACGGTCTTTACCAGAACTCATTTCATAAAGAACCATTCCCAAACTATAAATATCCGCCTTAGGATCACCTGGCCCTTCTGGTGGAACAAATCCTTCGGTACCAACGAACGTTCGCTGACCGGTAACTGCTACAAGGCCAATGTCAGCGATCTTCGGAATACCATCAACAAATATCACATTCGAGGGCTTAATGTCTCTGTGCGTCAGGCCTGACTGATGAATATGATGCAAGGCATCAGCCATAGTGGCGCCCCATTCTCCACATTCATCCATCGATAATTTTTGTCTATCATTTATCTCGGAATCTAAAGTCCTTGGAATATAACTATCAGCAATGACCTCAGAATCACTGACCTTATCATCCGCCAATTCCATGACATAATAATAAAATGCCTCATCCATATTTCGCCCAACATGTAAAACATTGACCAGACCAGGGTGGGTCCGAGATATGGGCTCAAAAATTTTAATACCCTCAAATTCTCTCTCGAAAGTTCTGTCGTGTTCGAAATCCTTACGATTGACCACTTTGATGGCCCTCATCGATCCAGTGACACTCCTCGCAAGCCAAACCTCTCCGTAAGACCCTTTTCCGATTCTTCTGATCATTTCGTGATCAGGAATCGCCGGAGGAATTTCGCTAAAATCAGAAGAGCTGCTTTTCAAGTTTCTGGATCTCCTTCTTTAATATTGAACCTATGCGGTGCTTTGCTAAATATACCTGAGCAACACTGACTCCAAGTTCCCTCTTAACCTTGTCCACTGACCAGCCTTGGACAACGTAACAATCAAATATTTGGAATTGTTTAGGTGAAACTTTTTCTTTCACTTTTGCCAGACTCCGCTCTGTGATACTTTTATTCCATTCCGCTTCCCATATTTTTTCAATTTCAGGACCATTTTGATCCTCAAACCTATCAATGACAGCAGTTCTTATAGAATCGTCCATGCCGTGATAATCAACTACAGCATTATCTTTTTTTCTTTTCCGAAACTGATCAGCTATCCTCCAGCGGCTCATATTCATAAGCCACGCCTTGAATGAACCCTTATTAGGATCATACTTACCTTCTTTTTGCTGCTTCGCGATACAAATGATAGTTTCTTGTACCGCATCAAAAGCCTCCTCATTCTTTAAACCAGATTTTACAGCGACACCATAAATCAAACGCCAATAAGTCTTATAGAAATCATCCCAACTCTTTTGATCCTCCCAATCATTGAGACGCTCAATTAAACTTTTCCTAGTCCGCTCATATGCTTCATTAAAATTAGGCTCTTTTGCCGAAACTGACATATTATAAGAAAATAAACCGATTACTTAATGAAACACAATAATAGACGGTTACCATATAAAGCTCGAAACAAATCATTTCCGAAATAGATTCTCAGTAAATTAATCTCCAGTATCAATAATGCACCGTAAAATTGCCATTAGAGTAGATCCTGACGATGATGTTCTCGTTGCGCTTACTGATATCGAAGGTTCTGAAGAAATTGAGCCTGATTTGATTACAAGGGAGTTTATACCGGCCAAACAAAAATTGGCAGGAAGAGACTTTACTGATGGAGAGGACATCACAATGTACGGAGTCGTGGTAGGTTCGACTAAAAAATCAATACGATCAGGTGAACTCATTAGCACTGAAAACGTTACACATAAATCCTCCTCCTATGAAGGGAAAAACAATGAAGCGGCTTGGGAGTTGCCAGACATTTCAAAATACTCAGATAAGACCTTCAATGGATATCACCGGTCAGATGGGAAAGTAGGAACGGCCAATCATTGGATCTTTGTGCCTCTTGTTTTTTGTGAATCGCGGAACCTTGATATGTTAAAGGCCGCACTAAAAAAGACTCTCGGCTATTCATTCGACGATCCTTACACTTCATTTGCTCAAGATCTTAAAAAAGCTTACGAAGAAGGTTCAAACGAGCAGAACCTTCGGAACATCACATCCAATAAATTCAGCAAGCAAAAAGAACGCGTATTTAAAAATATCGATGGTTTGAAATTTTTAGACCATGGATTGGGTTGCGGCGGAACAAGAGAAGACGCACAAACATTGTGCGGACTAATAGCCGGATACATTAATCATCCTAACGTTGCTGGAGCGACTGTCCTCAGCTTAGGATGTCAAAACGCTCAAGTGAGCCTTTTAGAGGAAGAAATCTATTCTCGGGCACCACAATTCGACAAGCCTTTACTGATTTTCGAGCAACAAAAATTCGCCTCAGAACGTGAAATGCTCAATTCGGCCATAAGAGAAACATTCATAGGGATGATATCTGCAAATCAAATTAACCGAGAACCGGCTAATCTTTCTAATATTTGCTTAGGAGTTGAATGTGGTGGGTCAGATGGCTTTTCAGGAATATCAGCTAACCCCGCTATTGGTAAATGCGCTGACCTGATTGTAGGACTTGAAGGTTCGGTAATACTCTCTGAATTTCCTGAACTTTGTGGCGTAGAACAGGAACTATGTAACAGATGCATAGACAAAGAAACTGCATCCAGATTCGCCTCCTTAATGAAATCTTATAATGCTCGAGCCGAAGCACACGGATCAGGATTTAAAGATAATCCATCTCCTGGCAATATAAAAGATGGCCTCATCACTGATGCTATTAAATCAGCAGGAGCTGCGAAAAAAGGTGGCACTTCACCAATCGTTGAAGTCCTTGATTATCCTCAACCAGTTACCAAGAAAGGCCTTTCCCTGCTATGTACTCCGGGAGGTGATGTAGAATCGACAACTGCAATGGCAGGATCAGGAGCCAATCTTATGGTATTTTCGACTGGTCTCGGGACCCCAACAGGAAATCCCATAACCCCCACAATCAAAATTTCAACTAACAGCGAACTGGCAAAGAAATTACCTGATCTTATTGATTTTGATACTGGATCAATCATACGAGGTGAATCCTCAATAGATGAACTGGGAAGGGATCTTCTAGATCTGCTCATCGAAACAGCCAGCGGCTCTTACAAACCAAAAGCGGTCATTTTAGGTCAGGATGATTTTCTACCCTGGAAGAGAGGAGTTTCATTATAAACAACCAATCAAACTTAGCATTACAATGTGGGTCGCGTAATGGTGCGGTCATATTCCTCGAATACACTCTAATTAATCTATTTAATTATGCGCATTCTACTTGTAGAGGATAAAAACCGGCTCCGAGAAGCAATAGAAAAAGCACTGAGAGGTTCAGGTTACGCCGTGGATTCCACTGACAATGGAAATGATGGCCTTTGGATGGCTTGTGAAAATACATATGATACTATTCTATTAGACATCATGTTGCCTGGCCTTGACGGATTAAGTGTCCTTGAACAGTTAAGAGAACGGGAACGGGACACTCCGGTCCTGTTATTAACTGCCAAAGATACAATAGCTGACAGAGTCAAAGGCCTCAGAAAGGGAGCGGACGATTATCTGATCAAACCATTTGCCCTTGAAGAACTGCTAGCAAGAATAGAAGCTCTTTGCAGGCGCTCCTACAAAAAATCCACATCAACCATCACCTTAAATGATCTCGTCATCGATAGTTCAGCTAAAACAGTTAAGCGGGATGGTAATCTAATTGACCTGACTGCCAGAGAATATGCAATTCTTGAATATCTGGCAATGCGTCAAGGGGCAGTCATTTCAAGATCAGAAATAGAAGAACATATTTATGATGAGCTTGTTTCTCCAATGAGTAATGTAGTCGACTCGGCGATTTGTAATTTAAGAAAAAAAATAGCAAAGGGACCTGATGATGCCGAACTAATTCACACCAGGAGAGGACAAGGATACATACTCATGCCAAAGAATTAATGAGATCAATTAGAAAAAATCTCTTCGTCTGGTTATTGCTAGGATTAGCTCTATTATGGGCAATTGCAGGGGCAGGGATATATTTATCGGTTAAGCAAGGTGAGATAACAAAACTTGATGCTGAACTGCAGAAAATGGAAGGCGCTCTCCGATTCTTAGGCGGATCCACTTTCCGAAATCCCGGTCCCCAGAGACCTGATCACTTGATTGTACGTCCGCCAAGAGAAAACTTTCAACCAAATGAAAATCGAAACTCTCCAGAGAGTCGCATAGCGCAAAGATGGCCAGATTTAATGAGTGAAGAAGGACCAAAATATATAATTTGGACAAACAAAGATACAGTAATCAGACAAACGGAAGGGCTGTCCACAAAGGAATTTGTATTTCCTGAAATCGCAGATTCAAATAGCCCTGTTTTTTATAATATAACACTCCAAAGCGGAGACACTATGCGGGCCATGGCATCCACGTTCCGAAGGTTCGGATTCGGTCGCCCAAGGCCTAGGGGAAATGAACCGATACGCAGACCAGATGATGAAACGATCGCGCAAAATGAGGAACAGCCCCCCCCACGAAATATAGCACTAACGGGAATCATTGCGTTGAGCTATGGACCAATGCAGCAAACTCTCAACACCTTATTATTTGGAATAATCGCTGTCGGTGTCGTTGCAGGATTCTGCTCATTTTCTTTAGTCCATTTTGCATTAAAGAAAGGACTCAACCCTCTATATGCTCTAGGTAATAAATTAGCTTCGGTAGACTCTTCCTCATTGAGTCACCGTTTCTCAAAAAATGAGCTGCCTGTAGAACTTTCTCCTATATGTGACCATCTGAACGAACTAATGGAAAGATTAGAAGATAGCTTCGAAAGAGAACGCAGATTCAGTGGAGATTTGGCACACGAACTTAGAACACCTATTGCAGAATTAAAAATGTTATCAGAAGTCGCGTTACGATGGCCTGAAAATGAACTTGAATCTCATGCCAATGAGACTCTGGATATCGCTCAACAATTACAGGAAATTATCGAAAGCTTATTAGCACTGAGCAGATATGAAAATGGAGATGAGGACCTCGAATTTGAAAAAATACAACTTCTCAGTTTTATAAAAGATTGCTGGAATCCGTTCGCTCAAAAGTCCGAAGAGAAAAAAATTAGAGTAGCTACAAAGATTTCGAGCGATCATGTCATTGAAACCGATCCAAAAATATTACGCCTTATTATCAATAACTTATTTTCAAATGCTGCCGAATATACTCCCTCAGGAGGAACAATCGATATTAGCGAAGATCAAAACGTTGAAGGGCACATCCTTAGCATTTCCAATTCAGTGGAGAATTTCACCGAAGAAATGTTAGAGCACCTCTTTGAAAGGTTATGGAGAGGTGATCTTTCTAGAACAGATGGGTCGCACAGCGGTTTAGGTCTTGCCCTATCAAAAGCATGCTCCAAGTGCTTGGGCTTAGATTTAAAAGCAGAGCTTATAGAAAGCGATCAGATCAGATTTACGTTATTAAGGAACAATATAAAATTAAGTTGATCATCTTAAGGTAATCTACATCAGGTAAAATTAAAAAATGAAACTACTATTATCAAAAGTCTTCGGCGTAGCAATTTTTCTAGCATTGGTTGCAACTCCAGAAATTAGTCAAAGTAAAGAAGCTAAGAAAAAGAGCCATTCAAAAAATTCTGAAAGCATTTCCAGCCCTAGCGGACCGCAAAGAGGACCTCAGGCTAGAGGACCTCAGCACGGACCAAAAAATGGACCACAAGCTAGAGGACCACAACGCGGACCGCAAAGAGGACCTCAGGCTAGAGGACCTCAGCACGGACCAAAAAATGGACCGCAAGCTAGAGGACCACAACGCGGACCAAAAAAAGGGGCAGAACGAGGATCAAAAAGAAGTAAAAATCCAGTTCATCATCTTAGGATAATATAAATCTGCTACTATTATACAAATTCATGAAACCTCATTAGGATTTCACCAACTTGAATTTCTTTTAACCATCAAATAATAATAAAAATGAAAACTAAACTTACAAAACTAGCCGCAAGTGCAATCACTCTGGCTCTTTTGTCTTCTTCAGCAATTGCGCTGGATGAAGAGAAAAAAGGAAAGAAAAAAGGGAAACCAGCAGCTGAACGCCCAGAAGGCGCTAAGCCAAAGAGTCCTCGCGGACAGCGTGGCCAGCGCGCACAACGTTCACCCGAAGAAGCATTCAAAGCGATAAAAACCCGTTTAGCTGAAAATGAAAAATTCGCAGAAATGTTCAGTAAACGAGCAGACAGCGATGGAGATGGAAAAGTTTCCGATGAGGAAATAAAAGCCGCCATTGCAAAAATGAGTGAAAGGCGCAAGCGAGGAGAAGGCGGACGCCCAGAAGGTGGCCGTCCTAAAGGAGAGCGCCCAGAAGGTGGCCGTCCTAAAGGAGATCGCCCAGAAGGTGGCCGTCCTAAAGGAGATCGCCCTAAA
>MDTE01070601.1_pt1 | contig 13475 bp, 8 predicted proteins | sample 811231 | NCBI WGS metagenome assembly MDTE01 (sample SAMN05326651, study PRJNA326480) | marine metagenome | isolation source: seawater | place: Indian Ocean: Red Sea | collected 2010
GAGGACCTGGGCGCGCGCTTCGACCTGCGCGCCATCCACAACGATGACCCCAGCATGAGCCCGATGCAAATATGGAGCAACGAGGCGCAAGAGCGCTACGTGCTGGTCGTCGGCCGCGACCACCTCGACCGCTTTTCCGAACTCGCCGCTCGCGAGCGTTGTCTCTTCGCGGTCATCGGCGAAATCACCGGCGATGGCAAACTCAACCTCGACGACCCACTCCTGCACGATCCCCCGATTGCCGAACTCGATCTCGAAGTCCTGCTCGGCAAACCACCGAAAATGCTGCGCGACGCAACTCGCCTCAGTCAGACCCATCCCCCACTGGACCTCGGATCCACATCTGTCGCCCAAGCCGCAGAACGCGTACTGCGCTTCCCCGCCGTAGCGGCCAAAACCTTCCTCATCACCATCGCCGACCGCACCGTCACAGGGCTGGTCGCGCGCGACCAGATGGTCGGCCCCTACCAGGTGCCAATTTCCGACTTTGGACTGACCTGCCACTCTTTCCAGGGCTATACTGGCTCGGCAATCGCCATGGGGGAACGCGCTCCCCTAGCCCTGATCGACGCTCCTGCTTCCGGGCGGATGGCTGTCGCCGAGGCGGTGACCAATATCGCCGCGGTCCAGATCGGCGATATCCACAATATCAAACTATCGGGCAACTGGATGTGCGCCTGCGGCGAAGAGGGAGAGGATGCCGCTCTCTTCGATACAGTACGCGCCGTAGGCCTGGAGTTCTGCCCGGCACTGGGCATATCGATTCCGGTGGGCAAGGACTCGCTCTCGATGCGCGCCGTCTGGGAAGATTCCCGAGGTAACGCGCACAAAATAGTCGCACCGCTGAGTCTGGTTATCTCGGCCTTTGCTCCGGTCGAGGATATCCGCCGGATCGCCACCGCCGACCTCAAAAAAGAACCGCAAACCCGACTCCTCCTCGTCGACCTCGGCCGGGGACTAAACCGCCTGGGCGGCTCCTCTCTGGCCCAGACCTACAACCAGATCGGCAACGAAGTGCCCGATATCTGCGCATCCGACCTGCGCAGCCTCTACAATGCGGTCCAGAAGCTGCTCGCACACGATCTGATCCTGGCCTATCACGACCGTTCCGATGGCGGGCTCTTTACCACTGTCGCCGAGATGGCCTTTGCCGGACGCTCCGGTGTAACACTCGATCTAGCTGCGCTCGGGCACGATCCTCTGGCCGCGCTCTTCTGCGAAGAAATTGGCGTGGTACTGCAATATCGCAGCTGTGATGAAGAAGCCGTCCTCGCCGCCTTCGACCAAGAGCAGATCGGCGAACACGTCCACATTATCGGCGCTCCCGCTGACGAGTTAAACCTGCGCATCCTCAATGGAGACATACCGATCTACGACGCCCCTCTTCTCAATCTCCATGCCACTTGGGCCGAGCTCTCCTACCGGATCCAAGCCCAACGGGACAATCCCGAATCCGCCCGCGAAGAATTCGAAAACATCACTGCCACAAAAGATCCCGGCCTGAATTTTCATCTGACCTTTGAACCCGCTCCCACCAGCGCCGAGCAGAGCGAGGAAAAAAAGGCAAGGCAAACGAACGGAAGAGCCAAACCGCAGCTGGCAGTACTGAGAGAACAAGGCATCAATGGACAGGTAGAAATGGCTGCTGCCTTCGACGCCGCCGGTTTTGAATCCGTAGATCTGACCATGACCGACCTCATTAACGGTCGCGCCGATCTCAGCCAATTCCACGGTCTGGTCGCCTGCGGCGGCTTCAGCTATGGTGACGTCCTCGGGGCCGGAGCCGGCTGGGCACGTTCTACTCTCTTCAATTCCAACCTCCGCGACCAATTCGCCGCCTTCTTTAATCGACCCTCTACCTTCTCGCTCGGCGTCTGCAACGGCTGTCAGATGCTAGCCCACCTCAAAGAACTGATCCCCGGCAGCGAAGCCTGGCCTCAATTCCACCGCAACCTCTCCGAGCAGTTCGAGGCGCGTTTAGTCACCGTAGAAGTTATGGAAAGCGCTTCCGTACTCTTGCGCCAAATGGAAGGTTCCCGTCTGCCTATCGCCGTCGCTCACGGTGAAGGCCGAATCCAATTCGCCAACGATCAGGACTTTGGAAAAGCCCGCGACCAAAACCAGCTCTGTCTGCGCTATGTCGACAACCACGGCCAACCCACCGAACGCTATCCGCAAAACCCCAATGGCTCACTGCAAGGCCTCACCGCGCTCTGCAGCAACGACGGTCGCACCACCATCATGATGCCCCATCCCGAACGCGTCTTTCGCAACGTCCAACTCTCCTGGCGCCCACCGCAATGGCGGGGCGAAGCGGGTCCCTGGCTCAAACTCTTTCAAAACGCGCGCACCTTCGCCGACGAAAGCTAAGTCCAGGACTTCGCGCCTTGACGTCTGCGCCACTTCCCGCCAAACTATATGCCCTGACCCATCCCAGACCAAATAAATCCAGGAGCATCCATGACCACCTCCATCCGCTGGGGCATTATAGGCCCGGGCAGTATCGCTCATAAATTCGCCGCCGGACTCCAGACCACTTCCACCGGCACACTGATCGCCATCGGCTCGCGCAACCAGCAACGAGCAGAGGAATTTGCCAACCAGTACGGTGCCCCCAATCGTCACGACTCGTACCAAGCCCTGGCCACCGACCCCGAGATAGATGCCGTCTACATCGCCACACCCCACCCCTTCCATAAGGACCACTCGATCCTGTGCCTCGAAGCCGGCAAGGCCGTGCTTTGCGAGAAACCCTTCACCATCAATACAACCGAGGCCGAGGCCGTCGTCGCCACAGCTCGCGCCCAGGATATTTTTCTTATGGAAGCGATGTGGACCCGCTACCTGCCGATCATCGGCCAGGTCCGGGAGTGGCTCGCGACCGGAGCTATCGGCACGCCGCGTCTGGTCAGTGCAGACTTCGGCTTCCGCGCTGCTATCAATCCCGAGGGCCGTCTCTTCAATCCGAGCTTGGGCGGCGGTGCTCTACTCGATATCGGCATTTACGTCGTCTCTTTCGCAGCTATGGTCCTGGGCGCACAACCCGCGCAGATCGCCGCTGCGGCAGCTATAGGCGAAACCGGAGTAGACGAGCAAACCGGGATCCTGCTCCGCTACGAGGATGGCGCACTCGCCACACTATCGTGCGCAGTGCGCGCCACCACCCCGCACGAAGCCCGCATCGTCGGCACCGAGGGCACGATCTCAATCGACCCTTCATGGTGGAAGGGCGAAAGCGCCACGCTCCTGGCCGGGAACCGCGAAGAGCGCATCGAATTGCCCCTTGCGGGCAATGGGTACCACTACGAAGCTCAAGAGGTGGCTCGCTGTCTCGACGAAGGGCTGCGCGAGAGTCCGACAATGCCACTCGACGAAACCGTGGCACTGATGCGGATTCTCGACGAGATTCGCATCCAGATAGGCTTGCAATATCCAATGGAATAGAGAGGGAAGAAATGAAATACGGCACCGTAGAAGGCATCGATAAAAAAATCTCGCGCCTGGTCCAGGGGTGCATCATGCTCACCCGCCAGCAGCAGGAAGAGGGCTTCGCTCTGCTCGACGCCGCCTTTGCCGCCGGCATTACGGCCTACGATTCGGCACATGGCTACGGCGGTGGGGAAGTCGACCGCATGCTCGGTCTATGGATGGAGGCCAGGGGCCACCGCGAAGAAGTCGTGATCATCGGCAAAGGCGCACATCTCAACCAGGATCGAAACCGCGTCACGCCTTATGATATCGCCTCGGACATGGCCGACTCACTCGTCCGTCTGCGTTCCGACTACATCGATCTCTACCTGCTGCACCGCGACGATCCGACCGTACCGGTCGGGCCTATCGTCGAGGCGCTCAACGAACACCGGTCCGCCGGCCGGATTCGCGCGTTCGGCGGCTCCAACTGGACTCCCGAACGCCTCGCCGAAGCCAACGAATACGCCGACAAGCACCATCTGGTACCCTTCGCGGTCTCCAGCCCCAATTTCAGTCTGGCCGAGCAGCACGAGGAGCCCTGGAAGGACTGCCTCTCGATCTCCGGCCCCTCGCAACAAACCGCCCGCCAGTGGTACGCCGGGCAGAATATGCCGCTCTTCACCTGGTCGAGCGTGGCGCGGGGCTTCTTCTCGGGTAAGATCACCCGTGCCAATGCCGAGGAAGTCCGCGACCAATTCGACGGCACGATGCCCAAATCCTATTACTACGAAGATAATTTCACGCGCCTCGACCGCGCCTGGGAACTCGCCGAAGAAAAAGGCCTCTCGGTACCGCAGATCGCACTCTCCTACGTGCTCAGCTATCCGCTGAATATCCACGCCCTGGTCGGCGCGATGAACGGCGACGAGATCGCCTCAAATATCCAGGCGCTGGACAATCCCCTGAGCGAAGCCGAGATGGCCTGGCTCGACCTGCGCAGCGAGGAGCGTTAGCCATGCCCAAGCGCCCCAATGTCGTGGTGCTGATGTCCGACCAGCAACGCCTCGACACCGTCAGCTGCTACGGGCTCAATGAGATCTGCAAAACCCCCCATATCGACGCGCTGGCTGAGCGCGGCGTACGCTTCGACTCGGCCTTCACACCCACCGCCATCTGCTCCCCAGCCCGCGCCAGCTTCTACACCGGCCTCTACCCGCACAAACACGGCGTCACCGCCAACGGGCTCTGCATCGATGAAGGCGTACAGGGCATAAACCACTATCTGGAGCAGAGCGGATACCGCTGCGGCTACGCCGGTAAGTGGCACGTCGATGAGCAGACCGGTCCATCCGGCTACGGCTTCGTCGGTCAGGATTTCATGGGCTATGCCTTTCCCGGATCGGATCTCTTGCCCGGCCTTCAATTCGGCGCTAAACCCCGGGGTCACAATCCCTACGCCGAATACCTGCAGGAGCATGGATTCGACCCACCACCCACTGTCTCGCACCGCTACGTCGGCACCAATCCCTCCAACCAGGCCCAGGAAATGTTCGCGCTGCACGAAGGGCCGGTCGAGTCCTCGATCGAATACTTCGTCGCCTCAGAGGCCATCCGCGTTCTCGACGAGATCGCCGACGACGACGAACCCTTCTTTCTCTGGGCCAACTTCTGGGGTCCGCACAGCCCCTCGCTGGTTCCCGAACCTTATTTCTCCATGTACAACCCCGAAGAGATTCCCGAGCATCCCAGCTATGCCGAGACCTTTGCCCAAAAACCCTATCGACAGGAGTTAATCGAAAAGCTCTGGGGACTGGGCGAGTACGGCTGGGAGGGTTTCCAAGAAATCGGTGCGCGCTACTTCGGGCATTGCACCCTGATCGACGACATGGTGGGCCGCGTCGTGGCCCACCTGGAAAAGCTAGGCGTTCTCGACAATACCATCATCGTCTACACCGCCGATCACGGCGACTGCATGGGAGCCCATAAGCTGATCGAAAAAGGCGAATTCATGTACGACGAGATCTATCGAATTCCCCTCGTTATCGCCGATCCCAAGTGCCAAGCTCCAGGCTCGTCCTGCGATGAATTCGTCTACCTGCAGGAAATCATGCTCTCCACGCTAGACGCCGCCGGCTGCCCGATCCCCGCCGACCTCGACGGCCAATCGTTTCTCCCCGCCATTGAAGGCCGACCTTTCAGCAATGGCCGCGAGGAAGTCTACTGCGTCTTCGACCGCCATTTCACCGTCGCCAACCAGCGCATGGTCCGCACCCGAACCCACCAGTTCACCTTCAACTCGGGCGACCCGGGAGAACTCTACGACCTGCAAAAAGACCCCTACCAGCTCGACAATGTCTACGGCGCACCCGAATACGAGACCGTGCGCCTCGATCTGATCAACCGCATGGACCGCTATATGCAGGAACTCGAAGACCCCTTGCGCGGATGGTTCGGCCGCATCAAAGGAGCCTACTAGCCGCGTGATCTGCCGCGGGTCTACAACAGATACGTGGTGCGTCCGCTTTTGGCACTCTGAGCCAAGATGAATAACAGATAGCGCCCCAATCTGCCGAGCGCGATGAGTTCAACAGGCTCCTTGCAAAAAGCTCATCCCCCCATCACCTCCATCAACGCATCAGCAATCACCATATGTCCCGCCCGGTTCGGATGCACCGGCTCGGGACAGAACTGATCCGGATCGCGAAACTCCAGCTGGCGCTGAAAGGTCTCGTGCAACCGCACCAACCTGGTGTCGTACTTTTCGCTCAGCATCTCCACCGTCTCGATATAACGAGGTAGGAGCTCCAACATCTGATCCATATAGGCATCTCCCGAGTTGGTCCGCGCAATATAAAAAGGCGTCACCAGAACTATCGGACACCCCAATTCCTGCTGTGTCAACGCCAGTATCTCGTCGTAGTATTCGCCAAACAAGTGCGGCGATACGCCCTGCTCATCGCCGCGCAGATGGCTGCTCGCATCGTTGATGCCGATCTTGATAGACAAACGATCCGGCCGGTGGGCTAGCACATCGTCACGCCAGCGCTCCCTGAGATGAGTAACCCTGTTGCCACTGATGCCCTCATTCATATAACGGATTTGCCGCGTGGGAAAACGAGCCGTCGCCCATTCGGCAAACAAACCCACATAGCCGCTTCCCAGGGGCGCCCCCGTGCTACGGCGGTCGCAATCGGTAATGCTGTCGCCGATGAAAAGCACCGTCTCGCCATCTTCAATCCAGAAATCGCTCATTCCTCAAACTCCTTATCAAATTGTTCCTCCAATCTGCCAATCCTATATTGTACGCATGACCAGTAGACCTGAATCTACCCAATCCAAACAACTCTTCTGCACCCATACCCTAGTTTTGCTCATTCACTCCACCGCGCGTATCGCCATCGTCCCGGCCAATCGATCTCCGGGAATATCAGTACATAACTGACACGCCTTAGTCGATCGGAGTCAACCGTGGTATTCTGGATCTTCAAAGCATTAATTGGGCTGCTATTCAAGCTGGCAATCGGCCTTCTGATAGACAACTGGCTCTGGGGACCCATGGGACAAAAAAAGGGTCGCCGCACCGATCATTCGACTCCCCCAAAACGGCAAACCACCTCGTAGAGCACCTGTGTCGCAAAAAGCAGTTCATCCACCGAGGTGCGCTCGTCATGACCGTGAATCAGCTTCATCTCCTCTGTGCCCGCCTGCTGCCGGTAGGGCATAAATCCGTAGATTTGCGTCTGGGGTCGACGCGGCACGATATGCTTGGCATCGGTACCCGCCGGCATCAAATAAGGCAGCACCGGAGCATCCGGCTCGCGCGCCTTCATAACCGCCTCGATGGTGTGAAAAAGTGTGGTATTCGCCCCGGCCTCCAGAGGTGGTGTGTACTGGTCGACTGCGATCTCGACCTCATCGCCGATAAAGGCGCGCAACTCGGCGGCAAAACTCTCCTGCGTTTGACCCGGAGCCAGACGACCATCGACCCAGGCCGTCGCCTCACCCGGAATCACATTGATTTTCGACCCCGCCTCCAGCATGGTCACCGAAGCGGTGTTGCGCAGCACCGCCCCCAACTCCCGGCGCCATTCCCCATCAATGGGCAGGGCCAAAAGCGCCTCATCGCACGATGACTCATCGAGTACCTGCCGCCAGATCTCAGCCTCCGTCTCGGGTCGTCGTTCGGCAATCCCCTCGACAAAACGCCGGACGCTCTGCGATATATGCGCGGGCAGCACTGCCCCTTCAAGCCCGGCTAACGACCTAGCCAATTTGAGAATCGCGCTCTCACCGTGCGGCATCGAACCGTGTCCGGGAGTTCCCCGGGCAATGACCCGTAGTCGGCACAGACCCTTCTGCCCGGTCTGGCAGGTGTAAAAACGCTGCCCGCCGACGACGAAATCGCTTCCACCGCCCTCCGTGATAATCAGCGGCGCGTCCCAGAGTTCTGGCCGATGGTCCAAAATCCATCCCGGCCCATGATCGCCCTTACCAGCCTCCTCATCGGCCGTAGCGGCAAAAGCGATATCGCGGTTGAGTTGCACACCCTCCCGGTGCAACAACAAAAAAACCATCAGATTGGCTGCCACCATATTTTTCATATCCAGCGCGCCCCGCCCCCATACATAACCATCTACCAGCGCACCTGAAAAAGGCGGATGCGTCCAATGCTCCGGCTCGACAGCCACCACGTCCGTATGCCCCAATAGCATCAGCGTTTCTTCACCGCCACCGGGAAGCCGGGCGAGAAGATTGCCCCGCCCCGGAGCCGACTCGACGATGGTCGGAGTGAAACCCTCGCTTTGCAAAATCCCCGCCAGATACCGCGCCGCCTCGGTTTCGTTCCCCGGCGGGTTGGTGGTATCGATCTGAATCAAACCCTGTAAATAACCGGCCACCTCCGCGCGCGTGGCTTCCCAGTCGATCATCACTGCACTCCTTCTTGATTACAACCTCCACCCGAAGCACAACATCCAATCGGGCTCGGCCCACAGGGACGATACACCTTTCCCGATGGCAACCGCTTCGACTCACTATGTATTTTTTTGTACAACCAACGGTGCAATATCGTCACCCGCCACAGCCAATTCTGCACCTTCCCTGTCATTTTTTCAAAACGATGCTGACAAATTGTGATCCGCGCTATTCATTTTTGTACTGAGATTTTTTTCGTTTTTCACAACTTACTATCCAACAATAAGATACAGGGAATACTCATTTCTGGCACGGGCTTTGCGAGGAATAGGGCAACGCAGCACAGTTCAACCAACCATTAAAAAGGAGCAACCATCATGAGTACCAAAACCCTGGTTCCCAATTCCCGCTTCGGCATCCGCCCCTGGCTCGCATCTGCAGACGAACTCTTCAATGTCTTCTTCAGCGACTCGCGTCTTCCCTCGCCCGGAAACACTGACGACCGAGGAGTCTACTCACCGCGTGTCGACATCGCAGAGAGCGATACCGCCTACGAAATCACCGCCGAGTTTGCAGGTCTCGACCAGCAGGATATCGAAGTCAGCATCGACAATGGAATCCTGAGCCTGAAAGGCGAAAAAAGCGCAGTACAAGAGCAGCAGGAAAAAAACTACTACCGCAAGGAGCGCGTCTACGGCAGCTTCGAACGCTCCTTCCGCCTCCCCGAAGAAGTCGAGGTGGACAAAGTCGAAGCTGAATTTAAAAACGGCGTGCTCTCGGTCGGCCTACCCAAGAGCGAAAATGCACAGAGCGCCGTGCAGCAGATCGCCGTCAAGGCCGGTTGAAACACTAAATCCATATTCTACACCGGGGAAGGGCCAACGCCCTTCCCCTTTTTAATTGGCCACCGTTCACCATACCATCTGGTCCTGCTCCCGCCGCAATTGCAAAACCAGAGAGTCCTCCGCCAACTCCACGCTACCATAATCAACTGCCTCCCCCTGCCGCAGATCCCGTTTCAACACCACCCCATCGGCCAACCCCAAGGGCAACAAGCGCTGATCTCGCGCCACCGTCGCCTTCTCGCTCGCTCCCAGCACCGTGTAGCCGCCACCGCCATCGAGTCTCTCCCCCACTCTGAGATCCCGCTTGGCTACCGCCACTACATCCGCCGATGGCCGGGCGCGCGGCGTCCCCGTCGGCAAGCCGTAAAGCGCCGCCCTGGCAATCGTAATCGGCGCCTCCACGGCCACCAGATGGTACGGCCGATAGAGCAGGAAATTCTTCCCATCGCCCCCTCTAAGTACATGATAATTGCTTAGATCTTCGACAATGAAAGGGTGCTCGGCACGAATAACCACAAAAACGCCCATCCGCAACGGATTGTCGAGCATGGTCTGCCCATCTTCGGCAACACTATTGGCCAGTTCGACCACCCCGTGCTGGCTCAAAAGCCCTCCTTCCGCCACCAGACTACACTGCCGCGGAATATCGGCCAGATTGCACGACGGCTCGTGCATGCCCCGCACATCGGGCACCAGCCCGGCCATATTGGCAATCGCCGTAGCCTCGACCTGGGCCTTGGTCCCATCGCGAAAAGAATTGTACATCTTCAAATTGATCTTCCGCCGCTCGAGCGTCTCGGCATCAAAACCGAAACGCTCGGGCACATTGTCTGGAGTGCCCTGCGGATCATCGGCGAAAAGCTCCGTCCCGCGCCCTGCCGCCACGATCTCGAAACCCAGCGACCAGGCCCATTCGATAATATTCATCGTCACTCCAGGCTGATCACCATCCACTAGCGAATAGACCACCCCGGCGCTTGCGGCCTTGCGCTGCAAGAGCGCGCCGATGGTCACATCGGTCTCGACGTTGACCATCACCAGGTGATTGCCGGCTTCGAGTGTCGCACTGGCCATCCGCGCCCCGACCTCGGTCCGCCCTGTCGCCTCGACCACTACGTCCAGCCCATCCGCCTGTGCGACCTGCAATCCGTCTTCAACCACAGTAAATTTCCCCGCGCGTACCGCCTCTTCCAACGCCAGTGGGCTATCCGCTGTCCCCACTTCTACCTCACCATACGCAGCCTTATAAGCATCGTGGGCATTCTCCGGTACGATATCGGCAATCGCCGCGACCACCATCCCCTTCATCCGCGAGATCTGAGTCACTAACCCCCCGCCGAATTTCCCGGTGCCGATGATCCCGACTCGCACCGGCCGGCCCGCTTTCTCCCGCTCCTCCAATAGTGCACTGAGCATACTCTATCCGTCCTTTTCGTTTTTAAAAAGCATCCACATCCCAAAGCCGATCCGCATAAACCAACTGCAACCATATGGCCACCGCCCCGGTAAACTCCGCACCCAACCTCTTTTATCCCGCGGACATAAAATCCAAATCCGCTCCCAGATTCGCCTGCGATACCCGCTCGGCATACAAGCGCTGCCATCCTCTCTCCGGCGCGGCGGGCAAAATCAACTCCTGCTTTCGTCGTGTCAACTCCGCTGCATCTACCAATAAGTCCAAACGCCCCGCTTCCACATCCAATTCGATCATATCCCCATCCCGGACCAGCGCCAGCGCTCCACCCACCGCCGCCTCTGGTGCCACGTGCAACACCACCGTACCATATGCGGTGCCGCTCATCCGCCCATCCGAAATCCGCACCATATCTTTGACGCCCTGTGCTGCCAGATACTTGGGCAGAGGCATCGAGCCCACCTCCGGCATCCCCATGGCCACCGGACCGGCATAGCGCAAGACCAGCACGTGATCAGGTCCAATACCCAGCGCCGGATCGTCGATCCGCGCCGCATCCTCAGGCCCGTCAAAGACGACTGCCGGCCCCCGGTGCCTATACAGATGCGGCGAAGCCGCCGCTTTTTTCAACACCGCTCCATCTGGCGCCAGCGATCCCTTGAGCACCACCAGCGACGAGGCCGGACCCAGCGGGTCGTCAAGCGTGCGAATCGCGGTCTGCCAATCGGCGGGCGACTCCACACCTTGCAAGAGCGCGCCCAGCTTCTGCCCACTGACCCCTACTACATCGAGATCGAGAATCGGCTCCAGCGCCTTGAGCAACACCGGAACTCCGCCCGCCCGATCAAAATCCTCCATATAACCCGCACCCGCTGGTTTACAATCGACCAGCAACGGCACTTGCCGAGCAATCGCATCGAAATCTTCTAGCGATAAATCCACACCTGCTCGCCGCGCAACGGCCAGCAAATGCACAACCGCATTCGTCGACCCACTCAACGCCGCCAGCACCTTGAGTGCATTCTCGAAAGCCGGTCGAGTCAGGATCTCCCGGGCCGACGTTCCCACCGCAGCCAGTTCCACCGCCCGCCGTCCCGTCGCGACTCCCATGCGCAACCGCGCCCCGCTCACAGCCGGTGGCGATGCAGCACCCGGCAACATCATGCCCAGCGTCTCTGTCAGGCAAGCCATTGTCGACGCCGTACCCATCACCATACAGGTTCCCGCCGTCGGACATAGACTCTCCCGAACTTCGACGATTTGCTCCTCATCAAGATCTCCAGCGCGATGCTGCCCCCAGTAGCGACGGCAATCGGTGCAGGCCCCCAATCGCGTGCCCTGCCAATCCCCCGTCAGCATCGATCCGGCCACCAGGTGAATCGCCGGCACTTCAACCGATGCGGCAGCCATCAATTGAGCTGGTACGGTCTTGTCGCAACCGCCCAAAAGCACCACCGCATCCATCGGCTGTGCGCGCACCATTTCCTCGGTCTCCATCGCCATCAGATTGCGATAGAGCATCGCGGTCGGTGAGAGCAGAATCTCACCCAGAGAAAGGGTTGGAAAAACCATCGGCAACCCGCCGGCCTCCAGCACTCCGCGCTTGACCGCCTCGACGAGACGGGGCAATTCCCGATGACAGGTATTGTAGTCTGAAGAGGTATCGGTGATACCGATGACCGGACGCGCCAAATCCGTACCGTCATAACCAGCCGAAGCGAGAAAAGCCCGACGCAAATAGCGGCTGAAACCGGCATCGGCATAGTGAGTCAGATTGCGGTCGACACCGCGGGCAGTATCGTTCATAAAGTCCCTTCGAATAGAGTGGTTAAATTATCGTTTTGCCCAAAGCCGATCAACTCGGTCCCGCAGGCAATCAGGGGGCTTGCCCCAAGCGGACAGGTTGCCTATTCTTGCGGGATATTTCGCACTCAACCCGCTGGCGGATTGAGTGCGACTCGGGTATTACCTGAGGCGCCGTGCATTTGCGGCGAATAGTACTCACCCGGTGAACGGCTACCTCGCCTACCGACCTTTCCCAAAAACCCGGCCCTCGCGCATTTAACCTGCGCTGGAGATGCCACACAAGCGGTACAACCGCTTCTTCGCCAACCGCAGGGGATCCGTCCTTGATCCGCAACGCCGCGCCCGACGAGGGCCATAGCAGTCCCGAAAGTATCGCCGATTATCTCAACTACCTCAAGCGCCGGGTGCTAGGTAACTTCGTCGTCCACCACGAGACCATACCCTCACGTCCCGAGCGCCTGGTCCACGACCTTTCGCACCTGCCCCCCACAATCGGCGAAATTCTCAAGATTGCAGATATTCCGGCGCTTTATACCCATCAGGCCGAAGGCATCGAAAAGATTCTTCAGAATCAGCACCTGGCCATCGCCACACCCACCGCCTCGGGCAAAACCATGGTCTATAACGCGCCGGTGCTGAGCACCCTGCTGGACGACCCCCAGGCCCACGCACTCTACATCTTCCCGCTCAAAGCCCTAGAACAGGACCAGTTCGAAGAGCTCAAAGGGCTGATGCACGGACTCGGCGGCCAACTCAGCGTCGAGATTTACGACGGCGACACTTCTGCCTACCGCCGCAAGAAGATCCGCGCCAATCCACCACAAGTCCTCTTCACCACGCCCGATATGCTGCACTCCGGCATCCTCGCCTTTCACGAAGGCTGGGCCGACTTCTTCACCCGATTGCGCTACGTGGTCATCGACGAATTGCACACCTATAGCGGGGTTTTCGGCACCCATGTCCTGCACCTTTTCCGCCGTTTGAACCGCCTCTGTGCCTACTACGGCTCCGAACCGACCTATATCACCTGCTCGGCGACCATGGGCAATCCCAAAGAGCTGGCCGGCGATCTGCTCAATCGCGAA
>MDTE01036307.1_pt1 | contig 13473 bp, 10 predicted proteins | sample 811231 | NCBI WGS metagenome assembly MDTE01 (sample SAMN05326651, study PRJNA326480) | marine metagenome | isolation source: seawater | place: Indian Ocean: Red Sea | collected 2010
CAGCGGGTGTTATGGTGAAGAAATTTCACAATATTTAATCTCGATTAAAGCTCTCGATTTCAATGGAAGAGAAACTGAAATAAAAAAAAATCAAATAGATTTTTTTTATAGAGGTACAAGTTTACCAAAAGATTTAATTATTTTATCAGCAAAGTTTAAGTGCAAAAAAATGAAAAAGGAAAAAATTAATGAAATAATGAATAATTTTATTTTAAAAAAAAAGAATACTCAACCAAGCCGTATCAAAACTTGCGGGAGCACATTTAAAAATCCTAAGGAAGCTAAAGCATGGAAACTCATTAAAGACTCAGGCTGTGGAAAGATTTCAGTTGGTAAAGCAAGCATCTCTGAAAAACACTGTAATTTTTTTGTTAATGAGGGTGGAGCAAGTTCTAAGGATATAGAAAGTTTAATTCATATTGTTAAAAAAAGAGTTTTAGACAAATATAAAATAAAATTGGATTTAGAAATAAATTTAATTGGTGAGTCGAAATAAAATGAAAAATAAAAAAATTTTAGTTGTATTAGGTGGCAATTCAAAAGAAAGAGAAATTAGCAACCAAACAGGGAAAGCCTGTTACAAAGCAATGATTAAACTTGGTTATAAGGCAAAACTTTTTGACCCAAAGAAAAATTCATTTTCTAAAATAGACAAAAAAAAGGTGGATGTTATTTTTAATGCACTTCATGGAGAAGAAGGGGAGGATGGGCTCGCGCAAAGTTTTTTTGAATATTTAAAAATACCTTATACTCATTCAGGAGTCTTATCTTCAATGAACGCTATGAATAAAGAAGCATCTAAAAAAATATTTTTAAAGAATAAAATTAAAACACCAAAATATGTATCTATTGATAGAGAGAATTACAACATTCATAAAATAAATTTAATTGTTAAAAAATATTTTTTAAAATTCCCAATAGTTGTTAAACCTTTGAATGAGGGATCAAGCATCGGAGTGAGGATAGTAAAAAATCTTAAAGAGTTAAAAATCAGTATTAATTCTTTATTTAAAATTTATAAAAAATTATTAATTGAAAAGTACATTGGAGGACAGGAAATTCAAGTAGCTGTAATAAATGGAAAAGCTTTGGGAGCAATTGAATTAATACCAAAGAGGAAATTTTATGATTATAAGGCGAAGTATTCAAAATCAGCAAGAACCAATCATGTAATGCCAGCAAAAATAAGTCCTATTAAATATAGAGAGGTCTTAAAGATAGCAGAGAAGACACACAGAGTTTTAAAATGCAGAGGAGTAACAAGGTCAGATTTTAAATTTTATAATAATAACTTTTATTTATTAGAACTTAACACTCAGCCAGGAATGACTAAATTATCTCTTGTTCCAGAGATTGCAGATTATTGTGGGATTTCTTTTAATATTTTAGTAAAGAGACTTCTCCAGGATGCAAGTATTAATAGATGAAAAAATTTATATTATTTTTATCTCTTTTTTTAATTTTAATAACTTTAAGCACTTTCAATCCTAAAAATTTTAAAATTAATAATGAATTTTTCGCTGTAAAAAATATATTGGTTGTTAATACTAAAATACTTAATAATAAAGATATTAAAAATTTGTTTTGGAATGAACTAGAAAATAATAATATTTTATTTTTAAATCTTAATAAAATACAAAAAATTACTACAAAAGAAGAATTAATTTCTCACATTGAAATAAAAAAAAAATATCCTAACACTATAATCATTAAAGTTTTCGAAAAAGAACCAATCGCAATTTATTTTGATAAGAAAAAATTTTATTATATTACGAAAGAAGGAGATTTAATATACTATTTTAAAAGTAAATTATTAAACTCTTTACCTAATGTAATAGGATCCAAAGAAGAATTTATGATAATTTTTAAATCTTTAAAAGATCAAGATTTTCCTTTATTAGAAATTGAGTCACTTCATCAGCATGCAATTGGTAGATGGGATATTTTACTTAAAAATAAAAAACTGATTAAATTACCCAAAAATAATTTTAAAGAAAGTATTCAAAATTATATAGAAATTCACAATGATCCTAATTTCAAAAAGTATTCAGTTTTTGATTTTAGAGTTAAAGACCAATTAATTTTGAAATAATGGAAACAATTAATAAAAATATTTTATTGATCGAACTAGACGATAAATATTTAAAAATTACTGCTGGATTTCAAGATGATGAATTTAATTTTAAAATTATAGCCACAGAGGTTATTTCAACAAATAACTTCGAAAATGGACAAATCAAAGATTTAGAAAGAAGCGTGATTGATTTGAAGTCGGGCCTAGAAATTATAGAAAAAAAATTAAACACTATTTTTACTGAGGCCTATGTAATTACAAATCAAAAAAATTTTGATTGTATAAATGTAAGTGGGTTTAAAAAAATGAACGGTAATCAAATTCTTGAAGACGATATTTCATTTATATTAAATGATTTAAAAGCAAAAATTAATAGTTCAGAAAAAGACAAAACTATAATACATTTATTTAACACAAAATTTGTTTTAGATAACAATGTTATAAAAAATTTACCGATTGGACTTTATGGAAATTTTTATTCCCACCAATTAACTTTTTTTTTAATTAAAAATGATTATATAAAAATTATAAAAAAACTCCTTAACAAATCAAATTTGAATTTAAAAAGAATAATTTTAAAAAGTTTTTCAGATGGAACGAGTCTAGTAGATAACTCTAATAGCGGATCATTTATTAAAATTTATATGGGCAGAAAAAATTCTCATTTAATTTCTTTTTATAACTCAGCCTATTCTTATTTTCAAAATTTTAATTTTGGAACAGACTTAATTTATAGCGATGTTGCAAAAGTTTGCTCTCTTGAAACTGATGAGGTTAAAAAATTTTTTCAAAATATATGTTTTGATAATATAAAAAATAAGAAGAACCTTTATATTGATGAAAAATTTTTTAAAAATGATTTTAAAAAAATAAGTTTTGAATTTGTCGAGAAAGTTATTTCTTCCAGAATTAATGAATTAATTTCAATCATTTTTAATAAGAATATTCATTTAAAAAATTTAGAAAATAAAGATTTACAAATTTATCTTAACCTTGAAGATACAAACATAAAATTAAGCCTTGGTCTGACTTTTCAAAATTATTTTAAAAACAAAATTAATTTTATGAACTTTGATAAACAAAAAAATTCTACTCAAGTTTCTGGAGAACTCTTAACTAAAGGTTGGCCTAATGAGGCTATACCAGTTGTGCAAAAAAAAACTTCAGTAATATCAAGGTTTTTTTCTATATTTTTTGATTAAACTTGTTTTTTTTTGAAACATTTATTGTTTTTTAAATTTTTTCAACAATTATATAAGATTGGTCGATGAATTCTTTAAATCAAAAAACACTTAATAAACCTATTAAACTTTGTGGAGTAGGATTGCATAATGGTGTTAAAGCAAATGTCGTTATAAAACCTGCAGAAGCTAATTCTGGAATTAATTTCTGTAGAGTAGATATAAATAATTCAAAAGTAATTAAAGCAAATTATCAAAATGTAGTCGAGCCAATACTTTGCACTAAGATACAAAACAGTTCAGGATTAACAGTATCTACCGTTGAACATCTTATGGCATCTTTTTTTGGAGAGGGTATTGATAATGCCATTGTGGAAATTGATTCATCAGAAGTGCCAATATTGGATGGATCAGCGAGTGAGTTTGTTGAAGCAATTAGATCAGTTGGAACTAAAGATCAAAAAGAGTTAAGAAAATTTATAAAGGTAAAAAAAAAGATTGAGGTAAAAGAAGGAGAAAAATATATTTCTATCGAACCTTCAAATGATTTAATTGTTGACTTTGAAATTGTTTATAAAAATCCATTAATAAGAACCAGAAGAAAAGAATTTAATGCAAGTAATGATAATTTAAGTGAAATTTATAACTCAAGAACTTTTTGTTTATATGAGGACATTGATCTTATTAAAAGTAAAGGATTAGCAAAAGGAGGATCTCTAGATAACGCTGTAGTAGTTAAAGGAAGTGAAATTCTTAACGAAGATGGTTTGCGAAACCGTCATGAATTTATATATCATAAAATTCTAGACTGCTTGGGAGATTTAATGTTATCCGGAAATAGAATATTAGGACATGTGAAAACTTCTCAAGGTGGTCATGCTTTAACAAACAAGTTACTTTTGAAATTTTTTTCTGATAAAAGTAATTGGTCATTAGAAACTAAAAAATTATTAAAAAAAGAAAATAAAACTGATAACGTTAGTAAAAAGTCGATATCTGCAAGTATTTAATAAAACTTAATTTTACCTATTTTAATAAATTTGATATGTATAAAAAATGTATCAAAAGTTAACTCAAACATTATTTATATTATTTATATTACTCAGCTGTTCCAAAAAAGAGGAATTATCAATAAAACCTCCAGATGCAGACAAGGCTTATGAAATATATGAAGAGGGTTTGACCTCAATGAAAAAAGGAGATTTTTTTTACGCAGCAAAAAAATTTTCTGAGGCAGAAAAAATTCTTCCAGTAATTGAACACTCTGCAAAAGCGTCTTTGATGACAGGATTTTGTTATTATAGTATTAACTTTTATGATGAAGCAATTTCAAGTTTAGAAAATTTTTTAAGAAAATATCCAGCTGATAAAAATCAGGCATACGCAAATTATTTGATAGTTCTGTCCTATTATGAGCAAATTTTGGATGAAGAAAAAGATATAGGCCCTCTGATCAAGTCTAGAGAGATGATTAATTTATATATAAAAAAGTATCCAGATACTGATTATTCTTTAGATTTAAAATTTAAATTAGCTCTTATAAAAAATCAGTTGGCTGCTAAAGAAATTTACGTTGCAAAATATTATATTAAAACTCAAAAATGGATACCAGCAATAAATAGGTTAAAAAATGTCATCGAAAATTATGACGAAACAATTTTTGTTGAAGAAGCTTTACACAGGCTAGTGGAGATTTATTACAATCTTGGTTTAATAGATGAGGCAAATAAAGCTGCAAAAATATTGGGTTATAATTATAATTCAGGCGAATGGTATGAAAATACGTATGCTTTATTGAATAAAGATTATAAAAAAGAGCAAATCAGATTGTCAAAAAAATCCAAAAAAAATGAAATTGGACTTGTTAAAAGAACAATTAATAAAATCTTAAGAAAATAAAAATAATGAAAAAAAAGGATATCATTAAAACTTTTAATAAAAATTTAAATTTAATTAAAAAATATAACCATAATTATTTTAACCTAGACTCGCCGCTAGTGACAGATGAAAAATATGATCAGTTAAAAAGTAAGCTTATAGAAATGAGTAAAAAACATACTTATCTAAATAGGATTAATTCAGATCTTGGAAAAGTTGGTGCACCTCTATCAAAAAAATTTAAAAAAATTAAACACTCCAAACCCATGTTGTCCCTCTCTAATACCTTTGATGAGAAGGGAATGTCAGACTTTATTTCAAAAATTGCAAACTACCTCAATACAAAAAATAAGAATTTTGAATTTTCTTCTGAATTAAAAATTGATGGTATCTCTGCATCATTGACTTTTGTAAACGGATCTTTAGTTAAAGGTTTGTCCCGAGGTGATGGTATTACGGGTGAAGATATTTTAGAAAACTTAAAAACTATTAAGAACATACCAAAAAAAATAATTGATAAAAATTTACCAAGGACGGTTGAAATAAGAGGTGAAGTTTATATCGGAAAAAAAGATTTTAAAAAAATAGCTAAAAATTTTGCTAATCCAAGAAACGCAGCAGGAGGAAGTTTAAGACAGAAAGATCATAATGAAACTGCAAAAATTCCACTGAAGTTTTTTGCCTATGGTTTTGGCGTTATTGAGCCTTTAATATATAAAACACAATCAGAATTTATTGAAAAATTAAAAAATTGGGGATTTGATATCAATCCACATAATAAGGTGTTAAAAAATTTGAATGAAATTGAAAGTCACCATAAAAAAATTGAAGAAATCAGGTCTAGTTTAGACTATGATATTGATGGAATAGTTTATAAAGTAAACGATCTAAAATTACAAAACAGATTAGGAAATACATCTAACTCACCAAGATGGGCAACAGCATATAAATTCTCCTCTGAAAAAGCTGTTTCAAAAATTAAAAATATTGTTATTCAGGTTGGAAGAACAGGAGCAATTACACCTGTAGCTCAGATAGAACCGGTTACTGTGGGTGGAGTTGTTGTCTCGAATGCAACTTTGCATAATGAGGATGAAATAGAAAGAAAAGACATAAGAGTCGGTGATACAATCAAAATACAGAGAGCGGGTGATGTAATTCCCCAAGTGGTTTCAGTTGATCTTAGCAAAAGAGGAGCTCAATCTAAGAAATATATATTTCCTAATAAATGTTTATGTGGATCAGAAATTAAAAAAGATTTTAATACTCAAACAAAAAAAGAAGATGCTGTGAGGAGGTGCACAAAAGGTTATGACTGCTCTTTCACTGCTATAGAAAAATTAAAACATATAGTTTCAAAGGAAGCATTTAATATAGATGGATTAGGAAAAAAAGTTATAGATCAATTTTGGAAACTCAAATTTATAAAAAGACCCGCAGATATTTTTGGTTTAAACTATGATAAAATAAGTATTTTGGAAGGTTGGGGAAAATTGTCTACTAAAAACCTTGAAGAAGCTGTAAACAAAGCAAAAAAAATTTCATTAAATAGATTTATATACTCTATAGGAATAAGACATATCGGACAGGAAAATGCAAAAATTCTGGCAAGATATTTTAAGTCAGCTAATAAATTTAAGGATATTTTTAATTCTAAAAAAAGAGAGGAGATTTTAAATGATTTAAAAGATCTTGATGGAATAGGTATGACCCAAATTCAATCTTTGGATAGTTTTTTTTCTAATGATCAAAATTCAGAGGTAGTTAAGTCACTAATAACAAAATTAAAAATTGATGATTTTCAAGAAAAATCTAGGACGGGGAAACTAAGTAATAAAAATATTATGTTTACTGGCGCTTTTAAAAAAATAAGTAGATCTGAAGCTAAATCAATAGCTGAAAACTTTGGTGGAAAAGTTCTTGGATCAATATCAAAAAAAGTAGACATACTAGTGGTGGGAGATAAAAAACCTACAAGAAAAAAAATAGATACAGCTAAACAACTTAATATAAAAATTTTTTCTGAGAAGGAATGGTATAAACTTTTAAATATTTGAGCAATAATCTTTTAAATGACTAATTTCATTTTTGTTCATATATTTTTTTAATTTTTTATAAACATTTTTGTGATAATTATTTAACCATCTAATTTCTTTTTTTGTCATCAATTTTTTATTAATCAAACTTTTTTCTATAGGAACCTGTGTTAAATTCTCAAATTTGAAATGATTTCTAATTTTTTTTACAAAAACTAAATTTTCAATTCTAATTCCAAATTTACCCTTTTCGTAATAACCCGGCTCATTTGAAAGTATCATTCCAGGTAAAAATTTTATTTTATTAAATTTTGAAATTGATTGAGGGCCTTCGTGAACATTGAGATAGTAACCCACACCGTGACCTGTGCCATGAGCATAATCTAACTTTTTTTCTTTTAATGATTTTCTAGCCACAAAATCTAGCTTTGCTCCAGTTGTGTTTTTTTTTATGTTATAATTCGCAACGCTTATATGACCTTTCAATACTCTAGTAAAAATATCTATTATTCTTTTGCTTGAATTTCCAAGAGAAATTGTTCTAGTAACATCAGTTGTACCAAATTCATATTGCCCACCTGAGTCGACTAAATAAATATCACCCCTTCTTAATATCCGAGCATTTTTTTTTGAAGCGTTATAATGGATGATCGCACCGTTTGGCCCAGATCCAGAAATAGTGGGAAAACTTAAAGATTTAAATTCAGAAAAAGACTTTCTAAATTTTAGGAGTTTTTCTTGAGCGCTAATTTCTGTGATCTTTTTTTTTTTATAATTATTTTTTACCCAGAAAATAAACTTTGTTAATGCTGCCCCATCCTTTTCGTGCACTTTTTTTGTGTTTAAAATCTCAATTTTAGATTTAGTTGACTTTAAGTAATAAATCGGATCAGTAAATTGTTTAATCTTATTTTTTTTATTAAGAATATTTTTAAAATGTATTGAGCAGGTTAAATTATCAATTATAATTTTTTTTCCACTTATAGAGTCTAAAAAATCATCAATAAAATTTATATTAAAAAATGTAACATTTTTTAGGCGTTGTTTAAATTTCTTATCAATTTTATTTGGATCACAGAATAAGTAAATTTTTTTTTTACTGTTTATTATTAAATGAGAGTTTGGAATTGGAGAGTAATTTGAATCATTTCCCCTTATATTTAATAACCAAGCAACATTTTCAGAGGATGTTACAAAGTGAAAATCCATTTTATTTTTTTTTAAATTATTGATTACCTTATCAATTTTATTTTTGTTATTTTCTCCAGTTGCAATTTTATTTAAGAAAAAAAACTTTTTAAACTTGTGATTATTTTTTTTTGGTTTTATCAAATTTATATTTATTGGTTTAAAATCGCATTTTAATTTCTTTGAAAATATTGAAAGAGTGATCCCATTGAATAATTTAGGATTAAATCCAATTTCTTTTTTTGACAAGTTTAAAAATGAACTGGAATTTTTTAGGGGCCAGTTAACTATTGAAAATTCCTTTCCTGATTGCTCTTTGGCTTGTAAAGTATATCTACCGTCTACAAATAAAATATTTTTCTTTTTTAAAATTAATGCAAAACCGTAAGATCCAGAAAAACCTGATATGTATTTTAATTGATCTTTAAATTCAGGAATGTATTCACCAAAGAACTCGTCATTTTTTGGAATAATATAACCATCAATTTTATATTGATAGAATAATTTTCTTAACTTTTTTATTTTTTCCATTTAATTAATTTTTTTTTTAATCTATCCCAACCTGGACTTCTATATCCCTCATCAAACTGTATTGAATTATCTTGATTAAATTCAAAATCTTCATCATCTTTTTTAAAGATCTCATTTTTTTCTATATTTTTATCTGGAAGTTCATTGACAAATCTTGATGGTATCGCTTCCATCCAATCTCCCTGATAGGCCCTTCTCATAGCAAATGAGAGAAATGCCTCTTTCTTAGCTCTAGTTATTCCAACATAAGCTAATCTTCTTTCTTCTTCCAAAGCAAAATCTCCTTTCTCCTGCAATGATTTTTGATGAGGAAATAAACCTTCCTCCCAGCCTGGTAAAAAAACTACGTCAAACTCCAATCCTTTGGCAGCATGCATTGTCATTAAAACAACCTTTTCTCCATCCCATTTTTGATCGATTGATGTTGCTAGTGCAACATGCTCTAAAAAATTTTGTAAATTTTCATAATCTTGCATCGCTCTTAAAAGTTCTTTAATATTTTCTAATCTATTTTCATTTTCTAAATCTTTTTTATTTTTTAGCATTGATGAGTAACCTGATTCATCTAAAATAAGTTTCATCAGTTCATAATGTTTCATTTCCTTTGAGTTTAACCTCCATTTTTGAATCAAATTTATTAATTGTTGAAAAGTGTTTTTAATTTTAGGTTTAAATTCATTTTTTTCAATTAACTTCAAAATTGAGTCTTCTAAACAAAGTTTATTTTTTTCACCGTAACTATAAATTTTATTTAAAGTTGTTTCACCTATACCTTTTTTTGGCACACCAATTACTCTTTCTAATGCAATATCATCGTATTTTTGATTAATAATTCTTAAATAAGCAATTGCATCTTTTATCTCTGCTCGCTCATAAAATCTAATCCCTCCTAAAACCTTATATCCCAACCCAATTTTTAAAAATCTCTCCTCAAACTCTCTAGTTTGGTAAATTGCTCTTACGAGAATACACACGTTATTTAATGAGTAGTTCATTTTTATTTTATTTTCTATGATGTCACTTATACCCCGAGCTTCCTCTTTTCCATTTGCGTAACAATTTAATCTCACTAAATCTCCCTCATTACTTGAAGACCATAGATTTTTATCAACTCTATTGTTGTTATTTGAGATTAAAGAAGCAGCTGTATCTAAAATATTTTTTGTTGATCTATAATTTTGTTCCAACTTATAAATATTACAGCCAGGATAAATTTTATCAAATTTAAGAAAATTTTTAATCTCAGCTCCCCTCCAACTGTAAATAGATTGATCGTCATCACCTACACAACAAATATTTTTGTTTTCGTTTACTAATAAATTTAACCATTTATTTTGAATAAAATTAGTATCTTGATATTCATCAACTAATATATATTTAAAATTTTTTCGATATATATTTGCTATATCATTATGTTCCTCAAATAATTTAACCGAATATAATAATAAATCCCCAAAATCTAACGCATTTAAGTCTTTAGCTTTTTTTTGATAAATTTCATAAATCTTTAAAATTTTATTTTCTAAAAGAAATTTTTTTTTCAAAACCACATCTTTTGGAAGCAGTCCTCTATTTTTCCAACTATCAATTATTGATATGATAAATTGGGGAGAAATTTTTTTAGAGTCTACATTCTCCGCTTCACATATTTTTTTGATCAATTTTTTTTGATCATCCGTATCTATTATTGTAAAATTACTTCTGAAGCCAATTGCGTCTGCATGTCGTCTTAGTAACTTTACACTTATAGAATGGAATGTTCCCAACCATGGAACAGCTCCTGCTTCACCTTTAATAAAGTTTAAAACTCTATTTTGCATTTCTCTCGCAGCTTTATTAGTAAAAGTCACACATAAAATTTGATTAGACCAAGCTTTTTTTTGACTAATAATATAAGCTAACTTAGTAGTAAGGACTCTAGTTTTACCCGAACCTGCACCTGCTGCGATTAAGCTTGGACCTTCAGTATCTAACACGGCCTCTTTTTGCTTTGAATTTAAATTATCTAATAATTTGTCAATAGAATTCATTTTACTTAAATAACTTATATATACTAATTAATAATAATAAAAAAAAGTTATTTAGGCCTAGTCATCTTAATTGGATCCATTAAGATTTCATATTCTTTAGAAGTTATCAAATTAGTTTTTAAAACTTCTTCTTTAAGATTTGTGCCATTTTTATATGCTGATTTTGCAATCTTTGCTGCGTTATCATAGCCGATTTTGGGAGCTAAAGCAGTGACCATCATTAATGAACTATCTAGTAGCTCCTTTATTCTTTTTTTATTAACCTTAATTCCTTTAACGCAGTATTTTGCGAATGTTGCAGCTGAGTCCGACATAATCTCAATAGATTGTAAAATATTATGAATTATTAACGGTTTGAAAACATTAAGTTCAAAATGGCCGTGCGAACCCGCCATTGTTATTCCATTATGATTTCCAATCACTTTGACACATACCATGGTCACTGCCTCTGATTGAGTAGGATTTACTTTACCTGGCATAATAGATGAACCCGGTTCATTTGCAGGCAAAATTATTTCACCATATCCGGCCCTAGGTCCAGAGCCTAAAAATCTTAAATCATTTGCAATTTTCATTAAACATACTGCCGTAGTATTTAAACTTCCAGAAAAATTTACAATAGCATCATGTGCTGCAAGAGCTGCGAATTTATTTGGAGCTGGTTTAAAAGGCAGCTTTGTGATCTTAGAGATTTCTCTAATAATTTTCTTGTCAAAATTTTTTCTTGTATTTAATCCTGTCCCGACAGCAGTTCCCCCTTGAGCTAAAAAGTAAATTTCTTTAAGTGCATAATCTATTCTTTCAATGCATTTTTTTAATTGTGTATGATAACCCGAAAATTCTTGACCTAATGTTATAGGAGTTGCGTCTTGTAAATGCGTCCTTCCAACTTTAACTATTTTTTTAAATTGGGAAACTTTTCTTTTCAACTCTTTTTCAAGCAATTTTAAAGAAGGAAGAAGTTTTTTTGTTGATTTTATTGCTATTGCAATATGCATCGCTGAAGGGAATACATCATTAGTTGATTGGGATTTGTTCACATGATCATTAGGGTGAATAGGCTTTTTGGATCCCATTTTTCCCCCCATCATTTCAATTGCTCTATTTGAAATTACCTCATTTACATTCATATTTGTTTGAGTGCCCGAACCGGTTTGCCAAACTTTGAGCGGAAAATGTGAGTCAAGTTTTCCTTTTATAACTTCATCCGAAGCTTTTATGATATATTTGCTAAGTTTTGGATCTAAGTCCTTGTTTTTTGAGTTAACAATCGCTGCAGCTTTTTTGATAATTGCAATTGATTGTATTACTATTGGACGAACTAAAAAATCACCAATATTAAAATATTTGTTTGATCTCTCTGTAGAAGCACCCCAATACTTATCACCAGAAACCTTAATTTTTCCAATACTATCGTTCTCTATTCTGTATTTCATTGGTAAATTTACTATAATATACTTAATAATTTTAAACAAATCACAAATGGAGCAAAGATGAGTAATTTTGACAGCGTTAGAAAATTTATGCTTACTTTTGGTCAAGAAGTTAAAGAAAAATCCGAATTTCCTTCAGATAAAATTGTAAAACTTAGATACGATTTAATAGCTGAAGAATTATCTGAGTTAAAAGAAGCTCTTGAAAATAAAGATTTAAAAGAGGTGGCTGATGCTTTAACAGATATATTATATGTTACTTACGGTGCTGGACATTCTTTCGGTATAGATCTTGATAAATGTTTTGACGAAGTACAAAAATCTAATATGAGCAAATTAGGTAAAGACGGAAAACCAATTTACAATGAATTTGGAAAAGTTATGAAGGGACCAAATTATTTTGAGCCAAATTTGAATAAATTTATAAAATGAATGATTATTTTTTTTGGATAATAAGCGGTATTGCACTTGGACTATTAATTTATCTAGCGGATAAATATATAATTTAGTGAATTAAAATTTTTTACTTATTTCCTTAGCCAGTATAAAGTTCCCAGTAGGAGTAAGATGCAAATAATCTACAAAGTTTTTCTCGTTACTCAACAAATTATTAATGGGGTCAACAATAATAACGTTCTCAAATTTTTTAAAATAATCTAGGTTCTTATTCAATATAGCTCCTAAAACTAACCAAAAGTTTTCTTCTGAGGAAATGTAGTTATTTTTAATAAAATATTTTTCTTCAAAAAGCTTAATAAGCTCGGTGATTGAAAATGCATCAATTTTCTTTTGTAAATCTGGTTTAATAAAATAAGCCTGTTTTATTAAAATTACTTGAACACCATTTTTTTTTGACAATTCAACGATCTCTAGCAAACTATTTTTATAACCATTTATTAAATAATCTTTACTAATACCTTTTTTATGAAATGGTGAATTTAAATTTTTACTTTCAGAGGTTAAATTATTATTCATCCTATTATAGAGCTTTAATAATAGCCTATATGTCATTATGTTTTCTTGCAGGTAAGATGTAATTTTTAGAAGATTAACATTAACTTTTTTTTTCGAAAATCCGCCATCATACATTAATGAATTTCTATTACTATAAATTGTAATGAA
>MDTE01116699.1_pt1 | contig 13473 bp, 10 predicted proteins | sample 811231 | NCBI WGS metagenome assembly MDTE01 (sample SAMN05326651, study PRJNA326480) | marine metagenome | isolation source: seawater | place: Indian Ocean: Red Sea | collected 2010
CAACACCAGAATGAGTATAAGGCTTGCGAAAATATTCAAAAAAACTTTGAATTTTTCCATCTTCACCGTTTTTTCCGTGAAGAGCATTAAAGATTATATCTGGGTTTATTTTTTTAATTTTCAGGATAGATGAAAACTTAGGATCAAATTCAATTACCTTATGTCCATTTTTTTTTATAGCTTTAATACATGATTTAGCACTTTTAAGACTAATTTCTCTTTCTTTTGATGTTCCGCCCTGAACTACTAAAACTGTTTTTTTTTTCATAATTATTTTTTTCCAATTATTTTTATCTCTAACTCTAATTTTATACCTGTTTTTTCAAAAACTCTTTCTTTAACTTTATTAATTAAACTTTCTATATCTGAGGAACTTGCATTACCATTATTAATAAAGAAATTACTGTGTTTCTCTGAAATGCTTGCGTCGCCTACTTTTAAATCCAAACATTTAGATAATTTAATCAGCTCCCAAGCTTTTTTATTGTTTAAAGGATTTTTAAAAGTACTTCCACAAGTTTTAACTCTTGTAGGTTGACTTTCTTTTTTCTTATTAATTAAATGTTGCTGCTTCTCTAATATTTTTTTTTTATCTAGTTTCTTTCCTTTAAAAATTACATTTAAAATTATTAAATCGTTTTTTAAACTATTTCCTCTATAAAAAAATTTTATTTGATCACGACTCAGATTGATGATCTCCCCTTTGAAATTCATAGCTTTGAGTGATAAAAATATTTTTGATATATCTTCTCCATAACAACCACTATTCATTGTTATGGATCCTCCCACACTTCCTGGAATACAGGATAAAAATTCAAAACCTGTTAATGAATTTTCGGTAGCAAAATCCGAAAGTTTTTTATCTATTGTGGCTGCTCCGACTTCAATCTCATCATTTTTAATTAATTTTGTATAGGAAAAACTATTTCCAAGTTTTATTACAAAACCATCGAACCCTCCATCCCTGAAAAGGGTATTAGATCCTGCTCCTAAAATATGAATTTTAGCATTTTTAGTATTATTTTCTAATAAAAAATTTTTTAGTTCCTCTATTTTGTCAATTTTAATAAATAATTTTGCTGGCCCTCCTAGGTTAAACCAATTGTATTTTGATAGTTTTTCATTTTTGTAAATTGAACTCATTTTTAAAAATTTATTTCTCTCATCCATTTTGTGATTGATCCGGCACCCATGCCAATTATTATCTCATTTTTGAGAATATTTTTTTTTAAATATTTGTATAGCTCTATTTGGCCTTTAATCAATATAACTTGAACGTTTGAATTTTTTGCAATTAATTTTGAAAATCCTATATGATCGTAATTTCTGTCAGTTTTTTCACCAGCCGAGTAAACGGGACAAAGGATTAATTTATCTGAGTTTTTAAAAGAATAGGAAAAATCTTTTTTTAAAAGCCTGAGCCTTGAGAATCTATGAGGTTGAAAAATAGAGGTTATATTTCTTTTTTTATTAGTTCGTTTAAGACTTTCTAAAACTGATTTTATTTCGGTCGGATGATGGGCATAATCGTCGTAGAAATCATTGCTTTTATATTTCAAAACTCTTGTCATTCTCCTTTGAATTCCAGCAAATTCTTTAAGAGATTTTTTAATTATTTTGATATTGATGCCAATATACGAGCAAAGAGCTATGGCTGCTACAGAATTAAGAACATTATAAGATCCAATAAGATTTACTTTAATTTTTTTTATTATTTTATTTTTAATTAAGGGAGTAGAAATTCTAAGGTCAAATATTGAAGAGTCTTTTTCATAAATTGTATTAAAAATTTTGTAGTTTGCTTTATTATTAAAACCATACGTAAGATAATTTTTATTTTTTACAGAAGAAACCATATTTCTTATTTCTTTGTTATCCCAACAAATGAAACTTTTACCAAGAGTCGGTGTCTTATTAATAAAATTGTTAAAAGATTTTTTTAAATTTTCAAAATTTTTATAAAAATCTAAATGTTCTTTATCTATATTCGTTACTACAGAAAAATTAACAGGTAAATTTAAAAAACTACCATCCGATTCGTCAGCCTCTAAAACAGCCCAGTCACCTTTTCCTAATTTCGCACTTCCGCCCAATGAATTAATAACACCGCCATTAACAATAGTTGGATCTAATCTTGCCTCGGATAGAATTTTTGCAATCAAAGATGTTGTTGTTGTTTTTCCATGTGAGCCTGTTACTACAATATTTTTTTTTAAGGACACGACGTGTCCTAACATTTCGGCTCTTTTAAAAATTTTAATTTTTCTTTTTTTTGAGGTTATTATTTCTATATTTTGATTTTTAATTGCTGATGATCTTACAACAATTGTGGCTTCTTTTAAGTTTTTTTTGTCATGTTTCGAGAAAACCTTGATACCAATCTTTTTACATCTTTCAACATTCTTGCTTTTGGAAACATCGCTGCCTTGAACTTTAAAACCCATTCTATGCATTACTTGAGCTAAACCGCTCATGCCTATTCCGCCAATGCCTATAAAATGAATTTTTTCTTTGGAACCTATTCTAATATTTGTCATTTAAAAATTTACCAATAAATCTGTTTACATTTGAAAGCGAATCTTTATCAGAGTGTTCTTCCATTTTGCTTTTTAGAGCAAGTAGTTTTTCTCTATTTTTGTCTAAATCCTTAAAAATTTCAAATAATTTTGAGGAAATAAATTTCTCCTCTAATAAAAAGCAATAGCCTTTTTTTTCAAAATTTTCAGCATTTTTGAGTTGATGATCGTCTGCAGACGAAGGTAGAGGTATAGTAATAAAGGGTATTCTTAGATTTATTAATTCTGCCATCGAGGAAGCTCCGGATCTGCTGATTGCGAGATCACATGATTTAAAATAATCTGACAAACTTTCTGAAAAAGAAAATAATTTATGAGATACTTTATGCTTATCATATAAACCTTTTATTTTTAACATTTGCTCTTTCTGACACTGCTGGTAAATATTAAAGTTGATATTTGCCTTGCTGCATTGAACAATTATTTCAGTAATTTTTTCACCAAAAACTTTAGCAGATTGACTGCCTCCAATTATAAGAATGGACAATTTATCTGTGTTTTTTTTTAAATAATTATTTTTTATTTGAAAAATTTCTTTTCTAAGTAAATAGCCACAAACAAGGATTTTACTAAAATATTTTTTATGAATTCCAGCAGTATTATTTGTTGAGACTAGTATTTTTTTAGCAAATGGCAAAAGTAATTTGTTGGTCTTTCCCAAAACTAAATTATTTTCATATATAATTATAGGTATGTTTAATAGATATGAAGCTACACACACTGGAAAGGATGAATATCCACCCATTCCAAAAACCATTTCTGGCCTTATTTTTTTTAGATAAAAAAAAGAACTAATTATCGAAAAAATAATCTTTTTAAGGCTTAAGAAAGTTTTAAATAAATTTTTATGGAAAATTGTATCTGAACTGATTTCTCTGATATTCTTTTTGTTTTTAAAATATTTAAGGCCTCTACTGTCTGAAAAAATCTCTATTTCAAATTTCTTTTCTAAAGTTTCAGATAGACTTAATGCAGGAAATACGTGCCCACCTGTTCCCCCAGTTGCAATAATAATTTTTTTTTTTATTATATTCATTATCAATCTCTTAAGCTTAACGATGTATAATTTAAAATCACTCCAGCTATTATACCGCTAGATATTAATGATGAACCACCATAACTTAAAAATGGCAAGGTCATCCCTGTTGTAGGTAAAAGGTTTGCGTTTACACCTACATGAATAAATGTTTGAAAGATCAGTAATGATATTAATCCGCTTAATGCAAGTTTATAAAAATTTTTGTTTAAGATAATAATTTTTTTAATAACTCGAAAAGCAATAAATAAAAAAATTGAAATTATTAATATTGAAACAATTGATCCAAATTCTTCACTTATAACTGCAATTACATAATCGGTATGCGCTTCTGGAACACTCTCTTTCAAAATGCCTTCGCCCATACCTTGTCCTTTCAGACTACCTTCTCTTATGGCTTCTGTTGCTCTTGTGGATTGAAAGTTTTCAGATTTTTCTGGATTAAGAAAAGACGTAATTCTAGTTATAATATAATTAAATTTATCAGGTACAAAATATACTAAAGTTGAAAATAATAATATTATGAAAGTAAAAAGCATTAAAAGTAAATAAATATTAAAACCAGAAATAAAAATTATAGATATCCAGGCACAAATTATAAGTACTGACTGTCCGAGGTCTGGCTGAGAAATGAGCAATAAAACTATTAGTGAAAGTAAAAGAAAAGATAAGAAGTAAGATAAGTTTAGATTTTTTATGAAATGAGAACTAATAATTTGAGCAACCACCAATATAAAAAAAGGTTTTAAAAATTCAATTGGCTGAAATCGAAATATGTATAAATTTAACCATCTTTTAGCACCTTTGACCTCAACTCCAAAAAACGGAACTAAAACCATTGTTATGAAAAAAATTAAAAAAATTGGAAATAAAACTTTATTTAGAAAATTAGTGTTACACAAAGATATGGAGATCATCAGTGAAAAAGATAAAAGCGTATATAGAAGGTGTTTTTGAAAAAAAAAGTAATATTCTTTATTCAATCTCTCGTCTGCTATGAATGAGGTAGAGGAGAAAGAGAAGAATAAACCCAAAGTAAATAAAAAAATAAAGCTAACAAATATTTGCTTATCTAGATTTCTCCAATAATTTTTTGTCCTAAAAATATTCATCTTGAATTTTTTAGTTATATTTTCTTGCATAATATTTTACTAATTTTTTGAATTCATCACCTCTTTCCTCAAAATTTTGAAATTGGTCATAAGAGGCAGCTGCTGGGCTTAATAAAATTGTAACTTTTCTATTACTTAATTTTTTTATTTTTTTAAAAATAGAAATTACAGCTTTTTTTAAAGTTCCAGATAACTCAAAATCAACATTCCCTTTAATTTGCTTTTGAAAATTTTTCATATACTTTCCAATTATATAGGACTTCAAAATATTTTTTTTTAATTTTATTAAATTAAATTTATCCCCCATTTTTGGCATTCCACCTACTATCCATAGAATGTTATCATTACTTGCTAAAGCGAACCTGCATGCCTGAAAGCTTGTAGCTTTTGAGTCATTAATAAAAATTTTATTATCCTTTTTAAAAAAAGTTTCATATCTGTGAGACAAACCTTTAAAAGAATTTAGAGATTTTACAAAAGATTTTTGATTTATTTTTAATATTTTTGAAAGTGTATAAACAAAACTCATATTTTCATCATTTGCTTTTGAATTTAGATATTTATTTCTTATACTTGTTTTTATTTTTAAATATTTTTTCGAGTTAACAAAATTTAATTTTGCTAAATACTTTCTTTTTCTATAAATTTTCAAAAGATTTTTGTTATTAATAAATGCAAAATTATTTCTATTTTGCAAAGAAAAGATTTTTAATTTTGATTTAACATAATTACCCATTGTTCCATGCCAGTCTAAGTGATCATTTGCAATATTGAGTACTATGGAAAAATCAGGTCTTACAAACTTTGAATAAGCCAATTGAAAAGAAGATGCTTCTATTATTGCAAGAGTTTTTTTTGATAAATTTAGTGTTAAGACAGGTCTTCCTATATTTCCTCCAAGTTTAACATTTATTCCATTTTTTTTGAGCACATGATGTAAAATTTTGCAAGTTGTTGATTTACCATTTGTTCCGGTTATAACAATTGATCTTATTTTTGGATTAAAAATGTAAAAGAGATCAAGGTCAGTAATTATCTTAGACTTGTTCTTTATTAAAATTTTTTTTAGTTTAGCTGATTTGAGACTTATACCAGGACTAACAACTATATAGTCAACTGTACTTAATAAACTTTTAAATATTTTCTTTCTTCTTTCATTTAAATTCCATTTTCTTTTTAATGATTTATTATCGTCCCATGTAATATAATTTTTGAAACCTATTTTATTAAAGTATTTAATTATTGATCTTCCGGTTTTCCCAAGACCATAAATTGCAAAACTTTTTTTACTTAAATCTAAAGATAAGTCCATTAAATTTGCTTAACGTAATTTTAAAGTGGCTAAACCTACTAGGGCCAAAATAATAGCAATTATCCAAAATCTAATTACAACTGTTGACTCTGCCCATCCCTTTTTTTCGAAGTGATGGTGTATAGGCGCCATCATAAATATTCTTTTTCCGGTAAGTTTAAATGAAATCACTTGTATTATTACCGAAACTGTCTCTAAAACAAATAGGCCGCCGATAATAGCCAAAACTATTTCATGTTTAACTATTATTGCCACTGAAGCTATTGAGCCTCCCAGGGATAAAGATCCTGTATCTCCCATAAATATTTTTGCTGGTGGTGCATTATACCAAAGAAAACCAAGGCAAGATCCGACGATCGATCCACAAAAAATGGAAAGTTCACCAACATTCTCAATATATTGAATTTGTAGATATTCAGAAAAAATTGTATTTCCAACTAAGTAACATATTAGAGAAAATGATAGTGCTACCAACATAACTGGCACTGTTGCTAATCCATCCAAGCCATCTGTTAAATTCACAGCATTAGATGACCCTATTATTACAAAAATACCAAAAGGAATAAAAAATAAACCCATATGCAAAACTAAGTTTTTGAAAAAAGGAAAATATAAATTTGATATACTTTCATGATCTGTGTAATAAACTAAAATTAAAATCGCAATTAACGAAATTAGTAACTGCCAAAAAAATTTCATTTTTGCGTTTATTCCGCTTGAGTTTTTAAATTTAATTTTAAAATAGTCGTCAATAAAACCTAACAAGCCCAGACTAGTACACACAAAAAGAACTATCCAAATATAAATATTTTGAAGGTCTGCCCACATAATTGTACTTGTTATAATTCCTATTAAAATCATAAGTCCACCCATCGTTGGAGTGCCTGTTTTCTTAATAATATGGTCTATAGGTCCGTCATGTCGAATAGGTCCGGTAATCTGTTTTTTGGCGAAATACTTTATTAGAGGGTTTCCAATCAAAAAAATAATTGTGAGAGATGTCACAACTGCAAGACCTATCCTGAAAGTGATGTATTTAAATACGTTTAAAAAAGAAAAAGTATCAACTAGTGAGGTTAGAAAACTATATAGCATTCGCACCAGCTCTTAAAAGTCTTTTTGACACTTCGTGTAGTTTTGTTGCATTGGATCCTTTTATCATTAAAAAATCACCATTTTGAAGAAATTTGGCGATTTTCATATCAAAATTTTTTAAATCATTCACAATTGCACCTTTTTTTTTGTTTTTTAAAAGTTTGTATGTTTCCTCAGAATGTTTTCCATAAACAAATGTTTTGTCAATATCACTATTATTGATAAATTTTGAGATTCTTTTATGATAATTTTGAGAATTTTTTCCAAGTTCTAACATGTCCCCGAAAAGAAAGTATTTTTTTTTGTTTCTTTTTTTTATATTTCCGAAATTTTCTATTGCAGACTTTACTGATAAGGGATTTGCATTATAGCTCTCATCAATTAAAAAGAATTTTTTATTAAATTTAATTACCTTATTTATTTTACCTCTTCCTTTTAAAAAACTTTGATATTTAAAAAACTTCTTTATTTTGCTAAAACTTAAATTCAATTCTTCTAAAATTCCTAAACAACATAAAATATTCATTATAAAGTTTTTATTGTTATTGCTTATATTTAAATCAAATCTTTTTTTATCTATTAAAACTTTTAATAAAAAATTTTCTCTATCTTTAAGAATATTAAGGAATTGAATATTTGCTTTTTTTGAGTAGCCAAATGAAATAACTCTGATTTTTCTTTTTTCAGCAATTTTTTTAAAATAATTAAAAAATTTATCATCTCTATTCAAAACGATCGCTCCGTCTTTTTGTATATTATAAATAATTTCACTTTTCGCTTTTGCTATGCCTTTAATATTTTTAAAGTTTTCCAAATGAGCTTCTGAGATATTTGTTATCGTAGCAATATGTGGCTTAACCAAGGCTGAAAGTTTATAAATTTCTTTTTGCCTACTCATCCCAATCTCAAAAACCCCATATTTATGATATAAGTTCATGTTGCAAAGACTTAATGGAACACCGTAATGATTGTTGTAAGAATGTGGTGCAAAATAAGTATTTGAATATTCTTTCAATAATGTTCCAAGCATAGTTTTGACTGTTGTTTTTCCAGTACTGCCAGTAATTCCAATAAATTTTGCTGAGGAGGTATTTCGAAATTTTTTAGCAAGCTGATTTAAAAAAACCATAGTATTAGCAACTTTTATAATTTTATTGTTTTTTTTTGAATTATTGGAAATCACACTTAAGCTTGCTCCTTTCTTAATTGCTTCTTTTACAAAATTATGGCCATCATTAACTTTACCCTTAATTGCAATAAAAAGATTCTTATTTTGAATTTTTTTAGAATTAATAGATACACCGTTATAATTTAAGTTTTTTTTATTTTTTAAAACATTTCTCAAATTTTCTGAATTATGTTTAAAAATATTAAAATTCTTTTGAGAATATTTTGAAGAAGATTTAAATTGTTTAATAATTTGTTTATCGCTTAAAAAAATTCTTTTGTTTCCAATGTCTTGATAAGTTTCATGTCCTTTACCTGCAATTAAAATAATTTCATTCGCATTAGAATTTCTTAAAGCAAATTTAATTGCTTTTTTTCTATTTCCTATTTCCTTCATATTTGAGTGCCCTAACCCTTTGATTATATCTTTTCTTATTTTACTCGCACTTTCATTTCTTGGGTTATCATCAGTTATATAAATTTTATCACAGTATTTTTTTGCGATTGCGCCCATTAATTTTCTTTTATTTTTATCCCTGTCTCCTCCACAACCGAAAATCACCGTGAGTTTACCGTTAAAATGTTCTTTTAAAGATAAAAAAGCATTTTCTAGTGCTGCTGGAGTATGGGCGTAATCCAAAAATATTTTTGTTTTATTTGGTAAAATTTTAATTAGTTCTAACCTTCCTTCAACACTCTTAATCATTGAGATATTTTTAAAAATTTTCTCGATTTTTAAACCACATATTTTTGATGCTAGAACTGCCATTAGTAAATTTTTAATTTGTATTGATCCATAAAGATTAATTTTTAACTTAAAAATTTTTCTCTTATAACTAACTTCTAAAATTTGAAAATTTTCATGTATTTTGTGTTTTAAAATTTTTATAATATTACTTTTTGATCCAATTGAATAAATTTTTAATTTTCTTTTATTTTTTATCTTTTTTAAAATTTTATACTCTTTGATATCTGTGTCGGTAATTATATATGACTCTTTTTTTAAAAGTTTATTAAAAAGTATGAGCTTAGAATTCAAGTAATTATTCATATTTTGGTGATAATCTAAATGATCACGACTCAAATTTGTAAAAATACCAGCTTTGATTTTTAAAAAATCTAATCTTTTTTGTTTTAGTCCATGACTTGATGCTTCTATAATCACATTATTAATCTCTGCTTTTTTCATATCTTCTAAATCCTTATTAAGACTCAATGGGTCTGATGTGGTTAAACTTCTTCTTTTTAAATAATTATTTTTTTTAAATCCTAGTGTTCCAATAAAACCAACTCTTTTTTTTTGATTAGTAAAAATTTGATGAAAAAAATGTGATATTGAAGTTTTTCCATTGGTGCCGGTAACAGCTATTATATTTTTTGGTTTTTTTTTATAATATTTTGTACTCATTCTAGCGAGAGTTTCTCTGGGGTCTTTAACTTTAATGAAAATAGCTTTTTTATTTTTTTTTATGCTTCGAGAGTGAACTATTACATTGGCTCCTTTAGATATTGCGTGATTTATATATTTGTTACCGTCGAACTTATTCCCTTTGACTGAAATAAATAAATAACCCTTTTTTAAGTTTCTGCTATCGGATGATATACCTCTAATTTTGAGCGAAGCAAAATTAGGTTTGAGATTGCTAATTAGATTTTTTAACAACATGATTGTCGTAAAAATCAATTTTATTTATGGCTAAAATAGGTCCAATTTTTTCTATAATTTTGCCTGCAATTTCTACTGAAGTCCATCCAGCAGTATTAAATGGTGTACCTTTGTATTTCCACCCGCTTCCATCTCTATAATGATAAATATAGTCCTTACTTGGTTTTGGTTCATCGAGCAGTACTAATAAAATATACTTTGGTTTTGATATTGGGAAAATAGCTGCAAAAGTATTTATTTTATTTTTTGAGTAGACGCCATTAAATGATTTTTGAGCGGTACCAGTTTTTCCCCCAACCTCGTATCCTTGAACATTTGCAAAATTAGCAGTCCCTTCTTTTGATGAAACAATTTTTCTTAAAATTGAATTGATTTCTCTTGATACCCCCTCTTTTAGAATTCTAATTTTTTTATCTTCCTTTTTTTCTCTTTTTATTAATGTGGGTTTAATTTCAAAACCTCCGTTTGATATAATTGAATATCCTTTTGCAACTTGAAGCAGCGTTGTTGTTATTCCGTGACCGAAAGATGCGGTAGCAAGTTTACACTTTCCCCATCTAAAGGATATTGGTTCGCCCACTTCTTCAATATCAAAGTCTATTTTATTTAATACACCAATACTATTTAGAAAATCTTTCATGCCTTCTCTTCCAAATCTTTGCGCAATTCTAACAGAGCCTATATTTCCTGATCTGATTAAGATTTCCTCTGCTGTTAAATCAGGTGGAATTTTATCATCATATTCTCCTATTGGTCTTCCTGCGCAGGTGATTTTTTTTGGTAGATTTTTAAATTCCGTATTAGTTTCCACTATACCTTCGTTTAAAGCTCCGGCTAAAGTAAATGTTTTAAAAACAGATCCAAACTCATAAAGACCTTTGGTAGCTCTATTAATATAACTGGAGTCATAAATATCTTGTCTTTTGTTTAAATCAAAGTCAGGCAAAGATACCATTGAAATAATTTCTCCTGTATTAATGTCCATCAATATAGATGCACTTCCAATATTTTTAAAAATTTTTTGAAATTTAATTAATTCTTTCCTAATTAAAAATTGAATATTTGTATCTAAAGTAACGATCGTTGGATTTTTATTTAATTTTAGTTCTTTATCAAATGATTTTTCGATACCAGAAATTCCATTATTGTCTAAATCAATTTGTCCAATAACATGACTAAATAAATTTTTATGAGGATATACTCTTGTCTGAGTTGTTTCAAATAAAAGACCTTTTTCACCAAGCGACCATAATTCCCTTTTTTCCTCTTCTGTGATATTTTTTTTAAAATAAAAATATTTTTTTTTATCTAATTTCTGTTTTAAAAAATTCAAATCTGATTTTGGATAGAGTAATTTTAGTTTTAAAATAAACTTTTTTTTATCTTTTATAAGATCAGGTTTAATTGCTACATGATAAACCTTGATATTTCTTGCAATTAAAACTCCATGCCTGTCCATGATATCATTTCTCAAAAGTTTAAAATTTCTAGAATTTGTTGATGAATATTTTTCAACAGGATTTTGTAATGAAATTGTTATAATTTTTATTGCGAATATAAATATTAAAGTGAAAAATACAAAAAAGAGTAAATATATCCGGTCATTACTAATATCAAATTTTCTTTCAAGATTGGTTCCAGAATACTGTTTGTATTCTTCGAAATAAAAACTTTTTTTTTCGTTATCAATTGTTTTTTTAATTTTTATCATTTTAAATTACTCTCTTTGTAAAATTTTGTTTCTTTAGAGTCTTGAGACATAAAATGATTTATTGAAAAAAATACTCTGGAGTGATCAAAGTTTGTATAATGTTCTTTAGAAATCTCTAAATGTTGGATTAAATTTTCTGGATTTGATAGATAAATGAAATCTATTTCAGCATTACTTATTTGCTTTTTTAAAATAGAAATATCTTTTTTTAAAATTAAGACATCTTTTTCTAAGTTTCTAGCTTTATTTTTAATTACAGAGGTTGTTAAAGTCAGAAAGAAAAAAGTAATAATTGATATTATTATTGATTTTTTAAACATAATCGCTTTCAATTTTTAAATAATGTTCAAACCTTTTTTTCAATTCTTCAGGATAGAAAAATTTATCCTTGTTCCTTACTGCATATCTCAGTTTTGCAGATCTTGACGGAGGGTTTTCTTTAATTTCATTTTCTTTGGGCTTAATAATAAGATTTTTATAGTTTTCAAATAAAATTTTATTATTTTCAATTTCTGGATAATACCTTGATCCCCTAGATTTATTTTTTGAATAATTAATAAAGTAAAATTTAACAATTTTGTCTTCTAATGAATGAAAACTCACCACAATTAATTTGCCCCCTTTTTTTAAAAATTTTGTAGCATTTATCAAACCATTTATTAATTCAGTTATCTCTTTGTTGACAAAAATTCTGATAGCTTGAAATGTTTTGGTGCTAATATTTATTTTTTTCTTAAAATCTTTTTTTTTACTTTTCTCAATTATTTTTACTAATTGCTGGACTGACTTGATTGGCGTTTTCTTCCTTTCATTTATAATATTTTGAGCAATACGAGAATTATCTTTTTCGTCACCTAAATATTTAAGAATATTTTTTAAGGTGTTTAAATCACAGTTATTTAAAACTTCCTGAGCTGAAAATGAATTTAAACCCATTCTCATGTCGATATCTCCTTTCGCATTGAAAGAAAAACCTCTTTCAAGATTAAAGATTTGCATAGATGACATTCCTAAATCAAAAATTATAAAATCAGCTTTAAAATCTTTTCTAATTACTTTGTCAAGATCGCTAAATTTTTTGTTATAAAATGTAAAACGATCTTTGTAGTTTGTCTTTGTTTCTTTAGCATAGTTAAGTGAGTCCGTGTCTCTATCTAAAGATATTACATTTGTTCCGGAAAATGATAAAATTGCATTTGTGTAACCTCCGGATCCAAATGTGCAATCAATAAAGTTTCCACCTTTTTCAGGAGAACATAAATTTATAACTTCATCTAACATCACTGGATAGTGAGGGTAGGTTTTAAACGATGAAATATCTTTCATCCTATTTAGGTTTTATATTTTTTGTTTACGTAGAAAGGCTGGTATTTCGAAATCCTCTTCTTCTTCATTTCTTAAGTGCTCATCAATATTACTTTCTGATGAAGTCGTTGAAGATACCTCATCAGAAAATAATTGGGGGGAAGCTTCGTCCTGAGTATTTGAATTTGGAGATTCTTTTGTCTTTTCCTCAAACAAAGAAATCTCATCAATGATTGTTTCCTCTAATTCTTCTTTTGTATTATTTTGTTCTTGGTTAAGATCATTTTCGAAATAAGATGCGTTTTCAAGAGAAACCCCAGAAACTAAATCTTCATCTTTGTTTATAATATTTTCTTGATTTGCATTAATTATAGGGTTTTGGTTTTTCTCGACCTCATTGTTCAATTTTAGTGCCGTTGCACCTTGAATAGATCCAATATCTGGCATGGTCGGCATATCAACATTTTTTTGAACATCTTCAGTATATCCTGCG
>MDTE01168301.1_pt1 | contig 13473 bp, 11 predicted proteins | sample 811231 | NCBI WGS metagenome assembly MDTE01 (sample SAMN05326651, study PRJNA326480) | marine metagenome | isolation source: seawater | place: Indian Ocean: Red Sea | collected 2010
CAGATATTTCTTTGTGCTTAGATTTTGAAAATAAGAGAATAGATGCTTGGGTTGATGGGAATAATATTGTCAAAATTTCAGAATCACCAATATTTTTTGAGCCAAAGTCAATTTACTTTAAGCACGGTATATATCAATCTTTCATAAGTAATTACACTTCATTCAAAGGGGAAACACCTACGCAAGTTGTATATTATGATGAAGTTAGAAGAGGTAATTCTATTGAAGATGTAGATATTAACGTTAACCCTTATTTAAAATTTGTTGATTAAATAGTTATGTGATTTGGAGCGGGCGAAGGGATTCGAACCCTCGACTTCAACCTTGGCAAGGTTGCGCTCTACCCCTGAGCTACGCCCGCTAATTAAAAGAAATAACATTTATAAACGTCCTTATCATGGCTATCAAGCTAAAAGGTTTCAATAAAGTTAATGTATTGTAAATAATGTTTCTGATATTATTTCTATAATATGTCTTTTGTTATCGATATAAATCAAGATCAATTTGTTGAAAAAGTAGTTGAGCAATCAAAAAAGATCCCTGTAATTGTTGATTTCTGGGCTCCATGGTGTGGGCCATGCAAGCAGTTGACCCCTATATTAGAAAATTTAGTCAATAAAAAAAATGGCAAGGTTATTCTTGCTAAGATCAATGTTGATGAAAATCAAGGTATCGCAAGCCAACTAAACATCCAATCAATACCTACAGTTTATGGATTTGTTGATGGAAAACCCATAGATGCTTTTCAGGGAGCACAACCAGAAAGTAAAATCGAAATAATGATAGATAAACTAATAGATGCAACACCTGGCAACGAAGTCCCCAAACTATTAGAAGAAGCAGACAATTTATTTAAATATCAAAGATTTCAAGAGGCACAACAATTATATGAAACGTTAGTTGGCATGGACCCTGGTAACATAAAAGTCATCAGTGGATTATTGAGATGTTTGGTTCAACTTAAAAAATATGATGATGCTAATGAAATGATGGGCTCTTTAGATGATGAAACTTTAAAAAATGAAGAAATTATAAAAATTAATAAATTACTTTCTAGCTTAGGTAACAGTGAAGATAATGACATAGATGAATTAAAATCTTTAGTTAATGATCAGCCAAACAACAAAGAAAAAAGATTTGAGCTTGCAGAAAAATATCTCTCAGTAAATGAAACTGAAAATGGTTTTAATGAATTGCTTATAATTTATGAACAAGACTCCAAATGGAATGATGAAGCTGCGAAAAAGAAACTTTTAGAATATTTTGATATGTTGGGGCTTACTGATCCAAATGTTATCTCAGCTCGAAAACAATTATCAACACTGATGTTTAAATAATGGAAGATAGCATTAAAAAATTATTTGAAATTAATTCTAACCAAATCCCTACATCCATCCCTTTATTCCCTTTAGATAATGTATTGCTACTGCCCTTTGGTAAATTGCCCTTAAATATATTTGAAGAAAGATACTTAAAAATGGCTTTAGATAGCTTAAAAAGTCATCGAATGATTGGTGTAATTCAACCTAAAAACAACAACAATGAATTTTTTATGATGGGTTGCATTGGAAAAATCACCTCATTTATCGAAACACCAGATTATAGAATAGTTTTAAACTTAGAGGGGGTTTGTCGTTTTATCTTGGAAGAAAGAAATCTGACTCCAAATGGTTATTATCAAGCAAATATAAACAGCCATGATTATTTAGATGATTTGAATACTATGGAGCCACAAATTGATAGAGATCTTTTAATCACAAAATATGAAAACTTCTTCAAAATGAAAAAACTAGAGATAGATAAAAATGTCTTGTCTGATACTTCAAATCTTCAATTGCTTTCTACCCTCGCAATGCTTGCTCCATTTAACAAGATTGACAAACAAGCAATTCTAGAGTCTCCCAACCTTCTTTCTCGAGTTAATACAATCAATTCAATCTTAGACTTAAATACTTTTCAGGTAGTAAGTAGCGATAACTCTAACCAGCTTAACTAATTCTTCCCATAGCCTGTTTGATAAATAAATTTTTTAAACTAGGAAACTGGGATAAAGTAAAATGACTAGCTTTTATAATAGATTTTGTAATTGGTTTTTGATTTTCATATAAATAATTAATTGCACTTGTAAATGTTAAGTATGTTAGATTTTCAATAATTCTTTTAGAAAAAAAATAATCATCAAAATTCAAGTTATCGATGCTATGCACCTCTAAACACGAACATAATGATTGAATATCTTTGATACCTAAATTCCATCCTTGGCCAGCAACAGGATGAATGGAATGGGCGGTATCACCAATTAATAAAATATCCTTTTGTATTGGTCTAGATAAATGGGGTCTTATTGGATAAGAACTAATTGAAGATCTCAAACTAATATTTCCATGAGATGAATAAAAATTTTTTTTTATAAGCGTTGAAAGGCTTTTAAAATTTACTTTATTTTTTGTTGAAAAGATAAATGTTGAACTTTTTTTTTGTCTATTAGGAGACGGCAAAACAGCTAATGGCCCTTTAGGTGTAAAAATCTCATATGCTGTTTGATAGTGATTTTTTTGATGATCAAAAAAACCAACATAAGCCTGATGACCTAAATCGAAAACATTTTTTTTAATTTTTTCAGAATTTTCAAAGTTTTTACCCCCTGAGATAATCACTTTATTAAAAAAGTATTTTTTGGAATTTATTGAAACTATTTTTTTAGGATTATGGTTAGATAATTTAAAATCAATATCGGTTAACAAAATTTTATTTCTTTTTAGATAATCTCTTGAAATTTTTAAAAGTGAACGATTGAATACAACGCTACCCATACTTTCAGCTGTATTATGAAAGATTAAGTCATCTTTATTAACATAATCTTTTATCATAATTTTATCTATTGACTCAAAATTAGATTTTAATTCCTTCCAAATGCCTAAATTTTTTAGAAAATCTCTTGAATTAGCATTCACTGCTAATGTACGTTTGTCATTAGGTAATATTTTGTTTTTTTCTATAACCAAAACATTGAATTTTTTTTGGTGCAGAGCTATTGCCGCTAAAGAGCCAACTAAACCTGCTCCAACAATTAAAAAATCATATTTAAATATTTTATTTTTCATTTAGAGACATATATTAATTAAAATGAACAATAGTTTTATTCCGGTAGTCTTTAAAGAAAAATTAGTAAATATTTTTAACTGGTTTAAAGGTTCTCTCTTTTTATTTCTATCAGTAGCGGTATTTATATCAATTTTAACGTTTAATATTAATGATGATTCTTTTTTAACAAAAAGTAGTGGGGCACAATCCAATACTCTTGGCACTGTAGGGTCATATCTAGCTAGTTTTTTGATTTACTCATTTGGTTTAATGAGTTATTTGATTGCGTTTTTTTTATTAATTAATTCTATTGCAATATTTCGAAAAAAAGACATTAAATATTTTTTCATACGATTTTTATTTCTATTAATCAGTATTATTTTCATTCCTCAGATTTTTTTATTTTTTGGCTGGAATTACGAATACATCGATCAAATCAAATCTTGGGGCGAAATTTCTTATATTCTTTTTAATCTACATCAAATTGAATGGGTAAGTTATATAATTTCGTTAATTGGAATAATTTTATTTTTACTTACACAAAACTTTTTTGTATTTTTAAGGTTTCCAAAATTAAATTTTCAATCTTTCACTAATACTAAAATAAAAATTCCAAAAGAAACAAGGATTAAAAAAGAGCCTGTGATTAAAAATAATGCAAATTTTGATGATCAGGAAAAACATAATACTAACTTTGCTTCAGAAAATTCTTATATAGAAAAAAACTTGATCAATAAATATAACTCTCCTTCGTTAGAGATCTTAGATAGTGACATAAGCAGCAAACAAAAGAATAAGAATCAATCAAATATTGGAGAGAGATCTGAATTATTAGAAAAAGTTTTTTCTGATTTTAATATTAAAATTAATGTCGTTAACGTCAAACTGGGCCCAGTCGTAACTCTTTATGAAATACTCCCAGCGGCAGGAATAAAGATAAATACAATTATAAATCTTGCAGATGATATATCTCGAAGTATGGGTGTTGGTGCGGTTAGAATATCACAAATTTTTGGTACTCAATATCTAGGGGTTGAAGTGCCTAATGACCAAAGAGAGAGCGTTACAATTAAAGAGCTACTGAGCAATGAAAATTTCAAAAGCACAACACATAAAATTCCTATTTGTATAGGTAAAGATATTTCAGGCAATATTGAAGTAGTCGATTTAAGTAAGACGCCTCACCTTTTAGTTGCAGGAACTACTGGTTCTGGAAAATCAGTGTTTATCAACACCTTACTTGCAAGTCTCTTATATAAATTTTCTCCCTCTGAATTAAGATTAATTCTCATTGATCCTAAGATGCTAGAGCTGAGCGTCTATAATGACATAGCCCACTTATTAACTCCCGTTGTCACGGAGCCCAAAAAAGCGATAATTGCTCTAAAATGGGTTTGTAAAGAGATGGAAAGAAGATATTCAATGATGAACGAAGAAGGAACCCGCAATCTTGAAGGATATAATCAAAAAGCGTCTGAGAAATTGCCTTACATAGTTGTGTTTATAGATGAAATGGCCGATTTAATGATGACCGCCGGTAAAGAAGTTGAGCATTATGTACAAAGACTAGCCCAAATGGCAAGAGCATGTGGAATACACTTGGTTATGGCAACGCAACGACCAAGTGTAGATATAATTACAGGTAGCATAAAGGCTAACTTCCCTTCGAGAGTAAGTTTTCAAGTCGCAAGCAAATATGATAGTAGGACTGTGCTTGGTGAAATTGGAGCAGAACAACTCTTGGGGAACGGAGATATGCTTATGATCAAAAATGGTGCAAGTCTTATCAGATATCAATCAGCATTTATTTCTGATAGTGAAGTAAATAAATTAATTTCAGAAATTAAAAGAAATCAAAAAGTTGAATATTTAGAAGAGCTAGACGAGATTATAAAAAATAATAATGAAAACTTTGATGAGCTAAGTAAAGAAGATGAGGAACTCGTTTCAAAATCTATCGATTTGATTAGATCTACTAACAAGGCATCAACGAGCTTTCTACAAAGAAATTTTCAAATTGGTTATAATAAAGCAGCTAGAATTATGGAAACACTTGAACAAAGAGGTGTTGTATCTGAACCAAATCATACAGGTAAAAGAGAAATACTAATTAATCACTAATTTTACTTTGCCTTGATAAGATCTAATATTTAAATTTATTTTAAAATTAATCTTAACTAATTCTTTTAAATTTGTAAAATGAGTATCAAGTTTATTCATTGATAATTCAAAATCATTAGGCCAAATAATTTTATAAAGTTCATCTTTACTCACACCATCCTCATTGAATAAAATTAGTGTCAGAATAGTATTATGTATAAAATTCAAGTTAATTATTTTTTTATTTTTTTTCAAAATATTACTGAAGGGGAAAAATAAAGCATCACCAAATTTAAAATTAAATTGAGACAAATAAGATTGAATATCAGAAAAAATTTGGTTAAAAGAAAAAGGGCATTTATATGTAAATTTTATTTCATGATTCTTGATTTCTATTGTTTGATTTAAATTATTTATGACAAAAATAATTTTCTTACTATTTTGTAAAGTAACAAATTTGTTTTTTTGATTATATGTTTGTTGAAAATGATTAGCTAAAAAAGAATTATTACTACTAAATTTTATAATATTCATTTTAATTTTTGTAATGGATTGTGATTAAACATCAATCTATCAATAGTTATATTTTTACAATCAATGAAATGGATATTGAGATTCATTTTTTTATTTTTAATTATCAAATTTTTTATAAAGATATTTTCTTTTGATTTAATAATTTTAGCATTAAATTTTGTTGAGGAATAATTTTCGACATTGTTTGGGAATAATTGCGATTGCTCGATTAAAAACTCAATAATTTCCTTATTAATGTCTAAAGGTTGGGGAAGTCTATTTAAATTATTTACAAGGAATAACCCATCAGAATTATTGATAATCGTATATAAATTTTTATTTAGATACTGATACCTTAAATATTCTTTTTTTAGCAAAAGTATTCCCTGATGTGTTGATCCATCTTGATAAACTTCCTCAAAATTACAACGTAGTTCTAATGAATATAAATTTTTAAAAATAAAAAAAACAATAACAATAAATAAAATTTTCATTCAAAAAAAGCAGATCCAACTCTAATCATGTTAGATCCATTTTCAATAGCCTGTAAATAATCACCACTCATTCCCATACTTAATAGTAAATGATTTGAAATTGAATCTTTTATTCTTTTCATTTCTTTAAAATAAATATGGTGATTATCTGAAATAGGTGGGATGCACATAAAACCAATTATTTTTAATCCCAAACTCAAACAGTGATAATAAAATTCTTTCGCATACTTTGGGTCAATGCCAGATTTTTGTTTTTCTTTACCAATATTTATTTGAATAAAAAAATTTTTTGTTTGACACCAATCTTTTTCAATGTGATGTGATATTATATTTGCAATTTTCTCTCGATCTATTGTTTGTATACAATCAAATATTTTCAGAGCATCAATTGTTTTATTAGATTGCAAGGGACCAATTAATTGTAAAGAAATATTTTTATAATGTTTCTTTATTGACTCAAATTTTTTTTCTGCTTCTTGTACACGATTTTCTCCAAATAAAGAAATATCACTCTTGATTAATTCGACAATATCATCGGTGGATCTATTTTTTGTAACAGCTACTAGTTGAACTTTGTGGATGGAGGATATAGTTTTTATTTCTGATAATTTTTTATAATTTATAGGCAACTAAAATTTATAATGAAATTTTTCAATAATCTCACCAAACTCCCTACTTAATTTTTTCTTTTCCTGGTTAGAAATATCTTCGCTAAATTCTAAATCCCCTGAAAACTTTTCTTTATGTTCGTTGATATAAATTTCAATCAAATCATAATCAACATCTATTTCCATTCCAGATTGAATTAAATGAGAAATAACTTCTGCAAAAGATTGAACTGGGTCTTCCATTAAATTTTCGTATTTTATTATTAGACCTCTGAAAGTATTCATTACATTTTGATTGGTCCAACTTAAAACATTTGTAGCCCAACTTTTTGTAGTATTTTCCACTAGATTATAAGTACTTTGATTTTCATTAATTATTTCTTCGTCTAGTCCGCTTATCATATTTAGAGCGGCTATTTGATTATAATTTTTACGATATTTTGCATAAAGGTGAATAGGGTTTCGTACGACGTAAAAAAAACATTGGGTCAGATAATAATGAGTAAAAAATTTATCTGGAAGTTTTTCAAAGAAAACATGATTATTTAAAATTAATTTATTTTTGGATTCATCACTTTGTAATATCTCATACTGATAAAAAAAACTATTTTCTACTAACTCTTGAAAATTAATTTTTTTATTTTGATGCTTATCAGAAAGGTTGTTTAATGCCTCTACATATGTGGTTGGGAATATATTAAGGTTACCTTTTTCTTTTAAATAAAATAATAAGAAATCCCTGATAATTGTTGCATCGGACAATTCAAAGCTATTTAACCAAATTATTTTATTTTGGAAAAAGTATTGACCTTTGTCACTTTTAAAGTAAGTATTTAAAATTCTACTAAGAAATAAATTATAAAGTTCTTGATTATCTTTTTTTAACTTGTCTAGCTCTTTAATTATTGATGAGAAATCGTCATTTTTAACTAGGTCTTCAAAAATTTTATTAAGATAATTAGTTTTAATTTTTTTTAATAACATTGTAAAACCTAATATATATTAAGTAAAAATAATGAATACTGAAATTTCATCAATTCAGCAAGCAATACAATCAAACAACTACCAAGAGGCAGAGACTTTAGCTTGGTCTTTATACAAAAAAAACTCAAATAACTTTACAGTTTTAAAAACTTTAGGACTGACCTTGCTTTTGCAACAAAAGTATATCGGATCTATTGATATGTATCTAAAATGTCTTCAGCACAACTCGGAGGATTTTGATGTTTTGTGTAATCTTGCGTTTACATATTTGAAACTAGAAGAATTTTCCAAGGCCTATCAATTTGCCACGAAAGCAGCAAGTCTTAAAGACTCTAATTATCTTCCATTTTCTCAAGTAGCAGAGATATTAATGAAAAAAAGAGATTTTGATAATTCAGTCAAATACTGCGATCTGACTCTAAAAATGATTGATTTAAAAACATTAAATCAAAATATCGGCATAGTACATGTTTATGTTGACTCATTAATCGCACAAGGAAAAAGAAAAAATGCTGTTGATTTTATTCGGTACTACCAGGATAAGTCATTCAATGATGAGATTTTCCAACACCACGCTACAATTAGTCCAGATACAATTACTGATGAAGATCTATCTAAAGTAAAAAATTTTTTGGATCAAGAAAATCATCAAAATCATATTCACCGTGCTAAACATAATGCCCCTTTTTTATTCGGCTTAGCAAAATATTTTGAGTCTAAAAATGAACTAGATAAATCTGAGGAATATTTTTACAAAGGAAATGAAGAAATTTTAAAAATTCAAAGATATTTTCCTCTTAGTCATCAAAAACAAATTAGCAAAATTAAGAAACTTTTTTTAACAGGCTTCTATGAGAATAATTTGACCAACTCAAATTTAGGTCAAGGATTAATATTCATAGTTGGAATGCCAAGATCCGGGACGTCACTCTTAGAGTCTATTTTAGGCATAAGTAAAAATACAATATCTGGTGGGGAGCTTTTATCTATGCACTATCTATCTGGAAAATATTATTTAGAAACCTCGGAAGATTTAAGCTTATTACAAGAATACAAAGATAAAATTCCCGGTGAAATTTATGAAAATCGTATAGAATTTATCAGGGGCGATAATAGGTTTTTTATTGATAAACTTCCTGGCAATTATCACAATATTGGTTTTATAAAAAGTTTTCTTCCTAAAGCAAAAATTGTTTACATAAAACGCGATCCATGGGACATAGCTATATCAATTTTCAAACAATTCTATGTAGATAACATTCCATACGCTGCATCTTTTTTTAATATTGCAATCAATATTGCAAATCACTTTGAGCTTATAAGATTTTGGGAACAAGATATGGGTTTTGACTTTTTAACAATATCTTATGAGGACTTAGTGGCAAACACCCAAGAAGTATCTAACAAAGTCTTTCAGTATTGTGAAATAGATGGCGCCTACGATGAAGAATTAAGAAAAAAATTTTTTTCAAGGACCGCCAGTAAAAATCAGATATCCAAAGATATTCATACAGCGTCTATATCAAAAAAAGCATTCGATGGTTCTAGAGAGAAATTTTATGAATTTCTTGAGAACCAAGAAAAATTTTGGAAAAAACAGTCAAATTAATGTTGCATTTCTGCAACAAAATTTAAATTTTCTTAATATTTAAGGGATTTTTAATGAAAATTTAAACTCATTTGTGCATATTTATAGTCGATTAATATTAATCTATGAAAGGATTAAAAATGAAAAAAATCGCATACTTAGCGTCTGCTGTTCTAGCTGGCTTAGGTTTCTCAACCGCCGCTAAAGCTGACGTATCTGCATCCGGTTCATTCGGTGCAACAATTATCGAAGGTAGCGCAACTACAACTGAATTTATGACAGGTGGTGGTGTTTCTTTCGCAATGTCAACAACAACTGCTGGCGGAATGACTGTTTCTGCTGCTGGTGGTATTACTCTAGATAGTAACGACGGATCTAACACAAAAGGTATCTCAGGTCTTCACAATGTAACATTTGGTGTAGATGGTTTCTCACTAAAAATGGGTGAAATGGCTCTTTCAGGTGCTGGTGCTGGTGAAGTTGGTTTCGTAGCTAGCGCTCACGTTGATGAGGGTGGTTACACTAACACTGGTATCGCAACTGGCGTTAACGCAACTGAAGGTTATGGTTTTGTAGCATCAACAACTGTTGGTGGTGCTTCTGTATCTTTAAGCTACATGGCTGACTATAGAAATGCTCATGTAAACAGTGCGTCTACTTCTGCTGGTGACACAGGTACAGGTATCTCTGTAACTTTACCAGTTGGAGCAATGTCTCTTAACTTAGGTTATGCTAACATCACAGGTAACACAGCTGAAACATCATCAGGTGGTTCTGTATCTATGGCTCTTGGTGGCGGTACAGCATCTGTTGGTTACGCATCAACTGATGAGACAACTGACTCAACAGCAACATCTGTTGCATACAGTGGTTCATTAGATGCTGACACAACTTATGCTCTTGGTTACACAACTGGTGAGCAAGGTGCTAACAGCTCTCAACAGCTAGAAGCTAAGATTACAAGATCACTTGGTGGCGGTGTATCAGTATTTGCTGATTTCCAAAACCACGGTGGTGCAGGTACACCAGGTACAAACATGGCACTTGGTACATCTGTTGCATTCTAATTTAGCTTAAAAGCTTAAATTTAGGCGCTCGATTGTTAATCCAATCGGGCGCTTTTTTTTTGTTTGTTATTCCTTTTTTATTATTTTATAGATTAAGTTTAAAAATTAATTAACTTAAGAAATATGTTGAGATTAATAATAATTATTCTGATAAGCCAATTTATTATTTCTTGCACAGGAATTGTTGGTGGTCAATACGAAGAGAACCTAGAAAAATTTGATAAAATTTATGGTTATTGTGACAACCCACACCGTGGAATGTTAAAAAAGTCTGTTGAGTACACAACCTGCAAAAGAAAAGAGATGGCTGCAGGGGCTGATGGAATAATTGACGATGATGCTGGTATTCCTTTTGAAAATTTATTTAATAAACAAAATCAAGGTGGAAACGCTGTTGTCATGGCCAATGTCAATAAAGATCTTTGGATTGGTTCATTAGAAACATTAAATGACTATACATTAAAAATAGCTGACTCGATGGGCGGCTATATTGAAACAGACTGGATTTATAGTTCAAATATCTCAGACGAGCGGTGTGCTATAAAAATAAAAATATTAAGTACTGAACTAGTTTCAAATGGGGTCGATGTAAATTTTGTTTGTTCAAAATTAATCAACAACAACTGGGTTGTAATGAATGAAGATTTTATAGAAGAAGAAAAAAGTCTTCATTTAAAAATATTAGAAAACGCTCAATTATCAAACTCATCTAACTTATAGAAATTGAGTAATCAAAAAAAATATATTCTTGAAATGTTTCCATATCCATCTGGGAATATTCACATGGGCCATGTAAGGAATTATGTGATTGGAGATATTACTGCTAGATACCATAAATTAAAAGGTGATGAGGTGATTCATCCAATGGGATGGGATGCTTTTGGACTTCCGGCAGAAAATGCAGCTATTCAATATGGTACTCATCCTCAAGATTGGACCCTCACTAATATTGATAATATGAAAACACAACTTCAAAAATTGGACCTTGATTTAGACTGGGATAGAGAATTAGCTACGTGCAAAACTGATTATTATAGTCACCAACAAGAGCTTTTTATTGATCTTTATCAAGCTGGCCTGGCATATAAAAAAGATGCTTTAGTCAATTGGGATCCTGTGGACCAAACAGTTTTAGCAAATGAACAAGTTATTGATGGAAAAGGCTGGAGAACGGGGGCAGAGGTTGAACAAAAAACCCTATCACAATGGTTTTTTAAAATTACTCATTATGCTGAGGAGCTCCTTAATGAACTTGAGGGTTTAAATCAATGGCCAGATAAAGTTAAAGTTATGCAAAAAAATTGGATAGGAAAATCTGTTGGCGCTGAAATTAATTTTAAAATTAACCAACTAGACAAATCCTTGAAAATTTTCACGACTAGGCCTGATACTATATATGGAGCAACATTTATTGCCGTTTCAATAAATCATCAAATCATAAGTGAGCAACTTAGTACGGGTGAAATAAATAAAATCAAAGAGCGTTTCAGCAAGATAGAACATGATAAGGAAAAAGTAGGCGTACCTCTTAAATTATCTTGTGAGCACCCTGTTACAAAAGAGGAAATACCTATATTTATTGCTAATTTTGTTTTAGATAACTACGGAGAAGGAGCTATTTTTGGATGTCCTGCCCACGATGAGCGAGATTTTGAATTTGCTAAAAAATATAAATTACCTATCAAAAAAGTAATTGATTGTTCTGATGATCTTCTACCTTATGTTGGGGATGGTATATTAATTAATTCTCCAATTTTAAACGGTCTTTCTAAAGATCAAGCCATTACAAAAATCATTGATTATTTTGAGAATAAAAAAATTGGTAAAAAATCAATTAATTATAAAATTAGAGATTGGGGTGTCTCAAGACAGCGATATTGGGGCTGCCCAATTCCAGTTATTTATTATGAAGATGGAACTTATCGTGTCTTGGATAAAGATGAACTACCAGTTATTTTACCTTATGATGTTTCATTGGAAGGTAAAGGAAATGCACTTTTAAGAAATGATAAATGGCGAAAAATCATATGTCCAAAAACTCAAAAACCTGCTTATAGAGAAACTGACACCTTAGACACTTTCGTTGACTCATCTTGGTATTATATTCGTTTTTTAAATAGCAAACTTGACAAACCCTTTAACACGGAAGATATCAACCAATATTTACCTGTAGACAAATATATTGGTGGTATTGAACATGCTATTTTACATTTACTTTATTCTAGATTTTTTATGAAAGCTTTAAGAGATATTTATGATTTAAAAGTTGGAGAACCATTTAAACAATTATTCACTCAAGGAATGATTACTCATAAAACTTATAAGAAAGAAAATGGCGAATGGGTTATGCCAAACGAAATAGCAATTGTTGATAAAAATATAATTCATATTCAAAGCAAAGAGAAAATTATCGAAGGCCCAACAGAAAAAATGTCTAAATCCAAAAAAAATGTAATAGAGCCAAGTGAAATATTGGATAATTTTGGTATTGATGCCACAAGAATTTTTATGGTTTCAGACTCTCCGCCAGACAGAGAGTTAGAATGGACAGATCAAGGAATACAAAGTGCTAAAAATTTAATTCAACGAATCGATAAATATTTTACGAAAGATGGAACAAAAATTTCATTAGAAAATCAGAAAAGCATTGAAAGGTTTATTTATAATATGGAAAAAAATATTTTACATTTCTCTCTTAATAAATGTATTGCTGATATTTATACATTATTTAATATTTTAGAGAGAGATAAAGCCTATTTATCAAATAATCCATTAAGCAAAAAAATATTAGTTTGTCTATTGCCTCTGGTTCCGCGTCTGGCTAATAAGATATACTTAGAGCTATTTAATGAAGATATAAAAAACAATGTTTGGCCCTTAGTTGATAGTAATTTATTGGAAGAGGATGAAATTATATTACCTATCCAAATAAAAGGAAAGTTAGCAACAACAATAAATACAAAAAAAGATTATAATGAAGATGAGTTATTAAAAGATATCTATAAAATTGACAAAATTAGAATGAAAATATTAGA
>MDTE01057486.1_pt1 | contig 13472 bp, 12 predicted proteins | sample 811231 | NCBI WGS metagenome assembly MDTE01 (sample SAMN05326651, study PRJNA326480) | marine metagenome | isolation source: seawater | place: Indian Ocean: Red Sea | collected 2010
CGTCAGATTAACTATGTTCATGCTGGCAACAGTTTTAAGCTTTGGGATGATTGGAACCGTATCCGCAGATAAGCTTAAGGTTGGATTTATTTACATCGGCCCACCGGGCGATCATGGTTGGACCTATGCACATGATCAAGCTCGCTTGATGATCGAAGAACAACTGGGTGATCAGGTTGAAACGACATATGTAGAAGGAGTTCCTGAAGGTCCTGATGCTGAACGGGCTATAGCCAAATTAGCTGAGACCGGTCATGGGCTTATTTTTACGACTTCATTTGGATATATGGAACCTACTCTTAAAGTAGCTAAACGATTCCCTAATGTTAAATTTGAGCATGCTACTGGTTACAAACAAGCTGATAATGTTGCTACCTATTCAGCACGTTTCTATGAAGGTCGCTATGTGCAAGGTCAGATTGCGGCCGAGATGTCAAAGAGTGGGGTAATTGGCTACATTGCATCCTTCCCAATTCCGGAAGTTGTGCGAGGCATAAATGCGTTTATGCTGGGGGCGCAATCTGTGAATCCTGATATGAAGGTCAAAGTAGTGTGGGTGTACACCTGGTTCGATCCACCGAAGGAAGCCGATGCCGCTAAAGTGCTAATGGATCAAGGTGCTGACATCATTACTCAGCACACTGACAGTACCGCAGCTATTCAGGCAGCAGCGGATCGCGGCATTTATGCTTTTGGCCAAGCATCCGATATGATTGCTTTTGCCCCAAATACGCAACTTACGGCAATTATTGATGCCTGGGGCCCATATTATGTAGCTCGAACTCAGGCGGTGTTGGATGGTACTTGGTCGTCGGGCGATACGTGGCATGGCATGAACGAAGGCATGGTCGTTATGGCGCCATTTACTAACATGCCATATTCAGCTCAACAAATGGCTCGGAATACAACAGCTAAACTCACCTCACAAGAGTTTCATGCCTTTACTGGGCCCATCTATAACCAGGAAGGAGAACTCGTTGTTGCCGACGGAGAAGTTGCCGATGATGGCATGTTGGCAGGAATGAATTTCTATGTGCAAGGTGTAGACGATAAATTACCCCAGTAAAACTTTATAAGCTGTCTGGTTAGAACCCCGCTCTTTCTGGGAGCGGGGTTTACTGCCCGCTAAGAATTCAACGCAGTTGCATGACACGACTTTGGATTAAAGATCCCCTCGCTATTTTTGCTGATGGCGCGGGTTCTGGTGTTGTTGTCGAAAATGGCCAAATTGCTGAGCTAGTGCCAAAAGGGGCCAAACCTGAACAACCGGTCGGCTCCATTTTTGATGCCAACAGGCATGTAATTGTGCCGGGACTGATCAATACACACCATCATTTCTACCAGACACTCACCCGAGCGATTACACCTGCTCTAGGGAAACCACTTTTTAGCTGGCTCCATACTCTTTACCCAATTTGGGCAAACTTAGATCCCGAGATGCTTGCAATTGCGACTAAATTGGCAGCGGTCGAACTGCTACTATCTGGATGCACCACTGCATCCGACCATCACTATATTTACCCTCCTTGCCTGGACAGAGCATTGGACATTCAAGCAACTGTAATCAAAGAGATTGGTATTAGAGCTACCCTAACCCGCGGCTCTATGGACCTTTCGGTTAGTAATGGTGGTCTTCCTCCTGACAGTGTAGTCCAAGACAAAGATACTATCCTTGCAGACTGTGAGCGGGTCATAGAGGCGTATCATGAATCACGATATGGCGCTATGACTCAAATAGCTTTAGCGCCTTGCTCACCTTTTTCGGTTAGTGGCGAATTAATGCGAGAAACAGCAAGTCTCGCAGATCGCCTAAATGTGCGTCTCCACACACATCTTGCTGAAACACAGGATGAAAACGACTATTGTCGGAAGAGATATGGTATACGCCCTTTAGACTATCTTGAAGAATGTGGCTGGTTAGACTCACGCACCTGGTTAGCACATGGGATTCACTTTACCTCAAACGAGATTCGAAGACTTGGTCGATTTGGCGTTGGTATCTCTCATTGTCCTAACTCTAATATGTACCTTGCATCAGGTGTGTGTGATGCGCGCGCTATCGAGGATAGTGGAGCACCCCTTGGATTAGGAGTCGATGGTTCTTCCTCCAATGACTCATCGAACTTAGTAGAAGAAATAAGGCAAGCGCTCTTGCTTCAAAGGATTGGACACCAATCAACCGCAATCCAACATACTGATGTCCTCCGTTGGGCGACTTTGGGTGGCGCTCGGTGCCTCGGGCGGTCTGATATCGGTCGCATTGCTCCAGGACTACAAGCAGACCTCGCTCTATTCTGTCTCGATGAATTCCGCTACTCTGGCAGTCATGACCCACTAGCGGCTCTCGTAATTTGTGGTAGCCATCGGGCAGATCGCGTTATGATTGGTGGGGTCTGGAAGGTTCAAGACGGACATGTCGTAGATCTAGATATAGATCTCCTTATGCACCAACACACCGAGGCAGCTAAACACCTGCGTCAACGAGCTGGGATGGAAAGTTAACTACACGCTCGTGTCAATAGCGAATTAATAAGATCTGCCGATTTAGGACGGACCATACCGTTATTGCATAAGCCGTGCGATTCCTTGTGAGTTAGAGTTTAGGTGGTATTGGCGAAAAGATGATCTATACATTGTACAAGCCCATCATCAGACCAGTAATTTCAATGTAAATATAATCCGCTTCGCCTCAGAAATATGCTGTGCATATCATGGCCATCCCAAACATAAGGCATAATCAGGGCAGGCTTTCAAAAGTCCTAAATCATATTGAGAACATCAGGTGAACAATAATTTGACTCTGGAATGAGTCTCTCACTTTTTGCGAGAATAGGCTTATGGGAATAGAAATCGCTTGGCAAGAATGGCTCGGCCTGATTGTAAGATGGGTTCATATCATGGTAGGCATCGCCTGGATTGGAACATCATTTTACTTTATCTGGCTGGACCAGAGTTTAAAGAAAACACCAGCCTTACCAGACAGAATCAAGGGTGAATCATGGAGTGTTCATGGTGGCGGTTTTTATCATGTGCAAAAGTATCTCGTCGCCCCTGATCAACTGCCAGGCCAATTACATTGGTTTAAGTATGAGGCCTATTTCACCTGGGTTTCCGGATTTGTCCTACTTGGTATTCTCTATTACTGGAGCGCGGAAAGCTTCTTGATGGATCCGAATCGTGCCACTATGTCAATCTCTACTGCTATCAGCATAAGCATAGGATCTTTAGTTGGTGGCTGGGTGTCGTACGATCTTCTGTGTCGCTCGAAATTAGGTTCAAATACAACTGTCCTATCGCTAGCCGTTTTCACACTAGTAGTTGCAATTGGATGGGGACTCACACAAGTCTTTAATGACAGAGCAGCGTTTCTCCATATCGGCGCTGTCATTGGCACAATCATGACCGCTAATGTGTTTTTTATTATTATCCCTAATCAAAAAAAAGTAGTCGCTGATCTAAAGAAAGGCAAGACGCCAAAATCGATACTCGGATCGCAAGCGAAACAACGCTCACTTCACAATAACTATCTCACTCTTCCGGTTGTATTGTTCATGATAAGCAGTCACTATCCAATACTATTTGTTGGTGGTCGCACACATGGCTGGCTAGTCATCGCCTTCATAATCGTAATAGGCGGCATTGTAAGACACTTCTTTAACGCTCGGCGTCTTGGTGTGCAAGGAGCCGGGTTACTCTGGCAATGGCCGGTAGTTGCTGTCCTCACAATAGTACTTATTCTATTTCTTAGCCCTTCCCGGGAAATTGGGGATAGAGAAGTAACTGATGCTAAAGCATTCTCTATACTTGAGACACATTGCACCTCTTGTCATGCAAAGAGCCCGGCCGACCCCGCTTTCCAAGTCGCCCCTGCGGGACTGTATCTAGAAAGCCTTGACGAACTTAAACTACATGCGTCTAGGATTCTGACTCAGGCAGTTATGAGCGAAGCGATGCCACTCGGCAATAGGACCGGTATGACAAAGATCGAACGTGAAGAATTGGGTCTATGGATAAAAAACTCCATAGAACGGTCAGATTAGATCATAGCTTTGGCAAAATAAAGTTAAATTTTATTGAAAATATTGGACAAATAAATACTGCAACATAAAGAATACGGTTTGTGGCATCATGTTATCTATGTAAACTACGTGAAAATTTATAACTAGGTGAGATTTTTATGGACGATCTTCGTTGGTTGCTTGCAAGATACCAACACTATTAGCTTCAAGCAACGCTAGATAATACAAGGAGCTGCGATGAAATCCCTTCGATTAACCATATTGCTTTGTGCCCTATCAGCTTTTGTCGCTGGCTGTGCAAGCGTGTCTAAAGAACAAAGTGGACAAACTATTGGTAGTGTTGTCGGCGCTATTGTCGGTTACAACCTTGGAAAGGGTCATAAAGACCAAGGTTGGGCTGTGGGACTCGGTGCACTATATGGTGCTGCGATTGGGGCCAGCATCGGCAAACAATTGGATGAACAAGATAAGGCTCTAGCTAATCAAGCTTTTCAAGAATCCTTGGAAAACAATAAAACAGGCTCAGCTTATTCGTGGAGTAATCCAGACACCGGGCACAGTGGTAAAACCACCCCCACCCGAACCATCGCTGCTACAGAAGGTAGTGGTCCTTGTCGCGAATTCACTACAACTGTATTAATCGGTGGCGAGGAGCAGCAAGCTTATGGCACTGCGTGTCGCCAAAATGATGGTAGTTGGAAAATTGTCGACTAGAGCTTTGATTTAATAAACAAAATCTACGGAAGTTGGGGCGAAGCATTCGACAAATCTACGAGCAAAACTAATCATTAGCGAGCTGACAGCCGCTAGGAACGATGGACGATCATCGTAACATGCGATTACTTAACGTTTTTGCTATGTGCCGTCTCGTTCGGGTTGTATCTGCTGGTCATCGTACTTTTTTCTTTTCGAGAAAGACCGCAATTACGTTTGTACAGGGCAGAGAACTTACCCTTTGGCCAAAAATTATGTATCGTGGAGTGCAAATCTTCTATCCGCAGGCAAAAGCTTGAATCATGCAATCTTCCGGATTTTCATTGATTGAGCTTCTACTAGCTCTTTTTTTGGTAGCTACTATTGTAGTTTTTGGCATACCTACTTTATATGGATTTGTTGAGAGCACTAGAGTAAGAACCCAAACCCGAGAATTCGCAACATCGGTTAGCCTAGCTAGAAGTCTTGCCATAACAACCGCCACTCCAGTTATCATTTGTGCAAGTCGTGATGGAACGGAGTGTAACAGTAAGTCATGGTCCGATGGCTGGTTGATTTATGCTGACACTGATAAAAACGAGCAGCCGTCCAAACAGGAGCTGGTCAACTTCCACCAGGCTCTACCTAGCCCGCTATCACTAGTTGAGTCCAAGAAGTCAATCAAAATTACTTTTTCATTTGATGGCACTTTAACAACAAATTTCACTTTTTTCTTATGTGGCAGTTCAGATAAGCGAGCTGGGAAAATATCAATACTCGCTACAGGGCGTAGTCGAGCTAGTCAAGTAGCTGGAAGCTCGGCATGTTAAACACGTTAGCAACGCGTAATCAACGCGGCTTCAGTCTTATTGAGGTGCTGATCGCGCTAGCAATCTTCTCTTTCGGACTTCTGGGACTTGGCATTCTAATTGCTAAAGGTATGGTCAATAACACGAGTGCATTACATCGATCAGTTGCAAATAACCAGGCTCATGATATAGCAGAACGCATAAGAGCTAATAATGTTGGAGCGCGTGCTGGGTACTACAACAATAGAGCAGAATTAGAAGCTGAGCCTCTATGCAAATGTGACACAGATTGCTCCTGTGACGCTTTAATGCTTGCTAATTATGATATTTGGAAGTGGAACAATGATAATAATAATAAACTTCCTGCTGGATATGGCACCGTAAGAAAATATGGATCAAATTATGTCATAACAATAAAGTGGAATGACAATCGTAGTACTGATACGAGCGACACCTTGTTTTCTCTTGAATTTCGTCCCTAACAAGTACATCAATATAATTGATATATGACTGCTACAAAAAAGCAACAGGGGTTCACGATAATAGAACTGATGGTTGCCTTAGCTGTTGGACTAGTTACTATAATTTCGGTTATCAAAATCTACACAGACGGTAGCCGGTTATATAGATTTAACGAAGGATTGGCCGAAGTCCAAGAAAATGGCCGTTTCGCACTGGAGTTTATCCGACGTGATGCTCGGAATGCTGGGTTTTGGGGATGCACAAATCAATCACGCCTAAATCAAGAGGCAGCAATCAGCATCAATTTTGCAAATGCGCATGTAGGCTCAGAAATATCTGGCATTATGCCTTCAGTTATGGCTGACACAGACATAGTTACTTTTCGGGGGGCATCGGGCGTCGGTATACCTCTTAGTATTGCAATGACTTCCCCAGAGGATCCACTAAACTTATCTAAACCAGCTAATTTCGAGGTGGGGGATTATCTCGTCATCAGCGACTGTCTAAGCCGCGATATCTTCACTTCAGCAGGATCCGGGAAAACGATCACTCACCGCGATGTTCTCTCAAAAAATTATGGTAAAGATTCAGCAGTTTATCAAGCTAAACAAACCACCTACTGGGTCGGTGTTAATGAATCTAATGAGCCTGCATTATTTAGACGTATAAATAATGGAAATAATGAAGAAATAGTCAATGGCGTGGAGGCTATGCTAATACTTTTTGGAGAAGACACTGATGCTGATAGCATGGGAAATAATGGTGACGGAACTGCCAACCGATATGTGCCTTCAAGCACAAAGGAGTTATATATGAGTCGGGTGGTGAGCTTGCACATTCAGCTCTTAGTTCGTTCTTCTCATGAGAACCTAAACACTGATATTGTTCCGTACATCTATAACGAAATAACACATACTCCAGTTGATAAAAGACTTCGGAAAGTATTTAGCAGTACTATTACATTTAGAAACAACATTGAGTAGCTAATCAGTGATAAAAAAAGGTTCTCTTTATCATAAATCAGTCAATGGTGAGAGTGGTTTTGTGCTCATTACAGGGTTGATTGTTTTGCTTCTGCTAACAACCCTAGCAATTAGCACGTTTAGAATTACTATGATCGAAGAAAAGATTGCTGGAGCTTTTCGCAATTCGAATCTCTCATTCCAAGCAGCAGAAACAGCAATTCGAACAGCAGAATCATTCCTAGAAAATCTCACAGATGACAACACGTTCTCATATAGCCAAGAGGGCTTCTATAGTCTTGTAGATGAAGAGCCTAATGGCCTATTTACTATCGATTGGAACGACAAGAACTCCATAAAGATTGATAATTTAGAAGGCATAACAGAACCGCCCCGTTATATGATAAAGAAACTTGATGAACTTGAAGCTGAGAGGGCGCTCAACATTACCGGATACGAAACATCGGCAAACATACAGACCACGGTTATTTTCCGAATAACCGCTCGGAGTATAGGTGGCAATAGTACTGCCCAAACAATTATTCGCACTCATTACGCAAAAAGTTTTTAATGCAAAACCAAATTTTGTCACTAGATAATCGGATTATGATTACTGCTGCTAAACATTTTTTTTAGAGAAATAATTCTTATTCTTAGCAATTTCAAACAGAGGATTATGGATAATAGTCATATCAATCTAGCCCGGATCGGGTATATGATTTCGATATACCTTTGTTTTTTCTTTCCAGTAAACAGTTCGGGTAACGATACTTTGCCGTTAATCAGCCCAGATGTTGTTGTTAATTTTGCCGTAGTTGATCAAACTCTGTTGTTGTCGATCAATATTCCCGTCAAATCAACTGTTGGATTTGACTTGCCTGCCAAAAATGACAAGCAACGCAGTGCGCTGTCGCGTACAACAATGCTTCTAGAAAATAGTAAATCTGTTGTGCTAATTCCCGAATCTGCATCATGTAACCTCATCACCAGTGAAATGCTGATTCGCAATCTGGTGTTGACTGGAAACTTAATAAAGCTATTCGAGATTGGATGGTTTTATCACTGCGAAGATATAGATGAAATCACAGAGATAGAGATAAGTCTGTTTAGATACTTTCCCAAGATATTGAAAATACTTTTGGTTGTACCGCCTGATCGACAATATTTAGTTAGTGCAGCAGCGCCCAAAGTCAATTTTTAACCATTTATGGCTACAAATCATAAACAGCTAAAAGAAGCTTATTTCTTGCTGATAATCTACTTATTGCTCGTAACCACGATGCAATTTCCTATTGCTTATGCTGAAGAACATACAAAACTTGATTCACTCTCTTGCAGAGTAGATGTAGTCTTTCTAATGGATAATACCGGCAGTATGGGTCCAGTCATCCAAACGGCTCAACGCAATGCGAACACGATCCTAAACGCGATCTCAGGAAGCGACCCTCGTTTTTCTGGTGTTGACGTAAATTACGGTGTTGCAACCTATTGGGGTGATCCTAATGAGTATGCAAATACAAAGCGATACTGGTTCTGTGCTCGAGACAAGTGCCCATGGTCATGGTGTCGTCGTTACTGGTGCGAGACGGATGGTTACTGCAAACAGTGGGGTTATTGCACCAACAATGATCCAACAATTGCTGCTCAAAAAGCTTTTAAAATCAACCAATCAATGACGGACTCTCACGAACTTATTCGAAAGGCAATGGGTGAATGGCGACCCTGCAGTAATCCCGGTGGCTGTGGCGGTGATTGGGCAGAAGCAAATCTTTTCGCCCTACACCAACTGGCCATGAGTGGAGGCAGCACAGATGGAAACTGCCTTGATCGCTTGCCTGAGGGAAGTATGTGTACCGACCGTAACTATGCAACTGGATATGATATTGGTTGGAGAAAAAACGCCGCTAAAATTATCGCATGGTTTGGAGATGCATGCTCTTGGACTACAACAGTAGACACAACCGAAGCGATATCAGCACTAGTCGCCAACAATGTCATAGTTGCCGGCATTAACACCTATGGAGTAGGTGAAGGTATAGATCATACAGACAGTGATCGGGCCGGCTCATGTTGGGGCTCTTCTGATCCTGGCCAGGCTACTGCTATAACAACTGCTACTAGAGGAACCCTGACAAACAATGTTAGCGGAACAACAGATACGGTGAATGCGATTTTGGACGCGGTTGCCGGGGGCATTGCTCAATCAGGTTCGGCAACAGCCTTCTCATTCAATGTCGATCCAGTAACAACAGATAGATTGCTTTCCAAACTATTTTTGACTCAAAAGATAATACTGGAGATCTAATCGCTTATGAATTAAATACGCATGGTCAGATTGGACGAAAGCGCTGGAGCGCGGGGGAACAGCTATTGAAAAATCCGGTAGCTAGGCGTGTCATGTTTACTTTGAGCAACACATCATCGGGTCAACGTGATGGCGTTCCTTTTCGTTGGGACAAACTCTCCGATGAACAAAAAGATGATCTACGTACAGAACCCGATGGATCACGGGGATTGGTCTCGACAGGTATTGCGAGACTTGAGTATATCCGTGGAAATCAAAATAATGAGGAGTCGGGATACAATTTTAGAAGTAGGACTGGACTATTGGGAGATATCCGCCGATCGAGTGCTGTCTACGTTGGTGCTCCGAATCGTCGGTGGCCAGACTCAGGCAAACAATTCCCTGTCGGACCAAACAAATACTCTAACTTCGTAAGTGAATATTCAACTCGTCAGGGAACTATATATGTAGGAGCCAATGACGGTGCACTGCATGGTTTTCGAGCCAGCGATGGCAAAGAGATTATTGCGTACTTTCCTGCAAATCTCTTCAGTACAAAAACAAACGAGGGATATCATCGACTAACTGATCCCAGGACTGATCAGGGAACTACTTATGTTGACGGCACCCCAACGATTAGCGACGCGTATATCAGAACAAAGATCGGCGGACCCGAGAAATGGCGCACAGTGCTTATTGGAAGTGAAGGTGGTGGTGGCAAAGGTCTTTTTGCTCTGGATATAACCGAAACCGGAACAGAAAGCTTTCGAGAAACAAATGCCGAAAGGATTGTTCTGTGGGAGTTTGACAACACAAATGACCAACATCTGGGATTTACATACAGTCGACCGATAATTGCCCTCCTTAATAATGGTCGTTGGGCTGCTATAACAGGGAACGGCATTGGAGAAACAGCCACTGATCAATCTGGGGGCAAGGCTCAACTATTCATTCTTTATCTTGATGGTGGCATTGATGGATCATGGACTTATGGCAAAGATTATCTACGTATTGAAACGACAGCTGGGTCTTCGACTGAACGTAATGGCCTATTTACTCCTGCCGTCATAGATGTTGACAGCGATGGCACAGCAGATCGTGTATATGCGGGCGACTTTGCTGGCAACTTGTGGGTGTTTGATCTGACTAGTGAGAGTGCGAATGATTGGAATATTATTGACAAAGCTCCTCTATTTACCGCAGGCAATGGACAATCAATTACAGTTCAACCTCAGGTCGTTAATCATCCATCTCCTTCAGCCAGTGACCCAAATTTCTTGATTCTTTTCGGGACCGGGCACTTTTTTTCAGGTAGCGATAAAAACAATCCTACAACCCAAACATTCTATGGTATATGGGATGTTGGGAAAAATCGGATGACTCGATCCAATCTTACCTCTCAGTCGTTTCTGCTTAACGACGAGGAGCAAAAAGCACGTGTACTAGACTCTGATCTCGATATTGGCTATGCAAACAACATTAACAAGAAATATGGCTGGTTTATTGATCTCCCCAGCTCTGGAGAAAGAGTTATCCACTCTGCTGTTGTGCATGGTAGCTTAATTTTCTTTAACACGATCATACCTGACACTAGTGTATGCTCTTCTGGTGGAGGTGGTTGGCAAATGTCGGTCAAAATACTTAATGGCGGTAGCCCCGATAATCCAGCATTCGACTTTGATGGAGATGGATTGGTAAATATTTCTGGAGACGCAGCACAACTAACTAGAAACTTAGGAGAGGACCATCAGACCTACGCGTATGCAGGAAAGAAAATTTCTGGTCAGAAAGGAATGCCAGCCGCTCCCTCTATTTTCGGCAGTCAAATATTTGTACCAACAAGCTCAATAAAAGAGAGCAACGATATCGTAACAGCAATTCTGCAGGACGATTTATCGAATCGGCCCACCGGTCGGCTGTCGTGGGATCAATTATTTTTTCAGTAGTAAATCGAGGACCAAACATGCTTGATTTACTAGAATAACCATACATGCGCATGAAAGGATTTACATTGATTGAGCTTTTAGTTGTTCTAGCTATCATTGCTATCTTAGCTACCATCTCATATCCCATGTATGGTAACTACGTAACTAAATCGCGCCGCGCAGACGGCCAGGCAGCACTTCTTCAAGTAGCCCAGGAATTAGAACGATGCTTCACTCAATTTGCGAGATACAATGATGAAAATTGTCCAGTAGTGGTTTCAGATAGCGTAGAGAAGCGGTCAGACCAAGGCTATTATGTCGTGACCGCCACCGGAGTTAACTTAGGACCGACATCATTTCTACTAACAGCCGTACCCCGACCACCACAAAACGACGATTCTGACTGTGGTAGTCTCACCCTTAATCATATCGGTTTACGTGGAGCATCAGGCGAAAAAACTAACAACTGTTGGTAACACAACCAATCGTGTTGCCTCTGTGCAATTGAGCTCTTTCGACACCAAAGGACAGAAAAGAACAATAGTTAGTCATACCTATTGTGGACGATAAGTAGTCGAAGAATAATTTGCTCATAACTTGAGGGCAAGAGGTTATAAAAAAACTAATTCTGCTGATGTTCTTTTGTGCTCCAATGATAGCGTCAGAATGAGAATCGGCATCAGACAATCTCTAACCTAAAGGAAGCATCAAATGGTATACCTATCAATAGTTATTGGGTTGATTTCTTTTATTTTATTAGCTTCTTGGTCGCATTGGGCTGTCATCATTTATCTAGTCGGAGTAGCTGTATTCTTGTGGTTCTGGATTAAGAAAAGGAAAGCCAAACCATAGCAACTAAATCGAAAAACAGATTGGCTCTAATGTTCGTTTTTGGTGGTGTTGTTTACCATGCATTCTTCCACATAATTGGTTCAGAAGTTGATATTTATGGCGTCCTTAGAGAACCCTTTCCTCTGCTTCCCTTAGGATATTTACTATATCTTCTTGGGATTGGGATTTATGTATGGAATTGGATCTCTGGACGAAAAAAATCCAAGAAATATAAGCTCAATAGACCTTAGAGAATAACTTTACTAACCAATCTACAAGAATTATGGATTCAAACTGCCTCTATGCTGACAATCCTTGAACTGTTTTAACATTTAGATTCGCTTGCTAATCTTCCAAAAGCAAAGAGGAGGTGAAAAAAGTTAGTCCTACTTTAGTCCTACCTAACGATTTTCGACCTGAGACACTGACGTAAGTCATTGAAAATAAGGTGGCCAGGGACAGAATCGAACTGCCGACACGAGGATTTTCAGAACACTGCGCCACCAATTAAGCCTATACATACGCCACTTTTAGCGTATGCGTGAAATAATGCGTGAAATATTTGAATGTGCCTCTATAAGTATTCTCTTATCTATTCTATCATTGAATGCGTCTGCTTCCATCGTCTATAAACTTCTCTAATCTTCCGTCTTTTGCTGCTTGTCTGTATTGCGCTACTTTAATCATCCACAACTTTCTTATGTGACTTGCTTTTCGTTTCTTATTCATCAACTCTGCCCCTTATCACCAATTTCCCGTCAATTTAGTTCAATTTATTACTGCCTCCTAGTTATCAACTTAGTCGTCTAATCCCTTTCTTTGCCTCTTTCTTTCTGATACTTTCGTTTAGCAACGCGAGATCTGAATATGAATGAACTACTACACACCCTGGACCAAATCAGTAAATACAAGCAACAAGACAAAACAGCGAACAAGTCTGCGATTGAAAACTATGCAACTAGACAGTTAAAACTCGAAAAAAGGCGTTCGGTATATAAAGGCAAGGGTTTCGCATTACGCTTTTCAGAAGTAAGAGGAAAAACTAAAGGTTTCTCCAATGTTGTTCTAAGTCTATCGGCTCTCTTAGAGTACGATTCTTTCCCTTTTGTTGTATGCGTAATACGAGACAATGGAACCGATTTTCTGTTGGCGAATACGACGTTTTTGAAAAAAATAAGCCACAGTTCCCATCGACTACGCGTCGATAACATAAAGGGGAGTTTTTTGGGCCACGACATCATAACAACTTACAACGACTTACAAAATATTAAATCAAACATACCTCAACTCTTTGCTTTGCATTCTAAGATAAATCTACAACAGAACATAAAACGATTAGTTGAAGCAACCACTTCTATTAAAGCAATAGGAAACATTTTTGAACCAACACCTCTACAGATACGCAACATTTTACAAGCACCATCCTTATTTGTTTCTACCCTTCAATCGGATGAGTATCGGGCATTAGAAAAGGACTTTCTTAAAAA
>MDTE01142705.1_pt1 | contig 13471 bp, 11 predicted proteins | sample 811231 | NCBI WGS metagenome assembly MDTE01 (sample SAMN05326651, study PRJNA326480) | marine metagenome | isolation source: seawater | place: Indian Ocean: Red Sea | collected 2010
AATGATTAATAAAAACCAGTAATTAATTACTGGTTTTTATTAATCATTTGATCAAGCAAGTTAGTAAGTTTCAACATGCCAGCGATCTTCTTTCTTTAGTTGAGGACGTAGCTCTGACCAATTAATTCCTTTTGCCGCTGCTGCAGTGGTCATCGCTTCATCAATTCCAGGTTCCATTCCTTTTAGACCACATAGATATATATGAGTTTTTGGATCCTCGATCAGGGCGAAAAGTTCATCTGCATGTTCAAGAACCCTATCCTGTATGTACATTCGGCCGCCTTTTGAGTTGTTTTGCTCTCGACTAATAGCCTTGGTATATCTAAAGTTTTGAGGGAATTGACTCTTATAATGTTCGAAATCTGAGTCGTAAAGAAGATTTGCAGTTTTTGGGGCGCCCATGAATAACCATGCTTTCCCTTTGAAATTCCAGTTATTCTTTTGCCTTTCTGTTGGTTCAAACATTTTTCTTAGATAAGCTCGCATTGGAGCAATGCCAGTCCCTGTAGCAAGCATTATCACGTTTGCATCCTCTTCTTGTGGAAGAAGCATTTCTTTGCCTACTGGACCCGTAATCTTTACTTTCTCCCCTGGCTTGATATTGCATAAATAGGTGGAGCAAACGCCATCTATGGTTTTTCCATCTTTTTCATATTGGAGTTGACGAACACATAACGAAACAGTGTTGCCAGCATAATTATCTCCATGCCTTGTACTTGCTATGGAATAGAGCCTCAATTTGTGTGGCTTGCCTTTTGCGTCTTGCCCGGCAGGAACAATTCCAATGCTTTGCCCCTCTACATACTTCAGTTGAGGATTCCCTCCAGATAGATCGAATGTGATGTGGTTCACTCGACCAATGGCCCCTTCTTTAAGCAAGCTGTAGTTCTCTAGTACCTTCCCTTCAAAGGGTGTTTTCGGCCTGTATGTATTTACAGGGACATCTGAGTGAGCTTTTTTCTTGGGAGGAGTTTTTGGGGTGCTCGACGCGGCAGTAGATGTTTGAGGAGCATTCATTCCAGTTTTGACTGGTTTCCTTCCTCCTATCTGACTTTCAATGTGTCTAAACAAGCCAACAACAATTGGGATATGGATTAGCCCGCCGGCTATCACCTGTGCTTCCGAGTAGGCCATTAATAACTCAAAACCGATGGCGAGAATAACAATCCCTTGGCTGAATTAGTTGTTTAAGCTAGTAAAACAGGACACGTTTTGGGATTGGCACAGCTGATTTCATGATATTTCTCCCATCCTGCCTACGTTTTTTATATAGTCACCTACTACTGTTCATTTTGGGAACTCCCGGTTGGAATCTCTTAAGCAACAACAGAGTCCTTCTGGGTCAAAGAATTTTGTGCCGTTGGAATCGCAAGTGGTTGTGCGACAGACCATTGAACAAACGATGGAGAGACTTCCTAATGGCATTAGAAGACTCGCAGCAGTTTTGAGAACTCCCACCCCTATTGATTCGATATGGGATGTGCTTACTGATTATGACCACTTAAGTGAACTGATTCCTAACCTTGCTAGCAGTGAATTGCTATCTCGTAATGGTGATCGAGTAAGTCTAAAACAAGTGGGATCTCAAAAGTTGATGGGGCTTCGGTTTTCTGCTCAGGTTCAAATAGAATTAATTGAGAGACGTGAAATAGGTACGTTAGAGTTTCACCTTGTAAAAGGGGATTTTAGGCGTTTTGAAGGTGCATGGAAAATGAAAACACTTAGTGATGGTAAGGGTACCTGTCTCCTTTATGAATTAACAGTTCAGGGCTGCATAGGTATGCCAGTAGCACTTATCGAGCAACGGCTAAGAGAGGATTTGAAAACCAATCTTTTAGCTGTAGAGAAGGCAGCTATGACTAAATCTAAGTCGCCTAATTGATTGAAATTATTTATATATTAAACAAGTAATTTATAAAATAATTTCTCTAAGCGTAAATTTTCTATTTATACCCCCAAGGGGATTCGAACCCCTGTCGCCTCCGTGAAAGGGAGGTGTCCTAGGCCTCTAGACGATGGGGGCGAGGCCATGATCCTGGAGCCTGTGCCCATGATCACATTTGCAAGCTACGGGCCAGCCTGGCCCTCCGTCAAGGCTCCCACCTTCTCTTGACCTTGCCAAACAGGAACATTGAAGCAAAAACAAGCCCCTTTACCTGGTTCTGAGATTACCCAGATCCTTCCTCCATGTACTTCAACGATACGGCGACAAACGGAAAGTCCGATTCCAAAACCGGAAGTTCGATTTGATGTTTGAGGTAATCGGACGCGATCTAGAAAGATCCTCTGTTGTTCTTCTTCAGGAATCCCTGGTCCGCTATCGCAAACACTAACTTCCACCCATTGGTTAGTGCGATGCAACATTTTGATTGAAATTGTCCCACCTGTTTGTGTGTATTTCAGTGCATTTTCCATCAGATTGAGTAGGACTTGTCTCATGCGCCTTTGATCAGCAAAGACTTTTGGTAGGTCTGTTGGTATATCCGTGTTGATTCCGATACCTCTTTTTAACCATTGCTTTTCAAGTTCAAGAATTGACTCGGCTGAGACATTTGCAAGATCGAGTCGTTGTGGATTAAACAGTGCTTCCCATCTGGTACTACCAACTTCAAGAAGATCTTTAGATAACAATTCGATTTCTTCTAGGCGTCTTTTGATGACATCTTGGAATTGATTTATATCGATTTGTCCAAGCTTTTGACTTTGTACAGCTAATCCCGCTGCAGTTAGTGGAGTTCTTAATTCATGGGCAACCATCCTTAGTAATCTTTCTTGTGCGTCAATTCGATTAATTAGAGTTTCATTCTCCTGCCTAAGAACTAGTAATTCATCTTCAAGTAGTAATTCTTTCTGTGTTCGTTTGTTTTCAAGAGGTGTGGGGTTTGAGCTAAGTCCTAAGTGGCTGATGAAGTCTTCTTGTTGCCATCTTGGTAGCCAGCTTTTGAGTTGATCGAAGATGCTACTTCCAGCAAAAATTTGTTTTGGGGCGGGTGAAAGTTTTATTAGAGCAGGAATTGCTACTAATCTATGAAGTTCTAGTAGTTCAGGCTGTTCGCTTGGATGAGCTAGTTGAAGAGTGACTTTGAATCCACAGTCTTCCTTCTCTAAAAATTGAACCAAAGCTCTAAGGTCCCCTCTTGAGAGGTGCTTACGCCCTGCAACAAGCAGTAGCTCTAGCCGCTGCCTTCCCTCGGGATCGACCCCATTCACAGTGTCGAGCCTCTATTAATCTTGCGGCTCGGATTATTAGACGTTTCGCTAAGTCGCAGTATAAAAAGTAATGTCTGAGGATATATCTTAAGCCATGAGTTTCCGTTATACCTCCACCAGAATTGATGGGCGTCATGAATACGAGTTTCTTTTGAGAGAAACTTTTTGGAATAAGAATTGACCTTGATGCTAGTTTTTAAGACACTTATAGCAAAGTTTAGTTTACGAAAGCGTGGATTTTTTAATTTGTTGAGAAATTACAGATGGTCTGGATGTAGGCGATTCTGATAATGGAACTAATTTTTCACGTAAAAATCACCACAGTGCTCGATTTGACTAGTCTGATGGTCATTGAGCACAGTGATTTATGCTGAATTTACTTATGATGAATTGACCTTTTTTATGCTTAGATTTAGTGGTTCTAGCATTGCTTTAAGAGAAACTTTTATTGGCAAGATATTTATATTGATACTCAAAACTATTTTTCTTTTCAATCAACTGAGAGTCCCTATTCTTATAAAGCTAATATCTTGTGCGAAATAATATATTTATAATGTATTAACAAAATGTGGTTAGTCGCTTCTTCTGACTTGTAAAAAACAATTTTTCTAGACCTTTCGCTCAAAACATGTAATTATTGTGGATAAGAAAAAGTGGTGCTGACCCACCAATTTTATCCATTCAGAATTAAATCCTTTGAAACCTCTCACTCGAAGACTTATCAGATTACTAGCTATGCCTTTATTGCTAGTGCCCCTTGCTCTTTATGGTTGTAGTTCCTCAGACAGTTCTGGAGCTAATTTTAAGACTTCAAAAACGCAAGCAGGTGGAAAGCAAAGTCCTGCTAGTGATGATGATGTTTTCTTGTATAGAGGGATTGGATCTTCTTTTCTTTGCAATGCAAGATCGGCTGGCGTTGAATTCCCTAAGGCGGTAGGAATTGCAGCAGCAACCTATGCTCAAGTCCTAAATGGTAGGCATGGAGGGTTTGTCACTTCAGCTGGCGATAAGAAACTTTCTAATAAGCAGCTTTTTGCTGGAGCTGAGTTTCAGATAATCACAGGGGCACTGCAGTATTGCCCTAAGCAAGTTCCTGAGGATGTAAAGGAAAAAGTTAAGGCGGCTATTGAAAAATAAAGTAAAAAAGTAAATGAAAAATTAAATAACTTTAATTACGATTAACTATTTCACTCAAAGATCTTATGGAACAAGAAGGATTAGTTCGACTTTCAGAATATAGACCGTACCCTTTTGCGATTCCAATAATCAAGCTCGACTTTTCTATTCATGAGGATTTTGTATCTGTGCATTCTTCAATGCATGTTGAGCCTCGATCTAAAAACATTTCTTTTATAGAATTGAAAGGTGAAAATATTCAGCTTGACTCAATTAAAATAGACGGTGAAATTTTAAATCAAGAGAACTTTTCTCTTGGAGCTCATCAATTGATAATAAGAGGCATACCCTTAATTCCATTTAAACTAGACATAGCAGGTCGAATTGATCCTTTCAATAATTCAAAGTTGGAAGGTCTATACATAAGTGAGGATTTACTTACTACTCAATGCGAAGCAGAAGGTTTTCGACGAATATGCTTTCACCCTGACCGCCCAGATGTTCTTAGCAAGTATCAGGTAAGGATAGAAGCTGACCTGAAGAAATATCCTCTTCTATTGTCTAATGGTAATAAAATTAGTTGTTCTACTATTCCTGGCTTTTCTTCCAGGCATGAAGTTGTTTGGAGTGACCCTCATCCAAAGCCATCATACTTATTTGCCTTAGTTGCTGGAGATTTAGATAAAGCAACTGATTCTTTTATAACTTCTTCTGGAGTCAAAATAAATATTAGCTTATATGTTGATAAAGGTGACTTGCCTTATACAAAACATGCTATTGAATCTCTTAAGCGTGCCATGAGGTGGGACGAGGAAGTATATGGCTTTGAATATGACTTGGATGAATATAATATTGTTGCTGTTAGGCATTTTAATATGGGTGCTATGGAGAATAAGAGTCTAAATATATTTAACTCTAAGTTAGTATTAGCCGACCCAGAGATTGCAACAGACGATGAGTTGAAAAGGATAGAAAGTGTTATTGCTCACGAGTATTTTCATAATTGGACTGGTAATCGAATCACATGTAGAGATTGGTTCCAGCTTTCCTTAAAGGAAGGACTAACCGTTTATCGAGATCAGTCTTTTACATCTGAAGTGCATTCATCTTCTCAAAAACGTATTGATGATGTTTCTTTTCTGCGCAATACACAATTCCTGGAGGATTCTGGTCCTACCTCACATGCAGTAAAGCCAAGTCAATATCAGTCGATTGATAATTTCTACACCACAACTATTTATGAAAAAGGTGCTGAGATTATCAGAATGATTAATACTATTCTTGGTAATAAGCACTTTATGAAAGGAATAAATCTTTATGCTTCTCGGTTTGATGGTTGTGCGGCCACAACAGAAGATTTTGTGCAATCAATGATAGATGCTTCATGTAATAATAATAGTTTGTTTGATTTAGATATTCAGAAATTTTCTCAATGGTATTACCAACCTGGTACTCCAGAGGTAAGTGTTCTTAGAGAATGGGAACCCTTAAAGGGAAAATTAATAATTAAGGTGAGTCAATCCATTACAAATAATAATAATGAAAGGCATGAATCTTCATTATTAATTCCTTTAAAAGTAGCAATAATTACCAATAAAAGTGATTGTCATGAGGAGAGGTTGCTTATGCTTGATAGGCCTCAACAAGAATTTGTCTTTGAGAAGATTCCATTCCAAGAAAAAGTACCAGTAGTATCACTCTTTAGATCCTTTTCAGCGCCAGTAAATTGGAACTCTGACTTATTAACAGAAGAGTTATTTCACCTCTTTAAATATGATAATGATCCGTTCTCTCGCTGGAACTCAGGTCAGCTATTGATGAGGCAAGCGTTGATAGCAAGAGCATCTTTTGCCCCTGCCAAAGAGTTGGAAGATAATATCATTTTAACCCTTGATTACTTGATACAAGATATTGGAAGTAAAGACCCAGAGGCTCTTTCTTCCTTGATTAGTTTGCCAGGCTTGTCTGAGCTTGAACTATATCAAGAAAACGTTGACCCTATTGCTTTATATCAAGCAAGAATGCATATAGAGTCTCTCTTGGGTGACAAGCTTTCCGCTTCATTGAAATCTTTACTAATTTCTATCAATCAGGATTGCCAGTTGGAATGGCCTAAAGGAAGTGCAGCACGAAAAATGAAAGCACTTGCTTGGCGGTTACTAGCAGTCGGTGGAGACTTAGATGTACGTAAAAAAGTACTTAATGTGGTTCAAGGAAGTTCGATGACGATGGCGAGAGCTGCATTGTATGCATTGCACTCTGTGGAATGCTCGGAAAGAGAGCTGGCCATGAGAAATTTTTATGATCTATGGAAGAATCGGCCTGTAATTCTCGATACGTGGTTCTCTTTAGAGGCTTCAAAGCCTAGTAGAAATTCCCTTGAGCTAGTTCAGAATCTTTTAGAGCATCCTAGGTTTGACCCAGATGCTCCAAATTCTGTGAGAGCAGTTCTGGGTGGATTTACGTCAAATGTAAAAGCATTTCACTCTATTGATGGAACTGGTTATCAATTCATGGCAGATCAAATTCTTGAACTGGATAAGCGGAACCCTATTACAGCATCTAGAATGCTAAAGGTTTTTAGCAGATGGAAAAGCTATCTTTCAGTTCATCGTGAACCTATGTTTAATGCCTTGGTTAATATTTCTGATGCAGAGCTTTCAAAAAACACTAGAGAAGTTGTAGAGTTAATTCTTTCGTAAAAATATTTAATTAGTATTAAGTTAATTGTTAGTTAGCTATTAACGAAACATAGAACTTATGGAGCTTTCCTCGTGAATTCTCCAAATTGCTTCTCCAAGCATATTTGCAACAGACAATACTTGCAATTGTTGAAAATTGTTCTCACCATTTACAGGGATACTATTAGTTACAATAACTTGTTCAAAAAGGCCTTCCTTAGTCAATCTTTCGATAGCTGGCGGTGAAAAAACAGCATGAGATGCACAAGCTATAACTCTTTTAGCCCCTTCTTTTCGAAGAAGCTCTGCTCCAGCACAAATAGTACCTCCGGTATCAATCATGTCGTCAATGAGGATTGCTGTTTTCCCTGAAACATCACCAATCACAGTGAGGCTTTTTGAGATATTATGGGCTGATCGCCGCTTATCAATTATTGCTAATGGAGCATCCTTCATCTGCTTAGCAAAGGCTCTTGCTCGTGCTACACCTCCAACATCTGGAGATACAACCACCACCTCCCCAAGGTTTTTGTTGGCTAAGTAGTTAACTAAAACTGGTGATCCATAAATGTGGTCGCAGGGAATATCGAAATACCCTTGGATTTGCGCTGAATGTAGATCCATTGCTAAAACCCTGTCGACGCCTGACTTGACTAGTAAGTTCGCAGTTAGCTTTGCTGTTATTGACTCTCTTCCTGCAGTTTTCCTATCGGCTCTTGCATATCCGTAATAAGGAATTACAGCGGTTATTTGTCTTGCAGATGCTCGTTTGCACGCATCTACCATAATCATTAGCTCCATTAGGTTGTCATTTACTGGAGCGCAGGTCGGCTGAATTAAGAAAACATCGCAGCCTCTTATGGATTGTTGAATCTGAACATAGAGCTCACCATCGGCGAAGCGTTTGCAAACAAGTGCACCGTCTTGGACTCCTAGATAGTTGGCTATCTCTTTAGCTAGGGCAGGATTTGATGTCCCACTGAATAAGCGCAACCTGGAAGTGTCTAAAGAAATGCTCTCTTGTTCAGAGCGAGCTACTGTTTGGAAACTTGTCACGGTGCTCGCAAGCAATATCTGCTGTATACCGATGCTAATGCTGAGAAGGCACCTCTCCAATATTCTTTATATCGATACCCTTTGAGAATGGCTTTTCCTAGACCTTTTCTTGTGGGAGCTGGTCATGTTTCTACTGATGAGATGAGAGCAGGCTCTACTTCCCTTTCAAAGGCATGGGGAGGAGAATTGATTGAATTTTCATCAATTGAAAACCCAAGAGAGGTTCTAGAGCATTTGCCTTTTGGGGGAGGATTGGTTCGGCTTATTGGGGATGCTGCGATGCAGCATCCTCGGACAGGTAGCTGGTTAGAAGCACTTGGCGCATGGAGGCAACCAGTCATTTTGTTTGTTGTCCCAACGCAGTCAGGTCAAATACCTGGAGCTGCGTTCGCTTATGTGGCCCTTTGTAAGTCGCTTAGGGTTCCACTCCTTGGGTTGGTTCAAGTTGGTGGAAGCTGGGAACCATTGCAACGCAGGTCAGAAGGTCTCCCTTGGTGTGGATGGATCCCATGTAAGGTTCAATCAGAACTGTTTGATGAAGACTATTCCCACACTGACAATATAAATGTCGAAGAAATTGTAGGCATTTTCCAAAAACGAATAAAGGAATTTGATTTATGAATTAATTAGTGCAAATAAGCTAACTAGTGAATAATTAGAAACTTAATCTCCTTTTTTAGAATACAATGAATTAAATTCTACATATTTTGGTGGACTTGGACTTCTGACTATTGCCATTATAAGACTGCGAAGTTCTTTCTTTGTAAGATTTGTTTCCATTGATTCAACAATTTCATTTGCCAAAGATATTGCAACATTTCTAGCTTCTTTGTCTTTGATTCGTCTCCATAATCCTTCTATAACCGAGTTTATTTTCAGATTCTTCATTTTTATGTCAGTGATATTCGCTTGAGTAGTTAGAAACTTTTCAATCTCTAGACCATTTAATCTTTGTCGTGACTTTGTTGACATCATTGCTAAAGACTGAGTTCTTTTATTTGACTTCGGTTGGACCTTAATTGATAACTCTATTCCTCCTAGCTTGTTAATGACTTGTTTAAGAGTACCTGGTTTGGCTATTAAATAACGATTTGGTTGTCCACTCGGAAGCTGCAGACTTTCAGAGACAATATCAGCACTCAGTGCTACTCCACCCTCCTCAAAACCTTGGTTTAAAGTTTTAGATTTGCTGATTCCTTTCAGCTTGATTTCCTTCTTCGGTGAAACTTGTACATATTTAATTTGCTTATTAGGTTGAATCTCCAAAAGTGAAACACTCTCCAAATTATTATCTTGATTCATACCAGAATTAGATCCATAAGATCCTAATTGTGAATTGGTAATACCTAAAATTAAAAGACTCATTTGAATATTTGGAAGCAATTCAACCTGCATTTCATTAAATGCTAATGAGTCCTTTTGTATGAATTGATCAGGCAGTGGCCAAATCAAATTAATGATTGTGCTTGTCGCCCATATTGCTCCCAATGCTGTACCTAATCGATGCAGAGTCTTCCCAGGGTATTTCCCTAACCATTTGTTCTGATATTGTTTTTTGTTGTTTGGATTTAATTGTCTAGGCATTAATTGCTAGTAATGACTTTCTCTCTAGTATCCTTTTCCATAATAGGGTAGGTCATTAAGTAAGCTTTCCAGTCTGGAGGGAATGCATAAAGTCGGAATTTGAAGATAATTCTTTCTCTGATAGATAAATTCATAAAAATCTGCGCACTTTTCTGTTTGATCTAGATCTCATTACAATCATTTTGCTTGTTTGATTATGCTGTTTACGATCTAAGTGGACCTTCTCATCTCCACCTTTATCTAATGTTAAAGACAGGCAAAACTTGGAGTGAACTTTTAAGTTGCTTATTAATTCTATGAAAGGTTGATTTTGCAGTCTTCCTTGACCATCTTGTAATTGCAGAGACCAGATTTGTTTGATTGATTTTCTTCTTTTTATCTAGCTGATGCCCACATCTAGCTCAAATTTCAAGCGTGCAATTGGAGTTCTACTCCATCCATCGGCCTTACCTCTTAGTCCAGTCTTTGGTAGTTTTGGATCACCTGCTAGAGAGTGGGTTAAGTTTTTAGCGAAACATCGTATTGGCGTATGGCAGTTTTTGCCTTTAGCTCCATGCGATTCAACAGGTTCACCATATAGCTCACCTTCAAGTTTTGCATTTAACCCTTTTTTCCTTGATGCTGAAGAATTAGTAAATAAAGGCTTTCTTTCCTCTTCATTAATTGATCAACTTCCTGGAAACGATTCTAATAAATCTTCAATTAGCTTTCTCTTAGCAGAGGAGAGAAGTGTTGCTCTTGGAAGATTTTTAAGGGAGGAGTGGAAGAAACAAGATCTGGCAATTAAGCATGAATTTAATTATTGGTGTCAACAACAATATTGGCTTGAAGATCATATTTTATTTATGGAACTACGTCGTCAGTTCAATGGACTTCCTTGGTGGAAATGGCCTAAGCCTTTTGCGCAGAGAAACCCAGTTTTTATATATTTATGGAGAATAAAAAATAAAGATAATTTGTTAGAACATAGTTTGCTTCAGTGGCATTTAGATCGCCAATGGAATTCTTTGAGAAAATTAGCTAGGCAGCTTGGAGTTTTGATGTTTGGTGATATGCCTTTTTATGTGTCCAGAGATAGTGCAGATGTTTGGAGTAAACGGTCACTTTTCTCTATTCAAGCAAATGGAGAATTAAAACATCAGAGTGGTGTTCCACCAGATTATTTTTCAGAAACGGGACAACTGTGGGGAACGCCTGTTTATCTTTGGAAACGTCACCAATTGACTCGTTTTAAATGGTGGAGAAAAAGATTTTCTAGACACCTACAACAAGTTGATTTATTGAGACTTGATCATTTTCGGGCCCTTGAGTCTTACTGGTCTGTTCCAGGGGATAAAAACAATGCAATTGATGGAACTTGGGAACCTTCTCCAGGTGTGGAATTGCTTCAACTTTTACAAAAAGATTGTGGAGGAAGCCTTCCTTTAGTAGCAGAAGATCTTGGAGTTATTACTCCTCAGGTGGAGAATCTTAGAGATCAATTTCGATTGCCAGGAATGAAAATACTTCAGTTTGGATTTAATGGGGATTCTAATAATCCTTATTTTCCACCTAACATTAAGGGTGATAGCTGGGTTGTTTATACAGGTACACATGACAACCCGACTACGTTGAGTTGGTGGAATTCACTAGACCAAGAAAAGAAGGAGCTTGTAAATAATATTTCTAATGATTCCAATAGATCTCCAGTCTGGAAATTAATTGATATAGGTTTGGGAACTGATGCAAAAATCTTTATTGCTCCAATGCAAGATCTACTGTCATTAGATAATAAATCTCGTTTCAATACACCTGGAACAATTGGAGATAATTGGAGTTGGCGTTTAAAGGAATTTGACTCTGCAGTTTTGGAAGCATTAAAGGATTATGGAGTAAGAGGCTCATTTTGGGAGCGATCATTAGAGAAAGAAGAATAATTTTTTGATTTCTCTCTAAATATATATTGATTATTCTCGAAATTAAAATGTAAGTTTTTCTTCCCTTTCCATTTTATTAAGTCATTTTCATTTGGGAGAGGATCAATTCCAACAACTATAGGCGTCACTAATTTGATTTTTAGATTTCCTATAACTTGAATTAGGCTAGATTTTTGACCATTGCCACTTTCTATTGACAACTTACTGGGCCTGCTAAGGCTTAATTCAAGCCACTCTTCTCCGTCTCTTGAGTCAAATTTATTTAGAATTGAAGTTATCCAATTTAATTTTAAACCACTTTTGTTGTTATTTAACCTGAGCTTATTTTTGGTGGCATCGTATGCTTTATTTGCTTTTTCTTCTTTCTGAGGGACTTTAACATTTGGAGAGATAGGGTTGAAAGTTTGACTATTAATACTTGCAAGATGCCTTTGCTGATGGTTTAAACCAAAGATACTACTAAATAGTAAAATGAGATATAGTGATCCACCATGCCATGTTCTGAAAATATCAATTTTTCTAGGATTAAATATCTCTACATCTTTTCCCTTTGATGGCTTTTTGCATTCATTCAGTATTTTATTAAGAGTATTTCTATCTAGCTTCAACTCCTTTGCAAGAATATTTAGCATTGAGCCAAGATAAGCTTCTTCAGGTAGCTTTTCTGCCCATCCATTTTCTATTGCCTCTAACACAGAAACTGTAATCTTAGTTTTATTTGCAAGCTCTCTTCTGCTTATTTGACATTCTAGCCTTCTTTTTCTTACTAAATGGCATGCCTCTAAAAATGGCTTGCTTGAATTCTTTTCTTCTATAGACTTTCCTTTTCTTTTCCGATTTGTTCTAAGGATGGAGAATCTTAACTTCATTTTTAATCAAGCTGACTTCCTTGAGACTTTTAATAAGGACCACTCTGCCTTAGTTAGTTCACGCCAACTTCCCTCTTTTAATCCGTTTAGCGAAATCGGCCCAATTGCTGTTCTTTGTAGGTCAAGTACTCTATGCCCTAGAAGTTCAGCAACTCTTCGTATTTGTCTATTTCTTCCTTCTTTTAATTCGACTTTTAGAAGACTTTTGCTTTCTTCCGACTTTAATAATTCGATATATGCCTTTCTTGTTATTTTGCCATCTAACATAATTCCTTTCCTCCACTTTTCAATTTGAGCTTCCGAGGGCACACCTTCAACCCAGATTTGGTAGGTTTTTGAATGCGAATAACGTGGATGGGTTAATTCGAGAGTAAGCATTCCATTATTTGTAAGTAGTATTGCCCCACGACTATTGATATCTAGGCGACCTACTGGATGAAGCCCTTTTCGTATCACTGATGGTATTAACTCTAAAACGGTCACTCTCCTATAAGGGTCGCTACATGTAGTGATTACTCCTATTGGCTTATTAAGGAGTATTAGTTTGGGCTTGGATTTTACAAGTATTGGGTAGTTGTCAATAGAAATCTGATCTTTTTCGGGATCTGCCTTGTCTCCTAGTTGAGCAGTGACTCCATTGATTGTGACTCGTTCTTCGCTTAAGAAAATTTCGGCTTTACGCCTTGAACATATCCCTGCTTCTGACATGATTTTTTGGAGCCTTAGCTTGGTCATCCTGTTGATTACTGTTTAAGGGTTCGCCTTTTGTAGAAAGAATGAACTTTATTGTAGGCAATGTGATTTATGAAGATTTGAATCGTTGAAATCAAATATTTTCTGATAAACCACTACCACTAGCCCAGTTCTAGCTTGTCTTTTTACCAAGAATGATAGGTTAGGAAACATAGATGTTTCGATATTCTCTGTGGTTGCTCCAACACCACTAGAAGTTGATTTGGTGCGCTCTTATCTTCGTGATATTGGGCGGGTTCCATTGCTGTCTCATGAGCAAGAGATCACTCTGGGACGTCAGGTGCAG
>MDTE01181816.1_pt1 | contig 13471 bp, 8 predicted proteins | sample 811231 | NCBI WGS metagenome assembly MDTE01 (sample SAMN05326651, study PRJNA326480) | marine metagenome | isolation source: seawater | place: Indian Ocean: Red Sea | collected 2010
TGGGTAGGTTGTGCTGGATCTTTTGATGATCAAGCAAAAAAAGTAACTAAATCCTTTACAAATTTACTTGATAAAGCAAATGTTTCATATGCCGTTTTAGGTACAGAGGAAAGTTGTACTGGTGACCCTGCTAAACGAGCAGGGAATGAGTTTTTGTTTCAAATGCAAGCAATTTCAAATATTCAAATATTAAATAGTTATAGATTTACTAAAATAGTTACTGCATGTCCTCATTGTTTTAATACTATTAAAAATGAGTATCCGGAGCTAGGAGGTACATATGAGGTTTTACACCACACAGAATTTTTATCTTTTCTATTATCATCTGGAAAGCTTAATGTTAAAAAACCTGATTTTAATGGAAAAAAAATAACATTTCATGATCCATGTTACCTTGGGCGTGCTAATAAGGTTTATGAACCACCACGAGATGTAATCAAGAAATTGAATGCCGAAATCAACGAACTTAAGAATTGTAAAGAAAAAGGTTTGTGTTGTGGTGCTGGCGGAGCTCAAATTTTTAAAGAATCGGAGACCGGAAATAAAGAAGTTAACATCAAAAGGACAGAAGAAATCGTTGATTCTAATTCAGATATTGTAGCTGTAGGTTGTCCTTTTTGTAAATTAATGATATCAGACGGTATTACAAATGTGAAAAGTAAAAAGGAACTAGTAGTTTATGATATTGCTGAATTACTAGATAAAGCTACTTAGTATGTTGGTTGATTTTAAATTATTAAGTGATTCGTCTAAACTTTGGGTATTTCAGTCGGATAAAATTATTAGCCCCTTGAATCAAAAATTCTTGACTGAAAAAATTAGTCCATTTCTGAATGATTGGTCTTCACATGGAGCTGAAATCAAATCTTCATTTGAAATAAGATATAATTTATTTTTAATTGTTTCAGTTGATGAAGAAATTAATTCTGCTAGTGGATGCTCCATTGATAAATTAACAAACTTTATAATTCATTTATCTAATGAAATTGGAGTTGATTTTTTTAATAGATTAAATATTGCTTATAAGGCTGATTCTGAAAAAATTAATTTACAAAGTTTATCTAATTTTAAAACATTAATTTCCGAAGGTAAAATCGATGAAGATTCAATTGTGTTTAATAATTTAATTAAAACAAAAAAAGATTATATTGAGCAGTGGGAGGTTCAGCTTAAAAATAGTTGGCATAAAACTTTACTAACATGAGAAAATTTATAATTATAATATTCATTACTTTTTTAAATTTAAATTATTCACAAAGTCCACTAGAAACTAGTGACTACGAAGAACAAAATAAATGGGTAGACAGTGTTTATAATTCTTTGAATCAGGAAGAAAAGATTGGTCAATTATTTACTGTTTGGGTTGCAACTAAATACGGCGAAGAAGAAATTAGTCATATTTCCTCATTGATTAATAAATATAAACTTGGTGGACTAATCTTTTCACTCGGTAAAATCGAAGATCAAGCTGATGCAACAAATCATTTTCAGAGTATATCAAAAGTTCCACTGCTAATTGGAATGGATGCTGAGTGGGGTATAGGGATGAGACTAGATGATGCTTTCTCGTTTCCTTATAATATGACTTTAGGGGCAATAGAGGATGAGTCATTAGTATATAAAGTTGGTGAAAGAATTGGTAAACACGCCAATAGGCTTGGAGTTCATATAAATTTTGCTCCTGTAGTTGATATTAATACCAACCCTGACAATCCTATCATTGGATCAAGATCATTTGGAGAAGATAAATTTAATGTAACAGAGAAAGCTTTAGCATATTTGAGAGGAATGCAGTCAACCAATTTGATGGGATCTGCAAAGCATTTCCCGGGTCATGGTGATACTCAAACTGATTCTCATTATACTCTTCCATTAATATCTTTTGATAAAGAAAGAATTTATGATGTTGAGCTTTATCCCTACAAAAAGTTAATAGAAAATAATCTTTCTTCCGTAATGACGGCTCATATTAATGTACCATCATTACAAAAAGGAAACTTACCCTCAACACTATCTAATAATATTATTAACAATATTCTTAAAAATGAGCTTAGTTTTAATGGATTAATTATTACTGATGCTCTAGACATGAAAGGGGTTGTAGATTTTACCAAGAGAGAGTATGCAGATGTGAGTGCAATGAAAGTAGGTAATGATATACTGCTTATGCCAAATGATTTAGAGGAGAGTGTTAAACAAATTAAAAAAGCACTTGCTAGAAAAAAAATCCCAAATGTAAGGCTGGAAGAGTCAGTTAAAAAGATTTTAATGGCTAAGTATAAAGCTGGACTTAATAATTTTAATGAGGTTCAAAAAAATAATATTGTAGCTGAAATGAATGAAGAAGAAGATTTTGCTTTACTTGATAAATTAGCAGAACAATCTATTACATTAGTAAGAAATAATAACAAGAATTTACCTTTAAAACAAGCTGAAAACAAAATAGCTTACATAAAGATCGGTGATGCAGATAATAAATCATTTCTTAACTATTTAAACAAATATTCTCAAATAACAGATCTAACCGGAACTAATGTTAAAGATCTAAAAGAACTAATTTCAGATTATGATCATCTTATTGTAGGATTTCATAAATCTGATGAATCTCCATTTGAGCCTTTTAGATTAAATATAGATGAAATTAAGTTAGTTGAAACTTTGAAGAATGATATCAGATTAACATTGACTGTATTTGCAAAACCTTATTGTGTTTCAGATATTAATATTGAAGGTATTGAATCCATACTAATTGCATATCAAAACAGAGATATTTTTCAAGAAAAAGCAGCTCAAGTTATTTTTGGATCTATTTCATCCAAAGGTAGACTTCCTGTATCAATTCATGATGATATACCTGTGAACACAAAGATCGAGATAGAAACACTAAATAAATTGTCTTATTCTCATTATTTGAATAATGGATTTTCCAAAGAGGGAATTAAAAAGATTGATTCTTTGATCAATCATTCAATCAAAGAAGAAATGACACCAGGAGCTCAGTTGCTAATTGCTAAGGATGGTAAGGTTGTTTACAATAAATCTTATGGTTACCAAACTTTTAAAAAAAAAAGGCTATAACCAATGATATGCTTTTTGACTTGGCATCGCTAACCAAGATCCTTGTCAGTGTGCCGTTGATGATAATCGAGTTTGATAAAAATGAGCTTGGTCTAGATACAAACCTTTCTGAAATTTATAATGAATATAACTTAAAAGATAAGTCTGACATAAGATTTGATGAGATGTTTTCTCATCAGGCTGCACTAATTCCTTGGATTCCATTTTACAAGGAAACTTTAGACTCAATCACCAATAAACAAATAAAAAAATACTATAGAGATAACAGATCAAATAAATTTTCAACTCAAGTAGCTGATAAATTATATATGGAAAAATATTGGAATGATACTATTATGAAAAGGATAGTCGATAGCGAGCTGTTAAAAGTTAAGGAATATAGATATAGTGATATCCCGTATTACTTTTTAAAATCTTTCTTTGAGTCAAAGTATGGTAAATCATTAGATTTAATTATAAAAGATGAAGTATTTTCTAAAATTAGAGCGACATCTTTGACATATAATCCTAGAGATTACTACCCAAAAGATAAAATTGTTCCGTCTGAAATTGATTCATATTTCAGAAATGCGAAATTACAAGGTTTTGTTCATGACATGGGAGCTGCAATGCAAGGTGGCATTGGAGGACATGCTGGACTATTTGGAAATTCAGAGGATATTGCTAAAATAATGCATCTTTTCCTTTCTAAAGGTAAATTTGGAGACAATGAAATTTTTAGTTCTTCAAATTTTGATTTATTTAATAAGCGACATTTTAAAGGAAATAGGCGTGGCATAGGTTTTGACAAACGTCAATTAGATAAAGAAATTAAATCTGCTTGCGAATGTGTTTCTGATGAAAGTTTTGGTCATTCAGGATTCACTGGAACTTATGCGTGGGCTGATCCTGAGGATAACTTAATTTATGTTTTTTTGTCAAATAGAACATTTCCATCAATGGAAAATAAAAAGTTAATTGAAAACAATATTAGGACAGAAGTTCATGCATTAATTAAAAATTCGTTAAACTGATTATGAAGATTGTTATTGTATGTTATCCAACTTTTGGGGGTAGTGGTGTACTTGCTACAGAATTAGGTCATAAATTGGCTAAAATGGGTCACGAAATCCATTTTATAGCATATGAGATGCCTGTAAGACTGATGCCGGATAATGAATCTGTTTATTTTCATAAGGTAAATGTACCTTTTTATCCACTTTTTAACTTTCAACCTTATGAACTTGCTTTGTCTAGTAAATTAGTTGATGTATGCATCAAACATTCAATTAATATAATACATGTACATTATGCTATTCCTCATGCTTATGCTGCTTATATGGCTAAAAAAATGCTTGCTTCAGAGAAAATTAATATTCCAATTGTCACAACTCTTCATGGAACAGACATAACTCTCGTTGGTAAACATCCATTCTACAAACCAGCTGTAAAATTTTCTATTGAGAATTCTGATTTAGTTACATCAGTCTCAGAAAGTTTAAAAAATAGTACCATTGATTTTTTTGATGTCAAAAAAGATATAACAGTTGTTCCAAATTTTGTTGATCTATCAAAGTTTAGAACTCAACTTAACAGATGTAATGAAGATAATCAAGGCTATAAAATAATAACACATGTAAGTAATTTTAGGCCAGTTAAAAATGTTAGAGGTGTAATTGATTTTTTTGAAAAATTATCTTCCAAAATAAAATCGAAGTTGAAATTAATAGGAGAAGGACCTGAATTGGAAGTTGTAAGAGATATTGTTGAAAGAAAAAAAATAAAAAATGTATACTTTTTAGGAAATACACAACAGGTGGAAAGAGAATTATGCCACTCAGATTTATTCATTTTACCTTCAAAAACTGAAAGTTTTGGTTTATCAGCACTAGAAGCAATGGCTTCAAAAAATGTAATAATATCTTCAAATGTAGGTGGACTTCCTGAAGTTAATATCCACAATCATACTGGTTTTTTAGCTGATTACAATAATATTGATCAAATGGTTGAATTTGCTCAAACTATTTTAAAAAATGACACAATGCTCAATGATTTTAAAGAAAATGCATTTGAAAGAGCAGCTTTCTTCGATATAGAAACAGTGATAAAAAAATATTTAAGTGTATACGAATCGGTTATTTAATACTACTTCGGATTATAGATTCTAACAGCTTTTTTATAATTTTCATCCCTGTCAAAACTCATTTTTTTTGTTCCAAATTTCTTGTAAATATCCATTTGATCTGAGTAATATTTAGAATCTTCATGATCGCTTGATCCATAAGAAATAATTGATTCAATCTCAGTTCCCTTTTTACTAAATTTTGCAAATTGTATATAGGATTCGCCATGCGTTACTCTAATTTTCCCATCTTTATAATTAGTTGCATTCATAGCTGTAATAACGTCAGGCATTCCCCAAATTGGAATTTCTTTATTGCCCCTCACTAATTTTTGATAATCACCTAGTTTTACATTAGTTGTTTTAAAATATTTTAACATTTGTTCTTTTACTTCTAATAAGCATTCTGCGATAATATCTTTGCTAAACTTTCTGTTTATATAACTTTTTCTATAATATTTTCTAAGATTGTAGTAAAACATTGCAAATGTACCAGCTCCAATCGATTCAATATTAGTTTTTCTATCCCAATTCTGTATGTTTTCTAATAATTCTTTTATTTCTGGATATTCATTTGGATTCATTTCCATTATTTTATTTATATCCATAAAATTATAATGGAATGGAGTAGGGAAGGTGTGGTCGTATTTTATTTCCTTAAAATCATTGTAATCAATAGAATCATATGAGTTAATCAATTCAAATATTCTTTTACTTCTGTTATTATCATATAATTCGTAATTCATATTAGACGAAAAATTCTTAGGGTTAGGATTTTCTTCTAATGAAGTTGATTTAAATGGGCTATGATTTGCATTATAAACATAACCTGATTTAGGGTTTAGAACTTGAGGTAATTGTTTAGTTTTATAATATTTAGTCCATAATGTTTTTTTTGTATTTCCAGGAACAACCCCTTTCCAATTATATGACTCATTTCTTACAGGAATAATACCATTGGAAATATAAAATATGTTATCATCTTTATCAGCATAGCCTATATTATAGCCAGGTATTTGATTCATTTCTAGGATTTCATAAAATTCATCAAAGTTTTTGGCTTTATTCATTTTCCACCATTGTTCAAGAGCTCTTATACTAAATAATGAGCCTGATCTGACAGAGAAAAATCCATTTTTATTTTTTAATGTTGGACCATAAATACTTTCATAATATTTTTTCTTTACCCTAACTGGGATACCCAAAATTTTGATGTAAGCTTTTGCTTTGAATGTTTTTAATTTTAGAATTTGATTATCAAACTTATAGTGATTATTGTCAATCATTTCAAGCTGAAAAATATCTGTTTTGTCTGGGTAGTTCACTGTATGAGTCCAACCTAAATTCTCGTTTGTGCCAGTAAGTATGCATGGAGCACCCGCAAAAGTGGCTCCTATGATATTTGTACCTTCTTCACTAACTAGATGCGCTTCATACCAAGAGGTAGGTCCATCCAATGGTTGATGTGTATTAATTCCAAGGTATGTTTCACCATTCTTTGTAATATTAGTGCTAAAAGCGAATAAATTTGATCCTAGCTTATTATTGTCTAAAAAAGATATTTTTCTAGTTGTATTTTCCACAATAGTTCTAATAAAATCATCACCCTCACTCGAAATAAAAAGTTGTAGGAATGAATACTTTATCATTTTTTTAGTTGTGATTGGAAATAGCTTTTTTACAAGAATTTGATCTGGATTGACTTCCGCAAATCTGTTAATTCCTTGAGCATAACCTTCAATTACTTTTATAAAATTCTTATCTACAGTATGATATAAGCTATCAACAATATGATCTGATCTTATGAGTTGCGTTAAAAAATCTGCAGGTGCACCTCTTAAACCTATATGTTTACTTAATAAACCATTACCTGCTAAATATGCTTCTTGTATAGTTTTAAAATCATCTTCTGAATGTGCCCATGCCAATCCGTATGCTAATTCAGCATCTGTTTTAGCATATATATGAGGAACACCAAAAGAATCTCTGAGTATTTCAATATTCTCAACATTAATTTTTTGCGAAAAAAGTGATGTTATTGAGAAAAAAAATATTAGCTGTATAATATATTTCATGTAAGTAAACAGAAATATAACAAAAAACCCGCCAAAAGGCGGGTTTTATTGATTTATGCTAATGCAATATTATTAATATCCGTAGTTATTAACAATATTAGGGTTAGCATTTCTTTCTGAAAGAGAGATTGGGTAAGCAAATCTATAATTACCTGCTTCAGGTGATGTGCCAGTTAAGTCATCATATTGTTGTTTGATGACATCAACAGTAGGCATATCCATCCCTAATCTGGCAATATCATAGAATCTATGACCTTCACCGAAAAATTCTCTTCTTCTTTCTAAGATAATATTATCTAAAGTTGCGTCTGTTAGTGTAGCACCTCTAATAGCCTGAACATTATTTAAATATGTTTTGGCAGTAGCAGCATCACCAGCTCTTAACATAGCTTCAGCATATATTAAGTGCATCTCTTCAACTCTGATAACGATATTGTCGTCAGTTCTATCATTTGATGGCCATTTACCAAGCATTGATAAATATCCTCTTTCCATACCAATCATACCACTAGTAGTATATCTGATATCGTCTGCTTCATAGATGTCATGAACATCGTCAGCTCCATCACCTTCAAGAATTCTACAATCTCCATAAGTAGGTCCTCTAAACATATTAGACATACCTTCAAGACTGTTTGCATCTGTTCCTGATGCAGCAATTGAAAACAATGCATTAACAGCATTGTCAGTATACCAAGTCGCCATATATCCAGAAGGACCAACAGCAGCTTTACTCCAGTTATCAAGCACCCATTTTGAAGCACTTGCAGAAGCAGCATAGTATGCAGAATTTACAGAACCATAATAATTAGCAGCTCTTGCTAATAAAGCATAAGCAGCACCCTTGTTCATGTACTGTGCATTATCTGAAGTACTATTCATCATGCTTATACCTTGATTAAAGTCAGCAACAATATTGTCTACATTTGACTGCACTGTATCTCTTGATGGAGTTAAGTTTGCAGGATCTCTATATGTTTTCACATAAGGCACACCCAGAGAACTTGATCCACCTTGTCCTGTGATGAAATGCTGTCCATAATCTCTAAGCAGGTCGAAATGAGCTAACGCTCTTATAGCATATGCTTGACCAACAATATGAGATATTTCATTTTGATCTCCTTCAAGACTTGCATGATCTGCTTGTATGACAATATTACACATAGCAATAACTCTATAAATTGCACTCCAAGGACCATAACCATTTGGGCTATAGTTCATAGCTGAGGCACCACTTCTACCAGAATTATTGTTCGAATAAAAATTATCTGATCTAAACTCACCGTTAAGGATGTAGTATCCCGAATAGTAACTAGTAGAACTCATTCTATCGTAAGCACCATTTAAAACGGATGCTAAATCTCCAGCAGTTTGAATTCCAGTATCAGAATCTTTATTCATAGCCACGGTTGGCTCTAAATCATCATTCCCACAAGAAATTACAAGAAGAAAAGATGATAATACTAATAAACTTTTATATATATTTTTCATATTCTTAGAATTTTAAGTTAGCTCCAACAGAGATTGATTTTAAGATTGGAGTATAAATCTCCCAGCTACCGCCCATTCTTACTTCAGGATCGATTGGTAAGTCTTTGTCTTTTGTCCAAGTAAATAAATTTAAACCTTTGACAAAAATATTGACACCATCAAATCCAGAGTTTCCTAATAATGTTTGAGGTAAGCTGTAATTAACCGTTAAGTCTCTTAATCTTACAAAATCTCCATCATATAAGAATCTTGATGAGTTACCTGAACCAGAAAGCGTTCTATTTGTTGAATAAATCATTTTTGGTACGTCAGTAACATCACCAGGTTTTTGCCATCTAGCCATTAATCTTTGGTCACCTTGATAATATCTTGTAGATAATAATCCAGATTGCATAGAATACCATGCCCATCTTTCATAAATCTTGTGACCACCTGTAAACATCAAGTTTGCGTCTATAGATAATCCTTTGAAAGACAATCTCGTACCTAGACCACCTGAATATGTTGGTATTCTTTCACCTTGCCAAGATTGTAAAGCAGAAGTTAACGAATAAGTTACTTCATTTGAGTAGCCTTCTTCAGGTGATTGATCTCCACCTACTATATAATAAGGTCTACCATCGTTAGAATCAACACCACCCCAAGTTCTTAAAAACCATGAACCGATGGATCTACCGACACGAGTAGCGTTATAACCTCCATCTAAGTTGATGTCGTTTCCTGCCGCATCCTGTGCTAGCGTCAATACTTCATTGTCATTAGTAGCATAGTTACTATATATTGACCAGCTAAAGTCACCAGCTTGAATAACAGTAGCATCAATTTCAATTTCGATACCCTGATTTCTTACCTCTCCAACATTTTGAGTGTATGAGCTATGACCAGTTGTTAAGGATAATGGTACACTTTGTAATAAGTCTGCCGTGTCCTTAATATAGTAGTTTACTAATCCTGAAACTCTATTTCCAAATAAAGAAAAATCAATACCAATATCTGTTAATTTTGATGTTTCCCAAGAGATAATAGGGTTTGAAAAACCAGAAGGTGTTACAGTACCATTATCATTATAAGATCCACCATAAGAGAATAAAGATTTATAACTAAATAGACCTACAGAATTATTACCTGACTCACCATATGAAGCTCTTAATTTTAGATTATTCACAATTGAGCTGTCTGCAAGAAAGTCTTCAGAAGTAATATTCCAAGCAGCACCTACTGAGTAAAAGTTACCAAATCTGTAATCAGCTGCAAATCTAGATGATCCATCATTTCTGTAAGAAACATCAAGGATATATTTGTCTTTATAAGAATAGTTTACAAGCGCTAAGTATGAAAGCGATTTCCAGTCATAGAAAGAACCTGCAGCAGATTGGTTAGTTTGGAAACTGCTTGGGTAAATTAATCCCATTGCTGGAACATTCTCCCCATATGAGAAGTTTGATAATGATTTATTCTTTTGAAATCTTTGACTTAATAGTACATTGATGAAGTGCTCATTGTCACCTAAAGTTAAATCATACTCTAAGTTGTTTTGAGTTGTCCAGTTGAATGTTCTAGAATTAGTCATATCAGATGTACCATTTTCAGCTAAACCACCACCGTGCTCAGGACTTTCGTATTGATGAACGTTAGCGTTGATGTAATCAATACCAAATCTGGTTGTGAAACTTAATCCATCCATAATTTGATATTTCAAAGAACTATTTGAAATAGCTCTCGTTGCTTCGTTTCTGTTAATATTATTATCTGCTAAGTATAGTGTGTTAAAAATACTAGTTGGGTTATCTATCTTCCAAGATCCATCAGGATTTTTTGGCTGTAACCATGGAGACATAAATACTCTTGTCATCTGAGGAGCAGCAAAATAAGATCCACCCTCGAATTGACCCTCTTGTATAGAGTTAGCAACTCTGTTAGATGATTGTAAAGTAACTTTTCCAGATTTTCTAGTTACACTAATAGATCCAGTCACACTTTCAAAGTTAGTCCCAACTGATGTTCCCTCTTGGTCAGTATATCCAAGAGACATTCTGAAGTTAGAGTCAGCTGATCCACCAGATGCAGATACATCATATTTTTGGTAAACAGCATCTTCAACTTTTATAAGTTCGTCCCAATTACCATCAACTCTTCCGCCAGCATCCCAAGCAGCAGCACCAGAAAATACTCTAAGAGCATATGCAGTTGCGTCTTCTCTTGTCCAACCATAAGAGTTCATAATTGTTTCAGCACCCAATTCTAATTTTTGATTTCCAGTTAACATTGGTCTTTCATCCATTGCATAATTTTGAAATCCATATGATGAATTCACTGTATAACTCACTTTGCCAGCTGTTCCTTTTTTAGTTGTAATTACGATTACACCATTAGATCCTCTAGCACCATAAGCAGCCAGTGAGGCAGCATCTTTAAGAACTGTAATGCTTTCGATATCGTTTGCGTTGATCATGGAAAGAATTCCCATATCTAATCCGGTAGGTCCATTAACCGTTCCGTTATTGATTACTTGTCCATCGATTACAAAAACAGGAGCGTTGTTTCCAGTAATAGAACCTTCACCACGAATTCTGATTTGTTGGCTTGCACCTGGAGTTCCCGAAACACCTACAATCCTCAAACCAGAAACTCTTCCCATAAGAGCCTGATCAGGAGATGAAACAGCAACACCTTCAATAAGTTCAGATCCAACTACAACAGAACCAGATGTTAATCTTTTTCTATCACGCGCTGTGATACCTGTTACAACAACTTCTTCAAGAGCAGTACTGCTTTCTAGTGATACATTGACTGTAGACGAGCTTCCAACTGTTATATTTTGACTCGTATATCCAACATAACTAAAAACAAGTACATCTCCTTGAGAAGCCGAGATTGAGTAATTACCATCAAAATCTGATGTAACCCCAATCGACGTACCTTGTACAACAACAGTAGCACCAGGAAGAGGAAGACCATCTGTGTCGGTTACTGTTCCGGACACTGTGCCTTGCGCAAATCCTATTGCCCCAGTCATTATAAATAACAAGGAAAATAGTCTTACTAAGTTTTTCATTTAAAATGTTTTAATGTTATTAATTAACTAATATGTTAAAAAAATGTTAACAAACCAAGTAAAATTTGTTAAATATGTATCAGAAAAAAATATGGGGCTTTATAGCTTAGTTTAATTTCTCAATTTAAAAAAATAAAACAAGAAAAATACTTTTAATATTTGTGTAAAAAAAAATAATTTGATACGATGAGATTTCACTATTTTACTCTGGAAATATATATATAATCAAATAGAAACAATTCTCTTCTATTTCAAATTATAATTACAAAATACTTTTAAAAGAAAAAAAAATAAATGAACTTCACATTATATGTAAATAATCAATTATTAAACATTATTTAAAATGAAAAAGTATATATTTTTAATTTTAATACTGTTTTCATGTCAAGAAAACATTGATAATGAGATTGAAAATGTTAAAAAAAGATCAGAAGTTATTATCGAAAACAATGTATTTAAAATTTCCTACAACGAAAACAAAGAACAACCAAACTGGATTGAATATACAGTTAAAGATTTTGTAAAGGTTGCTGACAGAGGTAATATGGATTTTTATTTGGAGGATGGTGTTTGGACATCAAATGATGCTGATTATTATAATAATCCTTGGGACAAAGGTCATATGGCGCCTGCAGGTTCCTTTACGGATTCATGGTCTAATCTTGAACAGACTTTTTCTTTTGTTAATTGTGCACTCCAAAAAGATAATTTAAATAGGGGAGAATGGAGAGAACTTGAGGAACAAGTTAGGGATTGGGCAAAAAACAGTGGACCTATTAAAGTTAGAATTGAACTTAAATTTTCACCAGAAAGTGTAGTTCTTTCAACTGGTGCTACTATTCCAGATGGATTTTATAAGTTTTTAGAATTTAATGATGGATCAAAAAAATGTTATTACTTTCTGAATCAGAATACTGAAAAGAATTGGGATCTTTACGAAATAAATTGCAATTAAATCAAAAACTTATTTGTAACAGATTTTCTTCCAATTTTTTGAGTAATAATATCATTCTTGAAATTCCATCCTCGTGCAGGACAGAACTCTCTTCCGTAATATATAATTTGAATATGTAATTTATTCCACAAATTTTTAGGAAAAATTCTTTTTGCATCTTCTTCAGTTTTTTTTACACTCTTCCCATTTGATAGTCCCCATCTAAACATGAGTCTATGTATGTGTGTGTCAACAGGAAAGGCTGGTATGCCAAAGGCTTGAGATATAACTACACTTGCTGTTTTATGCCCGACAGCTGGAAGCTCTTCTAGGTCTTTGAGATTTTTAGGAACTTTTCCATCATGTTTTTCTATAAGTATTTTAGATAAGCCATAGATTCCTTTTGATTTCATCGGAGATAATCCTACAGGTCTAATTATTTCTCTTATTTCTTCGACATTCATTTTGACCATGTCATGTGGATTGTCTGCTTTAGCAAATAACTTTGGAGTTATTTTATTAACTCCTGCATCTGTGCTCTGAGCAGAAAGCAGAACTGCAATGAGAAGAGTGTAAGGATCTTTATGGTTTAGGGGCACTTCAACTTTTGGATATAAGTCTTCAAGGGTATTTATAATAAATTTAACTTTTTCAGTTTTCTTCATTTTTGTAAATTTAGAAAAACATTTTACACTATGAACACACTGAAAGTAGGTGATAAACTTCCAAATTTTGAA
>MDTE01096023.1_pt1 | contig 13470 bp, 9 predicted proteins | sample 811231 | NCBI WGS metagenome assembly MDTE01 (sample SAMN05326651, study PRJNA326480) | marine metagenome | isolation source: seawater | place: Indian Ocean: Red Sea | collected 2010
CCCGATCCGATTAAAGGCCTTGAATGCGATGGCGCAGGGGACGGTGATGTATCACGGTCATGCCGTTGCTGCGGTCGCGGCGGTTTCCCCGCATGTAGCGGATGAAGCGTTGCGTCATATTCGTGTCGAATACGAGGTGTTGACGCCGGTTGTGGATATTCCAGCAGCTCTTGCCTCTGATGCGCCGATTCTTCATCCCGATCTTCGAATGGAGACCGCCGGGTCGTTTGCGGATGACCCAAGCAACGTGGCCAAGCATTTGGTTCTTGAAGAAGGCGATATTACTTCCGGGTTTGAAATGGCCGATGTCGTGGTCGAGCGTACGTTTTCTACATCGACGGTTCATCAAGGCTACATCGAGCCACATAATGCCTGCGCTTTCTGGCGTAGCGATGGAACGCTTGAACTGCATTGCAGTTCCCAGGGGCATTTTGGTGTCCGGAATGAGGTGAGCCAGATTCTTGGCATCCCGATCTCGACTATCCGGGTCGTTCCTGCGGAGATCGGTGGGGGCTTTGGCGGCAAGCTTACGAACTACGTCGCGATTCCGGCGGTCCTGCTTGCCCAAAAGTCTGGCCGCCCTGTCAAGATGTCGATGGATCGGACGGAGACACTGTTGGCGACTGGTCCAGCTCCAGCGGCTCGTATTCGCGCTCGTCTTGGGGCGACGAAAGACGGCCGACTTACTGCCGCTCATCTGGAAATGCATTATGAAGCCGGTGCGTTCCCCGGTTCCTCAGTTGGAGGCGGAGCCAACTGCGGCTTAGCTCCATACCGCCTTGAGAATTTCAGGGTGGATGGGTATGACGTGCTGGTCAACAAGCCGAAGTCACAGGCGTACCGAGCCCCGGGAGCTCCACAGGCTGCGTTTGCTGTTGAAAGTGTGATGGACGAGTTGAGCGACGATCTAGGGTTTGATCCGGTTGAGTTCCGATTACGGAACGCGTCGGCGGAGGGTGATATTCGGCCTAACGGAACCAGGTTTAATCATGTGGGGAACATAGACCAAATGCGTGCGGCCCAGTCGAGCCAGCATTGGCAGGCCCCGTTAGCAAGGTCGGCTGGTCGGCTGATTGGTCGAGGGGTGGCGTGTGGATATTGGGGGAACGGTGGTGGCACGTCATCTGCCGTGGCCAGACTCAATCGGGACGGATCGGTCACCTTGCTTGAGTCTTCTCCTGATATCGGTGGGACGCGAACGTCGATTGCCATGCAGCTTGCGGAAACGCTGGGTATTGATGTGAGCCAGGTGCATCCGCGGGTTCCGGACACCGACTCCATAGCTGAAGGTGGAAATACGGCGGGGAGTCGTACAACCTTTGCTACTGGATGGGCGGCGATTGATGCGGGACGAAACCTGCAACAGCACATGTGTCGGGCTCTTGATGATGTTTGGGAGCTTGAGCCCGAGACAGTGCAGGTGACGGATGCTGGTTTTGCCGCGAATGGGCGTGTGGCTGATTTTGCGAAGGCGGCGCAGTTGATCATCGGTGAAGGTGAAGCGCCGGTTGGGTCTTCGGTGAGCAGTCCAAGCCTTCCGGGAAACGCGTTTGCCACCCATGTTGTGGACGTGGAAGTTGATCCTGAAACCGGAAAGGTTGATGTGCTCCGGTATACAGCGGTTCACGATGTTGGTCGGGCTGTCTATCCGCCATACGCCGAGGGACAGATTGAAGGCGGCGTGGCACAGGGAATCGGTTGGGCGTTAACCGAAGCCTATGCCTATGACTCTGAAGGACATTTGCTCAACGCCTCGCTCTTGGACTATCGAATGCCGACCAGCTTGGATGTGCCTGCGCTTGAAACCATCATGGTGGAGGTTCCGAATCCTGGACATCCGTATGGGGTTCGTGGGGTGGGGGAACTTCCCGTAGTTCCTCCCTTGGCTGCGTTGGCCAATGCGATTCATGATGCGACTGGTGTGCGGGTTACTGAACTCCCCGCGTCACCAGCCCGGGTGCTCGCTGCGCTAAACGCTGCAGGAGCCTCACATTCCTTGAGCCAGAAGGGGACCTGAGCTGAACTCGTGAGCGAGAAGTGATCTACTGTTGGTGGTGTGGTGATGGATTGTCGTGAGGAGGTTTTGATGGTGACCGAAACTCATGAAAAGCGTGATCAACTGGTTGCTGATGGCTACACCGTAATTCCCGGGGTGTTTGGTGAGGCACTACTGCAGGAGTTCCGGGACTGGTCGGAAGAGTATTTTGGTCAGCATGAAGTTGAGCACCGTTATCGATACCAGGGAAGCGATGTCTCTGTGATTTCACCTGCGCGCTGGGCGCGTGGAGACATTCCCGCCCCACGAGCGGGAGACAAGTCGGAGCGGATTTTGTCGGATCCAATTGTGGATCAATTTCTTGATGATCCCGGGTTGCAAATGGCGTGCAAAAGCTTGCAACTCGAAGGTCTCAAGTCCTCTGAGAATTTGCTCATTCTTGCTAAGCCAGCACATGGGCCGCCGTTGTACTGGCATCAAGATTTCATGAACTGGAACAGTCCTATCGCCGCGACCCCGTGGCCCACTAAGGTGTTCCTTTCTACGTATCTCACCGATACCTCTGTCGCGAACGGATGTCTACGTGTGATCCCTGGGACACATCTTCGTCGTATTGATCTCCACGACATGATTCCGGACGCGCACGGTGAGGATGCGCAAGCCCTAGAGAGTCTTGATGGTCCGGCATTTATGGAGCATCCCGATGCAGTGGATTTACCGATGCGGGCTGGGGACATGGTGGTGGCCGATGCTCGGCTGTTGCATGCGGCGCATCCAAATACGACCGATGCTCGCCGCACGTTGATGCTCGCGTGGCACGACGTGTTTCCGTTTCCGGAACCTCCGAGCTGGTGGACTGATCCAATCCCGACCGTGGTTCGAGAGGCTGACCCAACCGTTGAATATGAACCCCGTAGATCTCCCAGCAAGTACCTTCGCTAGATAGCGATTCGTGCGAGTGGCCGTAGTCTACGTGGCTCGGGTTTTAGGACGTTGGGCCGACTCGAGTGGTCTTGATCTCATCGGCGTCAAGATAGGGCGGGTTGCCAGCGGGTGCGTTGGCTGTGATGTCTCTGTCGTTGGCCAGGCCGACGATGCAGGTGGACACAGCGTCATGCCCGAGAACAAACCCGATCCCGGTCGTGTGACGTGGCTCGTCACGTTGATCCGCAAGGTCCTGGATTCGTTCACGAGGTTCCGCCGCAGCCTTCATACGGGCTCGAAAAACGTCAGATCGTCGCCAGTCGGTATCCGGGAGTGCATCGATTTCTTCGTCGTTCAACATCAGGAGGCCGTTCGCAAACGGTGATCGAGCTAACACCCCGGTCCCACGTTCGGCGGCTAGCGGTAAGACAACATCTGCAGCGCTATCGTCGATGGCGCTGAAGGGTGTTTCGACAACCGGTGCGTCCCATCGTCGGATTGCCTCAGCCGCTACTTCCGTTTGTCCGGTAGTCGCTGAGACCCCCCACCAGCGTATTTTCCCGGCGTCCTGCAACTGCTTTAAGGTCTCAAATGGAGCCTCATGCTCGACGACGTGCATTGGGGGATCATGCAAGAGATACGCGTCGATATAGGTGGTTTGCAGTCGACGTAGGGCAAGGTCACAGGCATCCCGGATGCGTTTTGGCGAATAGTCCTGGGGTTGCGGGAAACCAAGGACCACTTGTGCGCCATCGATCCCGGGAAGATAGCCGACCTTGCTAATGATGAATGCGTTCTCACGTCTTCCACGAAGTGCCTCGCCGATGAGAACTTCGCTTCGTCCATTCCCATAGCATTCAGCTGTATCGAAGGTGGTGATGCCGGCGTCAAAGGCACGTTGGACGAGGTCGACGGCTTTAGGGGCGGCCATGGCTCCCCAGGCGAGCCCGCCAATTTCCCAACAGCCCATACAGAGGGCGCTGACATTATCTCCCGTCCGCCCGAGCGATCGTTGTTCCACGTCTACTCCCCTTGTTCTCGTGTCACATCCTGCACGCGGACACCATAAGGCTCATGCACTTTAGGTCGAATCGCTGACGACGGCGAGTTCGTCGGTGAGACCGAGGCGCTCAAATTGTTCAGTGGGTGCATCGTTCGCCACCATCAAGTGAGCGATATGCATGCGCATCGATTGTTCAATAGCCTCGTCGGTAATAGGGTGCTCCTGCAGCGGATCATCGTGAAGATCAAACAGCAGCTTCGGCATTGGACTTTCAGGTCGGAGACGCACCGATTCAGCGGGTACAGGGATTTTTAGCGTGCGTACCCCCTTGGTGAACGAGAAGGGATCGGCCAATTCCATGTCCTGTAGTTCATTTACTGGCATTCGTTCGGCCATGTGGGTTGGCATGAGGGTGTATTGATTGAGCGGTTGATTGCTGTCTGTTGGTGGATGCATGTATACGTGATGTCCGTCAGTACAGTTGACATGACCTCCCATTACGCCGAACAGAATGGCCTCACGGGTTGGGGCATCAGTCGCGACGGTGTCACGGAGCGGAATCCCCTGCATGTCCGGCGGAAGGGGAGCGCCAAAGTAATCCAACAATGTGGCTGGTACGTCGATGTTCTGGACGAGTTTGTCGTTTCGAACGCCCCGACGACCACAGCGTGGATCCCATAGAAAGAAGGGGATACGGGCTATCTCGTTGTAGAACGGTTGAATCACCTTGGCCCACCAGTTGTGTTCGCCGAGCAAGAAGCCGTGATCGGTGGTGACGATCAACATGGTGTCGTCCCACAAATCATGTTGGTCCATTGCATCGAGGATCTTTCCGAGGTGGGCGTCGCACATACTGACGAGTGCGGCGTATTCGTACCGCATGTGGTCCACCTGGTCTCTTGGGTGATCGACTCGAGCATAGGGGGGCCAGTCAAAATGCGGACCGTCGTATTTGTGGGGATAAAGGTCCTTATACGCTTGTTGCGTAAAAAATGGCTCGTGCGGATCGAATGTCTCGATTTGTAAGAACCAATGGTCTTCGGACGCATTCGTCTGAATAAATTCGAGACCTGCATCGAAGGTCTGGGCCTGTGGTTGTGCGGATTCGGATCGCATATAGCCTCGATTGACCCAATCCTGCCGTGCCTTGGGTGATTCTCGGTTGATGCTTCCATCAGGGACGGTTGGGTCGCCAACCTGACCTTTCCATGGATCACCTTCTTGACCTCTGGCGAATTCCCAGGAGGAATAGCGTTCGTGGTAGGTGGCTCCTCCATCTTCAAAGTAGTGCTGATGATCGGTTACGTGGTGGCTGTAGATCCCATGGTTCTTAAGGAGGTCGGGGGCAGAGTCATCAAATGGTTCGAGCGGGCCCCAACTGCGGTGCAAAAAGTTGTAACGACCAGTGTGGAGTTCTCGACGGGCTGGCATGCACGGCATGCTGCCAATCCATGCTTGGTCAAACGTGACTGCTTGATCGGCCAGTCGCCTGAAGTTCGGGGCCTTGACCCATTGGTTGCCGTAGTTTGGCAGGAAGTGTCGATTCAACGAATCGAACATCACCATGATTGCTTTCATTTGGCGGCACTCCTTGCGGGTGGTTCCCAAGCCGGTGGGGTGACCCGCTACGTCTTAGCGTACCGGTGGCGGCTTACTATCGTCGAAAGGCCATGGCCCCTGTGTTTTCGAGCCGCCGTTACCATCAATCAGTGAGGGCATTGTCGTGGCGACACCTCGCGTAAGCTGAGGGTCCCCGGCTGAATGTCTTTGTTTGCTCCGGGCTTAGTCGGGAGTGACCGTGTCAGAAAAATCAACAGTAACGCCTCCGCTTGCTGCGGTGACGTCACGCGGTGCGCTCCGCCGTCGTCTGTATGTGTTGGCCTGGCCATCGGTCCTCGAGAATTTGCTCCACAGCCTGGTGTTCATGATCAATACCGCGTTGGTTGGACGTCTTGGGGCAGAGGCCCTCGGTGCGGCAGGTATTGCGAACCACATCATGTTTTTTGTCATCACACCGGTATATGTGGGTTTGCCGCCGGTCTCCTGGCGATCGTGGCGCGCGCGATTGGTCGTAATGATCTTGCTGATGCGCAGCGTGCAAGTCGGCATGCCTTCACGATCGGGATGGGATTTACGATCGTTGTGTCAGTGCTTCTCATGACGTTGGCGGCGCCCATTCTGCACGCGGCGGGAGCTGATGCTGAGGTTGTGGCTTTAGGCAGTCCATTCCTGCGGGTTGCGTCGATATTTACGGTCTTCCAGACGGGCATCATGCTGCTGGGGGCTGTGCTTCGTGGTGCCGGTGATACCCGGACACCTATGGTCGCCACCATGGTTATGACGATCATCGATGGGGTCGGCGGATATCTCTTGGTGTTTGATGTGATTGGGCCCGGTGGCCTTGGGTTGATGGGGGTTGCGGTCGCGTTTAGTGTGGCTAGAGTCGTGGGGTTCGGTTACATCTTTGTCGCGTTCGGACGGCGACCCATCGGATGGAAGTGGTGGAGAGGGTCGTGGATGGAACTCTCGGTGTTCCGTCGGTTGATCCGGGTCGGTGGACCCGCAGCCGCGGAGCAGACCATGACGTTTGGCGGGATTTTTGTGACGCAGTTGATGGCGTTACGTCTTGGAACCGTCCAATTTGCTACACATTCCGTGATTGGTCCTATCACCTCGCTCCCATTTACGGCAGCTGTGGGCTTGAGCTTTGCCGCGGCGACATCGGTCGGCCAGTGTCTCGGGGCTCGACGTCCTGATTTGGCCCGACGGTACGGCGTGGAAGCTAATGCTGCGAGTATCGTCATGGCTGGTGGTTTTGGGGCCGTGATGGTGGCGTTTCCGGAATGGTTAATGAGCCTGTATACAACCGATCCATCTGTGATTTCGCTGGGCATTGTTCCTCTTCGTGTTGTCGGTTTGTTTATTTTTCTTTACGGGCCGGCAAATGTGTTGCCAGGTGTATTGCGTGGAGCAGGTGACACCAGGTCGGCCTTGTGGATTGCGATTGTGGCGCTGTGGTTTGTCAGGGTTCCGGTGGCGTTTGTCCTCACATTTGGGCTCGGTATGGGATTGCTTGGGCTCTGGCTTGCTCTTGGCGCTGGATATGTGACACGCGTGTTGATCGCTACCTGGCTGTTTGTTCGTGGACGATGGCAAGCAGTTGAGGTGTAACGAGGAGGAACTAACCAAGGTCTTCCCCTAGGTTGTTGCTGTGGTTGTCTTCGGATCGATCCCGCGGAGCCAGACCAGTGCTGACACAAGTCCGATGATGGGGAATAGGCTGATCACGAAGAAAAGCCCGGCCAACCCGATGGCGTCCGCGATAAGGCCAGCGGTCGCCGGTCCAGCAAACATTCCCAGGGCATAGATCGACTGGAAGATGCCCATCGCAGAGGCTCGTTCGTGTTCTGAAACATTCTGGATCGAAATGCCCATGAGGAGGGGGAATACGGTCCCGCGGGCAACGCCGTTCACGGCCTGCAGTGCAATGAGCGCGGGGACGGTCGCGACGCCCGGCAGAATTACGATGGTGATTGCGGTAAACAGCGATCCAGCGACGATGGTATTGAGAGTGCCGAAACGGTTGCTCAATCTCGGAGCAATCAGGGAGGAGAGCCCGTAAGACAAAAAGGTAATGGTTGTTAAGGTGCCGAGATCGGCTTTGCTGGCGCCGAGGGTGTGAGCAAAGATCGGGACGAATCCAATGTTGAGGCTCCACATTACGAACTGGGCGAGCGCTGCGATTCCGGAGGCTACAAGCAAGGTCCGGATTGACAGGACGTGCGTAAAGCGGCGAATTGACATGCGCTGTGGTTTTTCAATGGGTCGTTCGCCAGCTAGCAAGATCGCAGCGGTTCCTGCCAGGGCGATTACGGCCGAGGCCCAGAAGGTGAACGGCACTCCCAGGTTTTCGGCAAGAACGCCGCCGACCATGCTGGCGACCACGATGAAGACCGCGCTCATAAACAGTAGTTGCCCCGTGGCATTGGCGGCCTGGTCAGGACGGAAGAAGCCAGCGAAGTAGACTGCTGAGATCACGAAGGAGGTTGCTCCAACCCCGTGAAAGCCTCGCCAGACGATCAATAGGACCGGGTCTGGGAACAGGGCCATGCCTATGGCACCGATCGCGATGGCGATAAGTCCCAGGGCCATGAAGGGTAGTCGAATCCCATACCGGTCGGAGAGATACCCGATCGGAATACGGAGGATGAACTGAACTAGGCCATAGGCAGCGATGATAAGCCCAACAACAGTCAGCGATGCCCCGAGGGATTCGGCATAAACCGGAAAGGCCGGCATGTAGATATAAAGGGACATCCAGAAACAGAAAAAGGCGAGACAGAAGCCCACCCATTGACGGCGTCCTGCCAACGGGGTGGGCCGGGATTCTGCGGGGGCGTTGTTCACGTGCTTACTTGGGGTGAAGGCATTTCATGTCAGCCGTGACGGGCACTGGTGATGGGCAGGGCAGCAACAAACCTTCTTATTGTGATGGTCGGGATGCTCCCTGCATGGTCATTGAGGGATTTGTGAATGACGGCAATTCACTACGGATTTGTTGGTGGCTGGGATATTCATCCGAAGTTCTCAATGAGGATTTCCTCCATATTCGAACCTCGTATTTCTTTACCCTTGTCGATCCATCCGGCGAGAAAGTATCCGCCCGGAGCTGTATTTTCAGCCTCCGCTTGCGAGTCGAAGTCGCGATAGGTTGCTATTGAGACTTCAACGTAGGTTTCTTGCATTAGTTTCATTCGCTCGTCTTCTTCCTCGTCAATGACATAGCTCGGATCGTATTCCGGCATCTCCGGGTTGGTGACTTCCGCGATAAAGCTGTATGGGAGATATGCATTCACGTACCAGGGGATCCCTCCACTTTGCCCTGCAGCCTCAGCCGCTGCCTGGTAGTTCGCCTGAACGCGGGCGCTGAATTTGTCCTCAGATAGATGGGCATGGTCGAGCGTGAACATAAGTCCATCGTAGCCTGGGGTCACGGCTGCCGGGTGAATGGTCCCGTAACCTGGTAGGAGATGGCCGCCAAACACTGCGCGGAGATCCGGGAGGACGTTGAGATGCCACTTGCGAGAGATGGCGACACGCGATGTGAGGCCTGGTTCTCCTTGAGGATCAAGCATCTGTTCGTCAGGGTGACGACCCGAGTCCTGTGACAGTCCAGGGTCTAGGCAGGGGCCCTGAAACCCCCCTTCATGTTCATTGCCTGGACTTAGATACTCAACATTCAAGGCGTCAGCAAACTTGGCGAACAAGATGGCTGCTTGGGTTTGAACTCTAATATATGAGGCGAGGTTTTCTTGGTGAGATCCGTTGCAGGGAACGTCGTATGTGAACGTATCGAGACTTAGATGTACGGCTAATCCCCGAATGCGGGCTCGAATGACGAGGTTGGCAGCTTCCTTGGGGCGCTGGATAAACGCATCGCCGTTGGTATCGATGCCATACAAGATCACCGAGTGAAACGCATTAGTTCCCGTAGCCTGCAGGCGATCAAATTCGATGTCATCGGCCATGACATCCATGAATTCAAACCATGCGTGAGCGCTGGTTCCAACCATGGTTTTTGGGTAAATGCGGGGGAACAGTTCCGGTTTATAGACTTGCGCGAGATCAAAAACCGGCATGTCGCTTCCAGGGCCACCTAGGCTGCGACATGTCGCCATTGTCTCTGACTCTGCAACTGTGGATTCTCGTGTGGCATTGAGAACGATATCGTTGAAGACTTGGGTTCCAAGACCTGCTCTGTAACACATGTGTGTCTCGCGCGTTTCCCATGACGATTGTGTAGATGGTTTTCCACCAGATGCCTGTGATGCCGATTGTCCTGCGGGCGCTTGACTCGAGGGAGGTGTGCCACCCTGCTGCCCGCCAGATCCCTGGGACGCAAAACATTGACTAATTAGAGGAGCCTCAGCAGCTGACTCGCCGCGCGACCCGGTGACGAACACAGCGGTGAATGCGTCCGGCGTAAGCGCACTACGAAGACAAGCTTCGATCTGGGGGTTAAGCGCGGGTCCCTGGGAGGCGGGTGCTTGGCCGCTCGAGGGTGGGCCTTGCGGCGAACCAGATCCCTGTGAGGATGACTGGCCTGCGGGCGGTGCACCCTGCTGGGAACCAGATCCCTGCGACTCAAAGCATTGACCAATCAGCGGAGCCTCAGTAGCTGACTCCCCACGTGACCCGGTGATGAATACGGCGGTGAATGCGTCGGGCGTGAGAACACCACGAAGACAGGCTTCGATCTGGGGGGTAAGCGAGGGTCCCTGCGCGGCGGGCGCTTGGCCGCTCGAGGGTGGGCCCTGCTGCGAACCGGAACGTGGCGACGGTGGCCGACCCTGCTCTTGTGGCTGTTGGTTCTGGTTTTCCCCATGTTGGGTGGATCCGGTGGCCGGTGCTCCGAAACATCGGTCAAGGATCGGACGTTCAAGGTTGCTTTCTGATCGACTCTCTGTGACAAATAATTCCTGAAAGGCAGTTTTGGAGAGCCCTTGGCGCAGGCAGGCTTCGGTGGCCGCATTCATCGGCGGCGGTGTTTGTCGCTGACCAGCGTCTGCTTGGTCCTTGGCTTGAGGCTTGGAAGTTGGCTGTTGCGGTGGTTGCTCGTTGCCAGGTGTCGATATTTGGGTGCCAGGGGGTGTGGCGTGAGCGGTCGGTTCGCTGACCGGTACAGGTGACACGGGTAGTTGGACATCAGACACGACGGGCTGATCAGTCCCACATGCCGTGATCGCCAGCACTAGGGCAACCAAAGTAAGGAGCGAGCGGCCAACGTTCGTTCGGGATATGGGTGTTTTATGCATTTGGCGAGCGTCACTCATGACTTGTGGTTATACGCCATTCCTAAGTGTCCGCCCCCACTCGTCGTCAAAGTTACCCTGCGTCAGGGCTACTCCGTGGGCGGGTGCCATATATTCGAACACCGGTCCTCTTCGAAGGAGCGGCGATGTGTTGGGTGCTGAGTGGTGCCACGTTAGGCAATGGAAAAGCAGGGCACCACCGGCGCTTACTTCGGCAGGAACCACCTGGCGTCCATCAATAAGGGATTCATCCAGAGGGTTCTCAAAAAGGCCGTGGCGGTGACTGCCTGGAACCAACTGGAGACACCCGTTTTCGAGCGTTGCGTCGTCAAGGTAATACTGGATGGCGACGACCGGGACTTGCTCGGGTGTTAGGTCGGATCCGAGCTCACGAAGACGATTGGCTTCAGCTTGGGTGACAAAGCCTTGTGGCAGGTCCTGATGCCACTCCTTTTTTGACCCGTCGTATGGGGCCTTCATCATGACTTTTGAATGATGGAACTGGACGGGTAACCCGACCAAATCTTCCATGATGTTTAGGACATCGTCCCGCCGCATTAACTGATCCCACGGTGCCCCGCCATGCGTGTGAATGTTGGAGATTTTTCGTATAACGGTCTTTTCACGATTTTTAGATTCCGGCTCAACCTGAAAGCTTGGGTGCTCGGTCGTATTGATCCAGTCGGTGAGTACATCAATGCTGGCACGAAGCGTTGTGATATCCGTACCATCCAAAAAGTTTTCGAGTGCTAGATACCCATTGCGCCAGAAAGCGTCGACCTGCTCTGTTGTGAGGTGCTTGAATGTGTCTTTAGTCATCCCAAACCAAGTGTGATTAAGGGCGTTGAGTTGGTCACCATAGATGATTCAGTTGTTGTTGGGGAACAAAGTGTGATGTTTGGACTAATCGGCCACGTGCGTATCGGAGACAAAAGATGAAAATTTCCAATATTAGGTTTGAACAACTCGAAGGCGTGTTGGAAACCGATATCGACATGTTTCGGGAACGACTGATCCGACCTATTGATGTATATCCAGAACATAGGGCCGAGCCATCCGAAAGATTTGGCCCGAGACAAGATCGTTACGGGGAGCTTGGCGACGGTCGATATCTTGTTCGATCCGTCATGTTGTACGTCGACACCGACGAGGGCATCACTGGAATTTCGGGGCCAATGTCTGGGACTGAGGCCTTCTTTATACATACCCAACTGCGTGAGTTGTTACTCGGCCAGGATGCGCTGGCGACCGAGTTGATCTGGGACAAGATGTATCGCTTGTTGATTCATGGGCGTAAGGGCGAGGCCATGTTCGCTGTTAGCGCTATTGACAATGCCCTGTGGGATATCCGGGGTAAAGCTGTCAACCTTCCGCTTTACCGACTGCTTGGTGGACCAACACAACAAACCTTCCCCGCCTATGCAAGCGCGCTTGGTTTTGCGATTAGTCCGAACGAGGCGACCGCGAAAGCTCAGGAATTTGTCAGAGATGGCTATGTGGCTACCAAGTGGTTCATCCGAAATGGACCCATGGACGGGGAGGTTGGGGCTCGAGAAAACGTTGAACTTGTCCGAGCGCTGCGGGATGCGGTTGGAGATGATGTGGACATCATGATTGATGCGTGGAATAGCTGGGACGTTCGGTATGCGCTCGACATGGCCAATCGTATGGCTCCGTTCCGTCCTCGATGGCTTGAGGAAGTGGTGAAACCAGACGATATTCAGGGGCAGGCTCGGGTCACGGCGTTGTCCCCAGTACCTATTTCTGGAGGCGAGCATGAGTACACGAGATGGGGTGCTCGGGATTACTTTGAAGCCGGGGCGGTCGATGTGTATCAGGCTGATACTGCGTGGGCTGGTGGCATTAGCGAGATGCTAAAGATTATTGCGTTGGGCTCAGCGTTTGGTGTGCAGGTGATTCCGCACGGGCATTCGGTGCCGATTAATGCGCATCTCACAGCGGCTCAGTCTCCGGCAACCACGCCACTAATTGAGTACCTCATACAGTGGAACGAAATTCATCAGTTCTTCTGGGTCCATCCGGTAAAACCGGTCAATGGAAAGGTTACGGTGAGTGATCTTCCTGGGCTCGGCTTAGCGGTTGATGATGCCAAGGTTGAACGGCGAGAATTTTTGTATCCGGCCTAGGCATGTCCTCGGTTTCAGGTCTTATGGATGGCGCGTCTGTCCGGGTACTACTGTCGTGATGGAAACCCGTGGTCCACTGGACGCATTGATAGACGACGTAGCGGTAGCGGGTGGTCGGATTAGCGCCGGAGAGCCCGTCCAGCAACGGTGATCAGGATTCCCACAATCGTGATGAGTACTCCGTAGCCGGTCCACTCAGCGTTTCTGACCATAAAGGAGCTTTCAGGTCCGAGATACCCCCCGCTTTGCAGAATGAATGTGACGCCGCTGATGATGGTCAGGAGTCCACCTGTTGTCAGGACTAGTCCAAGGACCGAGCGCACCCGACCAATCCTTTCTGGATGACGCGTCATGACGTAGGCATTCCATAAGTAATCTACGACTACTTTAGACCGATCAAGAGGAAACTTTTGTGTGTCGGAGGATCTGTGCAGGCTGTGACTGCGAGTGCGATATCAGATCGAATATGGTGGGGTAGGCCTACTTGGCCATAGCCTTAATCGCGGTATAGGCAGGTCGCGGGGAGAGGTCACTGCGCAGGATGCCAAAGGCCCACTTCTCATCGGTGTTAGCGACCACCTGTTGGAA
>MDTE01107331.1_pt1 | contig 13470 bp, 19 predicted proteins | sample 811231 | NCBI WGS metagenome assembly MDTE01 (sample SAMN05326651, study PRJNA326480) | marine metagenome | isolation source: seawater | place: Indian Ocean: Red Sea | collected 2010
AATGGTTATTTGTACTTGCATGAGATGCGAGCTTACAGATCTGGATACTCAGACGATACGTTATTGGACATTCTAAAAGGATGTAAGAAATACAAAGCTTCTACACTGCTAATTGAAAGTAACTTTGGTGATGGTATCGTAGCTGAACTGTTTAAAAAACATATCCAACACCTTAACTATAACATTGGTATTGAAGAGACAAGAGCTAATGTCAGAAAAGAAGACCGCATCATCGATGCTTTGGAACCTATTCTTAATCAACATAGGTTGGTTGTTAATCGTAGTGTCATCGATTGGGATTATAAGTCGAACCAAGACGATCCCCCAGAGAAACGTCTCCTCTACATGCTCTTCTACCAGATGTCTAGAATGTGCCGTGAAAAAGGTGCAGTAAGACACGACGATAGAATTGACTGCTTAGCTCAAGGTGTTAAGTACTTTACTGACGCTTTCGGTATATCAGCAGAAGAAGAAATTAAAGCCCGTAAACGTGATGAGTGGAATCAAATGCTTGAAAGTTTCCTTGAAAATCCTCAACACGCTACTAATGCTTTAGCTCTTGGAATGACAGCTGAACAGTCAAGACAATCCTTAAATAAGACACCTTTACATCATTGGATCTAATCCCTGTCTACGACAGCATTCTCCCTTAACCCCTGCCTTATACAGGGGAGAGAAGGGTGGACTCCCCCCTGTGATTAGGGGAAGACGACAACTCTTCCCCTTTTACTTATATCGGGATTGCGATATATCTTAAATACTGTATTTATACATATGTTTACTTACATCTATACAGTTAGTCATTTCATACATATATTACTGATATCTTGTGTACTGAATCCCGTCAATTGGAATCAATGCGTACGGGTACACGAATGGTTCCCACCTTATATTGAAGACTACAAAAACTTCAAAACAATACCACCTTATAGTCAAGAAAAACATGGAGTACAACTACGAAAAGAATACGACAGATTGCATGGTGACTTATCACCGTGAAAGGACTGGTCCTAACTTCTTTAGAGTCTTTTATAAGGATTCTACTGTTATTAGGTATTCACCTAAAGAAGTAGGTCGTGTATTTGGTGTAGCTAAGTTCACTCCATTTGTTAATGCACTTAGAGAGTGGTGTTATGAAATGGTAAATAAGTTTGGCAGTGAAGCTGATAAGGATAATGAGGAATATAAAAAGTACATTGAGAAGCATGGGTTTGGACCTGAAGTACATGAAGAACCTAATGACAACACAAAAATGGTGATCTGATGTCTGATATGGCTTATAAGCCTCCTGAAGCGGAGGTAAAAGTAGTGAAATGCCGTAATTGCGGTGCTGACGTGACAGTTAATGCGAATTATCCAATCACTGAGGTTGAATACTGTAAATACTGTCCTGATAAAAATTGACAGAAATTTCTGAAGGCATATAACGAGGGGACGGGCCGCAAATTACCCCCATGGCCCCCCTTTCAACTGCAACTAGCCTTAGAAGCTAGTTGAGATCACTAGGTTTTTGGTTGATTCACGCGATCAAACTACCGCGCGAGGCTCTGCCGATGTGGTGCGATCTGTCGCGCCACCTTAACAATTTCTTTACCTCTACGAGGTATCCAGTTTGACGACTGTCCACCACCATCAACCGGCTCAATCGGTGCTAGACCAAAACCAATGTCTCTCTTGAACAGTTGAGCTATCGATCTCTCCTTGTAAAGGTGAGAGAGATCTCAAGCTTTCAACTGAGAGAGATTGAGACCTCCAACCAGCTGGATCGGTAGCTCCAAGCAGCCAGCTAACGAACTGTCACATCATCCTTCCAGATCTGGAATGGACACTGTACAGTGAGTTCACGAACCTTGAAAACCTGAGACTGCCGACCACGGCTACCTTGCCGAGCGATTCGGGTAGCACCAAAGGTGCTGCGAGACACTCAACCGTGGGATAACTGCGCAGGCAACAACGTTTGCACATGTGAAAATGCGGAGCCACACGCATTATCTGATCATGGCCGCACTCACTCTCCACCGGGGGACTGCCTGTTCGAGTCAGGCTGTGTTGCATTGGGTATTACTTACCCAACTAATTCAATTCATTCACTTTTACATGATCCGCATTCAATCCCGCACCTCTGATGCTTGCCAGTGTGTGTATGTGTCTCCACTCAAGGGCACAGCTGTTGTTGTATTCAACAACGGTGCAGCATACACATACAAGAATGTGTCACGTCGGGCTATCACAAACCTACTGCTCAATCCAAACATGAGCTTGGGTTTCTGGGTTAACAATAACTGCATCCACACTGACCGTAAGGTACAGGTTGGTTCGTTTGTATCTCAAGCATTCGCTTGATTACTGCTTGATCTCATCACTTAGGCGTTCCAATTGTGGTCGCTTTACTGATGGGCTCATACCTATCATTTCACCTCTTGCTAACTACACATGACTGCAATCATGACTGATCTTGACTTTGATGAGATGCTTGAGCAGGAGTATCCTGATCAGGCAGAATTCATGACCACACTTAACGAAAGGTTGGGTCTTGATAATAATCTAGACAAGATCAAGGACGCAGCAAAGCGTCTCAGTGATGAGCTTGACATCAACACTAGTGACTCCTTTGAGGATAACTACTACTACGAAACGGATCACTATGATCCATGCACAGAATTTGCTGAGCATTACGTAATGGAATTGTGTGATGGTGAGCGACTACTCAATGACGCAGGGATGATGCCTTGGTTGATTGGTTGTATTGATTACGAAGCAGTGTGGAAATCTGCATTGCAGTATGACTTCACTGAATGGGAGTTTGAAGGTGTCACGTACTTCTTCTTGAATCATTGATTCTCTCCTTATGCCCTACCTTTGCACATCTGCAAAGGCGGGTTTAATGAGGGATTCATTCTCTCTCATGTACACAATGACATAACACGAATGCGTTACAACCCACGCACTGATGAAGCACTCACGATTGATGAGATTGCAAAGCAATGTATGGACGCAGTCAAGCGAAGCACACCTAAACCATACGATCGAATTGTTAAACAACTGTTCTTAGTATCGTGTGGTTTAGGTGATCTCATGGGATCACAAGGTCGTGCACCTAATTACAAGCTTGATCAACTCCAACGCATGACACTTAACCTCATGAAAGATTTGGAATGCAAGCAAGGAACTGATGAGTTTTGGTTTTGTTATTGATTCTCTCACTAAGCCCTTGATGGGTTTACTGAGGGACTCATTCTCTCACGTTCACATTATCAATGGAGGGCATGTACACACATGAGATTTATTTACATAGGCGCATGCTGTCTTCTGCTGGCTAGTTGTTCACAGTCACGAAGCAAGGACACAGCCAAGTTTGATGCCTACCTTGAACAACTTATGAGTGAACCTTACAACCCTGAGGAGGGGTCTAAATATTAATGACCGAACAACAAGCAGTAGCTGACTATAACAAGGGGCTGCTTACATTCAAGCAGCTTACATTTATTGTGTACAGATTAGATTGGATCAGTAATTCAAAGTCAAGGACTCAATGCCACAACGAATGACAAAGTACACGATTGTGTTTGTCAACAATGAAACAAGAGAGATCTTAGCTGAAGACTTAGAGGATGCAGCATGGACTGCATACGATTTGTCTAATGCATTGGATCTCAAACTAAAAGATATTATTCCAACACATGTCAAAGAAGAAATACTTTCCCAACAGATGGAGACTAATTAAAGGATTACCCGACGAAATCTTTGAGGAATTATGTGTCCCATTTGATGAGTTTATGGAATGGCGTGGTGACACCTACGCATTAAGTGATGACATTGCGTGCATCATACGCAGTGAGAATGCACACACAGGCAGAGTAAAAGAGTATGTGTATAAGCGTCCTGAATACGCACGTAAAAAGGTACGCGATCTCATTGAATCAGGCCACCACGAGGTAACAATCGTTGCTCATGACGGCTATGCCCACATCCCCCTTGATTTTTTCCCATGATAATGAGTGACGCAACACATGAAGCGAGAGTACAGCAATTGTTTGCATGTGTTTATGTGCATAAACATAAGGACGAGTTGATTAAGTTAATGGAAGAACAGTTACTTGATGATGCAACATTTGTGTGTGTATCGGACGCTACAAGTTGAGTCACCGTAAATGATCACCATTCTTATGTCTCCGGTTCCCTTTTGTGAAACGAGTTCAGGTGCTGATGTCAGCTTCCTGCCATCGAGTCCTTAAGCAGATTTCTGCTCTTGATGGTGTCACTATGTCTGACTTCATGTACAAATGCGCAAGAGCGCATATACATGGACGCGCAAAAGTGGATGACCACATCTTACGAATGCTTCAGCTAGAGGGAATAGAAGTAGATACTTAACCTGTCCTTCACCTAGACACATTGACCACCATCTACTCACGCGGCGACCTTTACATAGGTAAGGCTGATCGTTCCTTGTACTCTATACACTTGCACATCTGGAAATTTGTACTAGAATGGAGCAGTCCCCCTCATTCACAGTCACGCCGTGGACCCGGCACGCAGGCTTACAACTGATCCTGAGTTATTCAAATTATTTGACTGGCTCAACCTCTTAGTCGAAAGACGACAGAAGCTTTTGGGTGATGGTGTACGCAATTCTGATATGCCATTACCTGTTGTCTTGTGTTTCCTGTACGTGGCCTCACATAATCCATGCCACAGCACAGCACTACAAGACGAACTAGGTATGTCCGCGGCGTCTGTGTCACGCAATACCGATTGGCTTTGTGCCAAGCGGACATTGAAAGAGAAGGGACTTGGACTGATCACTAAAGAAGCTGATCCGTTCAATGCTCGTAAAAAACTTCTCACTCTCACAAAGGAGGGTGAGAGGTTAGTCCACCTTTACCACCAACTACATGGCTAGTTACCTAAGAACCTTGGGTCAAGCTGTCAAGTTTACGTTTGAGAACCACATACCGTGGACTCAACGTGACGAACACGGCAAGTACATCAAGGGTGCTGCGTCTGCTTACTACGCAATCCAACCTTGGCTTGAAATCTTCGGCCGCTCACACCTAATCACAAACATAGGTATTGCGGAAGTAGAGAAGGTCAAGACTACGTTGTATAAGCGTGGCAAGTCAAACCGCACAATCAACCTTGCAATCCAAGCAATGCAGACGTGTCTCACGTACTGCGCAAAGCTTAAGAAGATTGCACATCCTGACATTAACTGGAAGGGTGCCAAGCTAAAGAAGGATGCACTGATCAGGTTGCACTACGAACCTGAACAAGTTCACCAGTTGGTAACAACTGCACGTGAAGTATTCAGGGATGATTCACTAGCTGACATCATCATTTGTGCATTCACCACAGGATTACGTCAGGGTGAGTTACTCAAACTGCGTGTCCGTGATGTGAACTTCCTTGATAACGGCATCGTTTCAGGTGCACGTAAGGACAAGGAGCACAAGACAGGTCGTAGAAAAGCCAGTGATGTGGTTTACATACCTATCTCTGCCTGGCTACTGCCTGTACTACAAGAGAGGTGCAGGGACATGCCTGGAACTGCCTTCATCTTTGCTGAGGATTTCAACTGCGACAGACACAACCTGTATCGCAGATTTGATCAAGTCAAGAACTACTGCGGTTTCATTGAGGAGGGTTACACCTTCCACTCATTGAGGCACAGCTTTGGGACGTACCAATTCCGTATTGGTACACCACCTAGAGAAACGATGGAAATGATGGGTCATGCCAACATTGCCACTACACTTGGTTATAGCCACAGCACAGATGAGCAGCGGCAAAACTCCATCAAAAAGATGGATGAGTCACTGCCTTGGGTAAGCGAGCGCGTCTAATACCTCCCTCTGCTACCGTTTCCACTTGCCAAGGATCAGTCAGCTCCCCCCAAATTGGTGGATCAATCGCTGAAAACCCTTGGTACCACTAGCGGATGTGGTGGAATTGGTAGACACGCACGTTTGAGGGTTGTGCGGTCGTAGCAGGAACTAACTCTCACATCTGCAAGGGTCGGGCCAAAAGCCTGGCCCTTCTTTAATACCTTTCCTTTGCACATGTGGAAAGACGAGTGTCAATAAACGTGTGCGCGTAACCACGTATCAATAGCTACCAAATATGGCAACACCTGCTCAAATTGATGAGCAAATAGCGCTTGAACGCGAACAGATCAGACAAGGACTCAAGGAACTAAGGAGGAATACAAAGAACCTTGAAGAAAAAGAGTACGCGTCAGCCGCTCTGTATGGGGTTGCGTCTGTCCAGACACTGATCCCAATGACGGCGGCAAAGATCCATGAATCAAGAGCCCGCCTATACAAAGGTCAAGCTGGTCACAAACTGAAGGAAGTACACCAGTACTTAACTGACATCGAGCCTGAAAGTGCTGCAGCAATAGCTGCAAAGGTCACGATGGATAAGTTATTCAGCCCTAAGAAATCCTCATCGTTACTACAAAATGTAGCTGATGCAATTGGTACTGGTATTGAGAATGAGTGCATGATGCGCTTCTATGAAAGCAACGTACCAGCATTACTACATACACTCAAACAGAACTACTGGCATCGATCAATAGGAACACACCAGAAGGTTGTTGTTATCCGTACATTGATGAACAGGCTGGACGTACCGCACTGGCAAGCTTGGGGTATAGCTAACCGCATACGACTGGGTACATGGTTACTTGATTGCATCATCAACGCATCAGGGTGGTTTGACAAATCACTTGTACGTGAAGGTCGTAAGACGTACACATACATCATCCCCACCAAGGAATTCATTGATCAAAAAGAACAGATCATGGGCACAGCTGAGTTATTCAGCCCGTGTGCATGGCCGATGCTCATTGAACCTAACGATTGGAGCAATGACCATCCAGGTGGGTACCTCTTGAATGAGGTAATGCGTGGCCATGACTTGGTTCGACGCGGTAACCCCTGCCTTATACAGGGAGAGACACCGATTGCCTTTCTGAATAAAATCCAGAAGGTGGCTTACAAGCTCAACCCGTTCACAGTCACGGTCGCGGAGACCTTACTTGAGAAGGGTATAGAAGTCGGTAAGTTTGTCCCTATATGTGAACTACCTCTACCACCAAAGCCGGTCGACATTGAGACCAACAGGGAGTCCCGTAAGGACTACCGGAGAAGAGCTGCAGAGGTGATGAATATCAATGCACAAGCATATGGAAGGTCGTGCAGAACACGAATGACCATGAATGCAGTGAAGATATTCAAAGATAAAGAGAAGTTCTATTGTCCATTTAGTTTTGACTACCGGGGAAGATGTTACCCAATCCCCGCATTCCTGACTCCTCAAGATACTGATTTCGGTAAAAGCTTACTCCTCTTCCATGAGGAGTCGTTTATAACACCCGAAGCTGAGGAGTGGTTAGCATTTCAAGTGGCAACTACATACGGTCACGGAAATGACAAAGACACCTTAGATGCAAGACAAGAATGGGTAAAGAATAACGTTGATCTCATCAGTCGGGTTGCTACTGATCCAATCAGGAACCTATCTGAATGGGCCAATGCTGATGAACCTTGGACCTTTTTAGCTGCGTGTGAAGAGTATTATTTTACCTGTATCGATTGCAGTCGTCATTACACTTCACTTCCTGTTGCTGTGGATGCGACCTGTTCTGGTCTGCAAATTTTGGCTGGCCTTGCTAGAGATGCGTCTACGGCTCGTCTCGTTAATGTCTTACCTAGCGAAAAGCCTCAAGATGCCTACCAAGTCATAGCAAACACAAGTTTACCTAATATCCCAAAGTCTCTACATTCAGTGTGGGATAGATCAAAGGTAAAGAGAACTGTTATGACAGTTCCATATAATGCGAAACCCTTCAGTAATAGAGCCTATATCCGTGATGCTTTGAAGGAGAAAGGCGTCGAAATTGAGAAGGATGACTTAACTACAACAGTTAAGGCGGTACGTGATGCTATGGATATCATCGTGCCAGGACCAATGGCAGTGATGAAATGGATTGAAAAGGAAGTAGGTGTCGCAATTAAAGCCGGAGCAACAGAGATCACATGGACTACTCCATCTGGTTTTGTTGTCACTCAACGTCTTATGAAAAAGGTAGTTGAGAATATCGAGCTGCAACTGTTAGGCCGTGTTCAATTAAAAGTAGCCACTGATGATTCAGATGAAGTAGATATCAAGCATCACAAGAACGCAACTGCACCAAATCTTATTCATTCACTAGATGCCTCCTTGTTACATGAAACCGGAATCCGTTTCGGAGCACCGCTGGCCCTCATACACGACTCGGTTCTCGCACGTGCTAGCGACATGGGTCAATTATCGGATCTTATTAGGAAAATGTACATGCGTATCTTTTCCGAACGTGAGTATTTGAAAGAGTGGGCTGAGAAGATCGGCGCACAAACAGCACCGCCAATAATTGGTGACTTAGAACCTGAAAAGGTGAAACATTCTATGTATTTCTTTTGTTAATGGCACGAAACACATTCGTAACTAAAGAGCCTGTAGTCCTTGAAGGATTTCAGGCTGTACTGAAGCCCGGTCAGTTTGGCTATAAGCTAAGCGCCGTGATTGATCAAAAAACTGTAGACGATCTAGAACAAGATCGTACTGAAACCCTTAAGTGGGCTGAATCTAAACTTAAAAACCCTAAGCGTGCATCACTCAAGCCTGAGCCTTGGGAAGAAGTCGCTGAAGGTAAGTACATCGTCAAGTTCTCTTGGAATGAAGAGAACAAACCACCCGTGGTCGATACTGAGGGATCACCAATTGTAGACAATGCCACCCCATTGTACTCAGGTTCCAAAGTCAAATTGGCCTTCTATCAAAAGCCATACATCCTGAAGGATGGAATCACCTATGGCACTTCATTGAAGCTACAGGGGATTCAAGTTGTTACTCTTAATGGATCTGCTGGTGTTGATACTGGCGACCTTAGTGACGCTGCTGTTGCTGAACTATTCGGCAAGACAGAAGGGTTCAAGACGGGTGAGCCGAATGTCACAGTCACAAAAGAAGAGGAGGAGGTAGAAGATGACTTCTGATTTCCAGTACACAGTATCTAAGGATGAAGTAACTGGTGTCTATAAAGCTACGCTAGACGTACAGCTTCCACCAATCTGCGTAACCCGTTACAAAGCAGATAAAAGTGACTTCAAATATGAAATGCAACGTGCAGTCACTGATGTCGTTGAAGCCATCATTGAAAAACATCTGGATGAGTAATGGCATTCAGATCCAAGCTGGAAGAGAAGGTAGCTGACCTTCTTTCCAATCTTGGTGTGTCGTATGAATACGAAAGCACAAAGGTTTCATATATTACCCAGCATACATATACACCTGATTTCATACTCCCGTCAGGCATTTGGCTAGAGACAAAGGGGTATTGGGACAGTAAGGATAGAAAGAAGGTGCTGTCTGTCATCAAACAGAATCCTTCGATTGATCTTCGTATGGTCTTTCAGGCACCTTACAATACAATCAGCAAAAAATCTAAGACTACTTACGCACAGTGGTGCGATAAACACGGAATAAAATACTGCTCATATGCCAGTATTCCAATCGAATGGCTCACAGGAAAGTGAGTTTGTAAGACACGATGCGTGTCCTAATTGTGGATCGTCAGATGGTTTAGCTATTTATTCTGACGGTCACACATTCTGTTTTGTATGTCATCACTATACCCACGGTGATGGCTCAGCAACTACCCATCCAATGACAACACATGTCCAACTTCAAGGATCAGCCGGACGGCTGCACAAACGAGGTATATCTGAACAAACTTGTGAAAAGTTCAAGTGCTACAAAGACGGAGAAAAGCTACGCTTCTATTATTTCAGCAGTGACGGAGCGCTTCAAGGAGCAAAGCTAAAAGGTAAGGACAAGACATTCACTTGTGAAGGCAAGGTCAATTCCCTGTATGGTATGCAGTTATTCAGGCATAAGACCACCAACAGGCAGAAGAAGATTGTCATTACAGAAGGAGAGATGGATTGTCTTTCTGTGTGGGAAGCACAACCTAATTGGGATGTAGTGTCAATCCCAAATGGAGCACAGTCAGCAAAGAAAGCTATCCAAAATAACTATGAATGGCTTGCTCATTACGATAAGATTGTCCTCTTTTTCGATAACGATGAGCCAGGCCAGAAGGCCTCTGAAGAGTGTGCTGGTGTCTTACCACCTGGCAAGGTTTACATAGGCACTCTAGAGGGTTACAAGGACGCCTCAGAGGCTTTACAAGCTGGGGACAGTGAGGCTGTCAGAGCTGTTTGTAATTACAACCATAAGCTATATCAACCAGACGGAATTGTTGATGGAAAGTCATTACTAAATCTAGTTACCCAACCCTCCAAACCATGTGACCATGCATACCCTTTCACAGGACTCCAAAAACTCACACACGGTGTTAGATACGGCGAGCTTACTACTATTACTGCAGCGACAGGTGCAGGAAAGTCCAGCTTCTGTAGAGAACTTTGCACTCACTTCCTACAAAACGGGGAACGGGTTGGTTACTTGGCGCTTGAAGAGAGTAACAGGAGAACAGCGCTAGGACTAATGTCCTCTGCGTGTGGTAAACCGTTTCATATTGGGGAGCATGAAAGATCGACGCTTAAAGATGCATATGATCGGACAATGGCTACTTGGAATCTCTATCTCTATGATGGTTTTGGTAGCTATGACCCTGATGTTATCTATAATCGTATTGACTATCTTGCAAATGGACTTGATTGTAGGATCGTCTTTTTGGATCATCTCTCTATCTTGCTTAGCGGTCTTGATGGTGACGAAAGGAAGATGATTGATACAACAATGACCAAGTTACGTTCACTAGTTGAACGCACTGGCATTGCTTTGTTCCTTGTCTCTCACTTACGTCGTACACAATCAGATCATAATCATGAAGAGGGTGCAAGAGTTACGATTGGACAACTTAGAGGAAGTGCAAGCATTGCACAACTTTCTGATGGAGTTATCGCACTCGAAAGAGATCAACAGGGTGGATCTGATGACACTACTACAACACTTAGAGTCCTCAAGAATAGATATTCAGGTGAAACTGGTATCGCTGGACAACTCACATATGACTTGAATACTTGTAAGTTTACTGAACATGAAGCTAAACCCGATTTCGACCCGGCTACCGATTTCTAGTACATACCTTGATCTACGGAAACCTAATCCACCTACAGCTGAAGCAGTTAAGAAAGCACAGTTTGTAGATAAAACATACCACTGGAAGCATGTTGATCTTCGATCTGGAGACGGACGGTCTCCTAAATGATCTTACCCAAATTCATTGCTTGGCAATACATGATCTCATTAATAACGAGACCGTTGTGTACAACGATCAAGGTACTAGAGATCCGCTTGTCAGAGGTGTTACAAGGCTGGAGGAAGCTGATCGCATAGCTGGTCACAACATCATTTCATTTGACATACCTTGCATACAAAAGATCTTTGGATTCTTTGAACCACAAGGTGAGGTCATTGACACTCTGCTTTTAAGCAGGCTCTACCACCCGAACATGATTGCAATAGATAAGAAGCACGAGTGGAAGCATATGCCATTACAACTGTATGGCAGGCACTCACTTGAATCTTACGGTTACAGGCTCGGTGAATACAAAGGAAACTTTGCTAAGGAGACTGATTGGAAGCAGTGGAGTCAAGAGATGGAAGACTACTGCGAACAAGATGTAAACGTAACCGTCAAACTATGCAAACATTTCCACCGCTACCTGACTGGGTGAAACTTGAACACCAAGTCGCACAGTACATGACACAACAGGAGTTACATGGATGGTATTTTAATGAACGCGCTGCATGGCATCTTGCATCGACTCTCCAAAAAGAGTTGGAAGAAACTAAAAAAGTACTACAAAAAAGGCACCCTTTCGTCCAAGGCACGGAATTCAATCCTAAAAGAAATAACAAAACACAAGGATACTTTCTTGGCTGCAAGTCAACACGACTGAAAGAACTAAACCCCACATCACGAGATCATATTGCATGGATCCTTCAAACATTTTATGGATGGGAACCAATCCAGAAAACGACTACTGGGAAACCAGTTATCGACGAAGTTATTCTGACAGAGATTGCCTCAGGTGGGATACCGATAGCAGCGGAATTTGCGAAGTGTCTAGATATTACGAAGAAGCTGGGGATGATCTCGGAAGGCGTGAACGCCTGGCTCAAGCAATGTACGAGTGCTAGTCGAGTTCATCACCACTGTTCAGTTGGGTGCGCGACACATCGGATGTCACACAGGAACCCAAACCTTGCACAAGTACCTAGTGATTTACGATTCAGAGAATTATTTACGGCAAGTCCAGGCCAACTTATGGTCGGCGCTGATCTTGCTGGCATTGAGCTTAGGATGCTTGCTCACTATCTTGCCAGATACGATTCTGGTAGATACGCAGACATCCTCCTTAATGGAGACATCCACCAAGTAAATGCTGACAAGATAGGAATATCACGTCGGCTTGTAAAGACAGTTACATACGCATTTTTGTATGGGGCTGGTGACCAAAAAATAGGCTTAAGTTATGACTCATCTCTCAGCAGTGCTGCAGCTAAATCCAAAGGTAAAGAGATTCGTGACGCTTATGTTAAGGCGATCCCTGGTCTTGATTCGCTCCTTACTGCTGTTAAAGCTGCGGGTGATAGAGGCAGTATTAAGGCGGTTGACGGTCGCAGAATACCACTCGACTCATCGCATAAAGCACTCAACTTCTTACTCCAGGGGTCAGCTGCAGCGATTGCTAAAAGGTGGTTAGTTATTAACCAACAAACTATTAAAGAAACAAATTTATGCTGCTCACAACTGGCATTCGTTCACGACGAAATTCAGTTTGAGTGTCACACATATCATGCAGAAGATCTATCAACATCCTTGGTATTTAGCGCTGCAGCGGCTGGGGAGTACTACAAACTCCGAATCCCAATCGCAGCAGAAGCAAAAATTGGAAGAAACTGGGCAGAGGTGCACTGATGAAACTACTCATCGACGCTGATTATATTGTTTACAAAGGCTGTGCCGCAGCAGAGACAGAGATTGACTGGGGTGACGATGTCATCATGGTCACATCTAAGTACTCTGAGGCTATGCGTAATGTACAGAAAGATATCATCAATATATCTCTAGAGTTTGGAGGGTTTGCACAGGCAGTACTCTTCTTCTCTGACTCAGAAAACTTCCGAAAGAATATTGTCCCTACATATAAGGGACACCGTAACCGTAAGAAACCCTGTGGCTATAAACGTGTCATCAATGCACTCATGAATGAGTACAGGGTTATTCAGATGCCACTCCTAGAAGCTGATGATGCAATGGGTATCTATGCAACTAAATATCCAGGTAACATCATTGTCTCACCTGACAAGGACATGCGTCAGATCCCTGGTGAGTTGTACAACATGGAAGAAAAGTTCACAGTCACACCTGAGGAAGGTGCTAAGTGGCATTTC
>MDTE01108294.1_pt1 | contig 13470 bp, 11 predicted proteins | sample 811231 | NCBI WGS metagenome assembly MDTE01 (sample SAMN05326651, study PRJNA326480) | marine metagenome | isolation source: seawater | place: Indian Ocean: Red Sea | collected 2010
AAATTGGAGGCTGACAGCGGGTGGAATTTTTTATGAACCTGGTCAGGCGGAAACGTGCAGCCATAATGAAAATATTTCAGGTTGTTGTTCAGTCTCCTAATTTAATATGGAAAAAAACACAAATAAAGTTTTAGCATTAAAATATAGGCCAAAAAATTTTAATGAATTAATCGGACAAGATATAATGGTAGAAACCATTACAAATTCTGTCAAACTTAATAAGCTACCAAACGCTTACTTGCTCACCGGAATACGTGGAACAGGGAAAACAACAACAGCTCGATTAATTGCAAAGGCACTAAACTGTAGTAAAAATTTTCTTAAAGAAAGCAATTGTAATTGTGACAACTGCGAACAAATTTCTAATTCAAGACATCTTGATGTATTAGAAATGGATGCAGCGTCAAAGACTGGAATAGATGACATTAGAGAATTAATTGAATCTTCAAAATACAATCCAACAAGCGCAAAGTATAAAATAATAATTTTGGACGAAGTTCACATGTTATCTAAACAAGCATTTAACGGGTTATTAAAAACTTTAGAAGAACCACCGCCACATCTTAAATTTATTTTTGCAACTACAGAGGTTAAGAAGATACCTGTAACCATTATTTCAAGATGTCAAAGGTTTGATTTACATAGAGTTTCAATAAAGAATTTGTTGGCAAATCTAAAAAAAATTTTGGATATAGAAAATAAAAAAATAGCGGAAGGAGCCCTAGTTTTAATTGCTAAAGCAGCCCAAGGATCAGTTAGAGACTCTCTGTCACTTTTGGACAGAGCTTTAGTAAGTCAAAATATATCTGCAAAAGACATCGATGAAATTTTCATAAGAAAAATGCTAGGAATAGCAGACAGATCGAAGATTTTAAACCTGTTAAATTTTGTCTTTCAAGGCCGACAAAAAGAGTCTATCGAATCATTAAAAGAATTAATCAACGAAGGTATTGAACCGGCAAACTTTTTAAATGATTTGTTAGAATTAATATATTTAATACAACAAAAGAAAGTCATAGGTAAAATTGATTCTGATTTAGCTATATCCGAATCTGAACAAAAAAGTATTGATGAAATTTCCAAAGAAATAAATATGTCTACCTTGATAATTTTCTGGCAATTCATCATAAAAATGATGGAGGAACTACCAATAGTTTCAAATCAAATTCTTTCACTTGAAATGTTAATTATAAGATTGGTTCATTTAAAAGATATGCCTTCTTATGAAAAAATCATTGATTCATTAAAAACGGGCAATGATGAGACCAACAATAAATTAACAATAGACCTTGATAAAGATATAAATAAAAGATCAATTGATGAAAATGAATTAACAAATATTTCTAAGAATCAAATTAAAACAACAAGCCAAACAAAGCTTGATTTATCTATTTTAAATCCAAAAAAATTACAAAAAGATGTTTTGCTAGAGAAAGTTAATTCTTTTGAAGATCTTATTTTTTTATCATCAAAAAGAAGGGAGATAGAATTAAAACATGATTTAGAAAAAAATGTTAATCTAATTAAATTTTCAGATGGAAAGATTGATATTAGTTTTAACGAAAATCTTAACAAAAATTTTGTACGTAATTTATCAGAGAAGTTACTTGAATGGACCGGAAAAAGATGGGTTATTACTTTAACAAAAAAACCCGGTCAAAAAACTTTTTCTGAAATAAAATCTATAAGAAAACAGGAAACTTTAGATCAAGAAAAAAAGGGAGAAATTTATAAAAAACTTAAAAATGTTTTTTCAGACATTGATTTAAAAGAAGTTACAAAAAAGGATTAAAATTATGCCAGATTTTTCTGATTTAATATCTCAAGCTAAAAAGATGCAAGAGAAAATGCGAGAAACACAAGAAAATTTAAAGAAAATTGAAGTCGAAGGAATTTCAGGTGGAAATGCTGTTAAAGTCATAATGAATGGAGAAGGAGATTTAAAAAAAATAATCTTGGATGATGCTGTTTTTAAAGAATCAAAGGAAATTTTTGAAGATTTAATTGTGGCAGCTCACAATGACGCGAAGCATAAACTAAAAAAAAAAACATCAGAGGAAATATCAAAGGTTACTGGCGGTGTAGAACTACCTCCTGGATTTAAAATTCCTTTTTAATAGAAAAATGGCAGATAACAATGTTAAAGAAATAGAGGACTTAGTTAAAATAATTTCAAAATTACCGGGACTAGGCCCAAAATCTGCAAAAAGAATTGTGTTAAAGCTTATTAATAATAGAGAGGAATTAATAAAACCACTTACAAATACTTTAGCTCAAGTTTATAAATCTGTTGTTCGATGTAAAATTTGTGGGAATTTAAAATCTGTTAACTCAAATTGTGTTTGTTCAAGCAAAAAATATGATCAAATTTGTGTTGTAGAAAACATTGCAGATATGTGGGTAATTCAGAGCAGCGGAGTTTATAAAGGACATTATCATATTCTAGGAGGCACATTACCGTCCTTTGAAAATAAAAATACTGGCAATGGATTATTAATTGAATCATTAATTAATAGAGTAAAAAAAAATTCAATTAAGGAGGTAATTCTAGCCACAAGTGCGAGCATAGAAGGTGAAACTACTTCGCACTATATTTCGGATAGCTTAAAAAACACCAAAGTAAAAATAACACGATTAGCAAAAGGTGTACCAGTTGGCGGTGAAATCGAATTTCTAGATGATGGAACTTTATATTCGGCCTTTAAGAACAGAGCTGATATATAGAAATTAAATTTTTTCGTAGAGAGGTAAAGTTAAAAAATCGTCAAAATTATCTTTTGTTATCATTTCTCGAAAAATTCTTGCAGCAGTTTCAAATGAAACATTATCTAAACTTTGATCTCCTGTTTTCTTTTTCCATGCTATAAATTTATTTTTAATTTTGTTAAGTTCATCTTTAATTAGTTCATCAATTAATTTTTCATCTACTGTCCTGCCATCATTTAATTTTACTTTATATTTTAACCAAATCCAAAGTTGTGCTCTGCTTACCTCGCAAGTAGCAGCATCTGCCATCAAATAATTTACTACACAACATCCAGTTCCAATTACCCAAAAAGCTAAATATTCAATACCCTCATTAAGATTTTCTCTGACACCCTGTTCAGTAATTTCATTATCAATTTTAGGCTCGTCTAATAAATCTCTCCTACCAATTTTCTCACTATTAAATTTATTAAGTTGATTTGGACCTTTAAAATTTTTTTCAAAAATTTTTTTTACTTCTCCAACTAAACTTGGATGAGCAACCCACGCGCCATCATTTCCTTGATTTAATTCTCTTTCTTTATCTTTTTTGACTCCAGCAAGAGCTTTTTCGTTTATTTCTTTTGGATTTGCTTTAGCAATAACTTGAGCAGACATTCCCCCCATTCCAAAAGCTCCTCTTTTGTGGCAAGTGTCTACAAGTAGCTTATTGTAATTTGACATGAAAGGAACAAACATGTTCACTTTTGATCTATCAGGCAATATAACTTTTTTGGTATTTCGATAAACTTTTTGGTATGAAAAAAGATAATCCCATCTGCCTGCATTTAGCCCAACAATATGATCTTTAAGCTCCCATAAAAATTCATCCATTTGAAATACTGCATTAATAGTTTCAATCAAAACAGTAACTTTAACCGTGCCTACTTTTAAGTCTAATTTTTTTTCACAGAACGAAATTACTTTATTGAGTAATCTGCATTCCAAATAATGTTCTAGTTTTGGCAAATAAAAGTAAGGTCCACTTCCATTTTCTATAAGTTTTTTTGCATTATGAAATAGAGCAAGACCTAAATCAAAAAAAGTCCCCGATATTCTTTCGTCATTTATTATTACATTTTTTTCATCAAGATGAAGACCTCTAGGTCTAATAATTAGAACAGAAGTTTTTTCATTTAATTCATATTTTTTTCCACTTTTTTCATCAATAAAATCAATTTTTTTGTTAATGGAATCTTTCACATTTAGTTGACCTTGTATTAAATTTTCAAAAGTAGGAGTTAATGAATCTTCAAAGTCTGTCATATAACAATCAGCTCCTGAGTTTAGCGCAGTGATAAACATTTTTTTTGGTACAGGAGGACCAGTGATTTCGACTTGCCTTTTTAGAAGATCGTCAGGGATATTTTTTATTTTCCATTGGGACTCTCTTATTTTTTTAGTTTCGCTTAAAAAATCTAATTTGTTACCTTTTTCGATATTTTCTTGCCTTTTTTTTCTTTCATTTAAAAGCTCTAATCTTTCATTATTAAAATTTTGATGTATTTCTTCTATAAATTTAAGAGCTTCTTCAGACAAAATTTCATTGAACCTGGACAAAATTTTGCCACTAATTCTTATATTTTTGTTCATAATAATAATATTCGTGTATATATATAATTAATCTAGTATTATTCAAAATATTAAATGAAAAGTTATTTAGAATTTGAACGTGATATAAAAGTTTTAGAAGAAGAGTTGGAGAAACTAAAGGATCCTTTTAATAAGGAAGGTTTATCAGAAGTAAACACAAGCAAAATATCCCAAATAGAAAGCCAGATTGATGACAAACTCAAGATTTCATATAAAAATTTAAATGCTTGGCAAATTACCCAAGTTGCAAGACATGTTGATCGTCCTAAAGCAAAATATTTCATAGAAAAACTATTTACAGACTTTATTAATATATCAGGCGATAGACATTTTTCAGATGATGAAGCTGCGATAGTTGGATTTGCTAAGTTTGGCAATCAGTCAGTTTTAGTTATTGGTCAAGAAAAAGGAGAAGATCTTGATAGCAGATTGAAACGAAACTTTGGTCAAATGAGACCAGAAGGTTACAGAAAGTGTATTCGAGTTATGAAACTCGCAAATAAATTTAATATTCCAGTAATATCTTTTATAGATACTCCTGGAGCTTATCCTGGCATTGGAGCGGAACAAAGAGGACAGGCCGAAGCAATATCTAGCTCAATAAACTGTTGCATGTCGTTAAGAGTACCAATAATTTCGATTATAATTGGTGAAGGTGGTTCAGGAGGAGCAATTGCTTTAGCTTCTGCTAACAAGGTATTGATGTTAGAAAATTCAATTTATTCAGTTATATCACCCGAAGGCTGTGCATCTATATTATGGAGAGATGCAAGCAAATCCTTAGAAGCCGCACAAGCAATGAAATTAACAGCAAATGAACTTTTGAAAATGAAAATCGTGGATGAAATAATAAAAGAACCCCTTGGAGGCGCGCACAGAAATAAAGAAGAAATTATTAATTCTACCAAAGAAATTTTGGAGAAACATTTGTTAGAGTTTGGAAATTATACGGGAGAACAAATTTTTGAACAAAGAAAACAAAAATTTTTAAATATAGGCAAACAAGATACATTCAAAATATTTTCAAGCAAAAATATCCTAACTAATAAAAATAATTTGCTTCCATTTTTTAAAGAAATTTTATTTAAATTTAAAAAAGAAGCAATTGTAATTGCTTTATTAGTATTAGCTGGATTTTTGTTTTTGTTTTAACAATTATAAAGCACCACAACAATTTTTATATTTCTTGCCTGTTGCAGGACATCTTTCATTTCTAGGTATTTTTTCATTTTTATTAATTACTAACAAACATTTAGGATTATTAAGTAACCCCTTTTTTGCAGCATCAGGTTTATTAGGTTTTGATATTTCCTGAGGAACTATCTCAAGATTGTTTAAAAATGTAATAAAATCAGTTTTTATTTTGAGTAACAATCCTTCGAATAGTTTAAAAGCTTCTCTCTTGAATTCTTCCAAGGGATCTTTTTGTGCATATCCTCTTAATCCAACAACTTGTCTCAAATGTTCTAAATATTGCAAGTGTGATCTCCACAAAAAATCTACGGTTTGTAAAAATAATCTCTTTTCCAGCTCTATATTAGTGGCTTCTCCAATAGCTGTTATTCTTTTATTTCTAAAATCGTTAAATTTGTTTTTTAGTAAATTTTCAAATTCATTATCTTTGAGTTTTGTGGAGTTTTCAAATTCTTCGTTTGTAATAATACGTCCTAATATAGGTTTAATTTTTGCCTTAAAAGAATCATTTTGATTATCTCTTTCATAAATTTTTCTTTCATTGGAAAAATCTTTTATTAAGTCATCTCTAAAAGAATTTATTATCTCAATTATATTTTTTGATTTTAAAATTTCTTTTCTTTGCTCAAAAATTACCTTTCTTTGATCATTCATAACATCATCAAATTTTAGCAAAGTTTTTCTTATGTCATAATTTCTTCCTTCCACACGTTTTTGAGCTCTCTCAAGAGCTTTGTTAATCCAGGGATGATTAATTGATTCATCTTCCTTTAGTCCAAATTTTTGCATTATTGTATCTATAGATTCAGATCCAAATATTCTCATTAGATCATCTTCTAAACTTATGTAAAAAATTGAATTGCCCTCATCTCCCTGCCTTCCGGATCTACCTCTTAATTGATTATCAATTCTCCTACTTTCATGTCGTTCCGTTCCAATAACAAATAATCCTCCAAGTTTTTTAACTTTATCTTTTTCTACCTTATTACTTTCATCTAAAATTTTTCCACCGAGCTTAACATCTGTTCCTCTTCCAGCCATATTTGTTGCACAAGTTACCGCATTAAATTTGCCAGCATCTGCAATTATATTTGCTTCTTTCTCGTGATGTTTTGCGTTTAGGACAGAATGTTTTATTCCACTTTCTTTTAGTAAGTTAGAGTAAATTTCAGATTTGTTTATACTTGTTGTACCAATTAAAACTGGTTGACCCTTATTGCTGCATTCAATGACTTTATTAATGATTGCTTTATTTTTTTCTTTTTCTGTTCGGTAAATTTGATCATTCCAATCTTTCCTTATCATTTTTTGATTTGTAGGTACCGTAACTACCGGAAGTTTATATATATCTAAAAATTCTTCTGCTTCAGTTGCGGCTGTTCCGGTCATACCTGCTAATTTATTATATAAACGAAAATAGTTTTGATAAGTAATAGACGCTAAAGTTTGGTTTTCACTTTGTATCTCAACATTTTCTTTTGCTTCTATGGCTTGATGCAAGCCATCAGAAAATCTTCTTCCCTCTAATACTCTGCCAGTAAATTCGTCAATTAATTGTACTTTATTTTCTCTAACAATATAGTCAGTGTCTTTAGAAAATAATAAATTTGCTTTAAGAGCTTGATTGATATGGTGTACCAAATTGATATTTTGCGGATCATAGAAGTTGTTATTTTTAAGAATGCCATAAGTTTCTGATAGTTTTTCAATTTTATCTATACCCTTTTCTGATAACATCACATTTTTGTTTTTTTCATCTAATTCATAATCATGTTTTTCTAACTCTTTAACAAATTTATTAGAAACAAAATATTGATCGGATTTATCTTCCGTTGATCCAGAGATTACCAATGGCGTTCTTGCTTCATCTATAAGAATGCTATCAACTTCATCAACAATACAAAAAAAATGATCTCTTTGAACCATTTCTTCCACCTTATACTTCATGTTGTCTCTTAAATAATCAAAACCAAATTCATTATTTGTTCCATAAGTTACATCACAATTGTAATTTTTTTTTCTAACGACATCATCTATTTCGTTTGTTATGCATCCAACAGTTAAGCCTAAAAATTTATATATTTTCCCCATCCATTCAGAATCTCTTTTTGCCAAATAGTCATTTACGGTTACTATATGAACTCCTTTTCCTATCAGCGAATTTAAATAAGCTGGTAGAGTTGAAACTAAAGTTTTTCCTTCTCCAGTTTTCATTTCAGCTATTTTTCCTTGATGCAGAATAACCCCACCCATTAATTGCACATCAAAGTGACGTTCAGACAATGTTCTTCTGGAAGCCTCTCTGACGCATGCGAAAGCTTCTGGAATTAAATCGTCTAGTTTAACTCCTTTTTGTATCTTGGATTTAAACTCCAGAGTTTTTGATGGAAAACTTTCGTCAGGCAGTTCTTTGATTTTAGATTCCCAATTGTTTATTTTTTCAACAAAAGATTTTAATCTATCTATCTCTCTTTGACTTGAATTTTTTACAAATTTGCTGATAATGCCGCTAATATTTAACATAAATAATTATATTGTTATAAAGACTTATATAATCAATAATGAGAAATTTTAAACAGTAATGACTCTAAACCTAAAAAATTTGCTTAATCCCAAAGTTAAAATGTCAAAAATGGGGGAATTTCAGGAATTGCAGCCTATAGATGGATTAGAAATATCTGCATTATCAGCTGACCTCTATGGAGACGGAAGAGATGATTTAACCTTATTTTATTTTAAAGAAGGAGCGAATTTTGCAGGGGTATATACCACTTCAAAAGTTACTTCTGCTAGCATTAATTGGAATTTAAAAATAAAAAGAAATTTTGTAAAGGCGCTCATGGTAAATACACAAAATGCAAATGTTTTTACAGGCACAAAAGGAGCACAAGGTCTAAAAGATATTGCTCATGCATTAGCAAAGTCTTTAACACTCAAATCATCACAAACAGTTAAAGGAGTTAGCGAAGTTGTAAAAATTACAGATCTACTTTTTGCTTCCACAGGTGTTATTGGTGAAGATTTCCCACATTTAAAAATAAAAAATAGAATCCCAGAGCTAGTAAAAAAATTAAGAAGTGAACAAAATAAATTTGTATGGTTCAAGGCAGCTAGCGCAATAATGACAACTGATACCAGACCAAAGTTAGCTTATGAAGAATGTAAAATAGGAAGCAAGTTAGTAAAAATTTCTGGGATTGCAAAAGGCTCAGGAATGATTCAGCCAAACATGGCAACAATGTTAAGCTTTATATTTACTGATGCAAATATACCTTCTATATTTTTAAAGGCTATGTTGAAGAAAGCTATAGGCACAACTTTTAATTCCATAACAGTTGATGGTGACACTTCAACAAATGATATGGTAGGTATTTTTGCTACTGGAAAAGCAAAAAATTCAAAAATTTATAATGTTTTAGATCCCAAGCTGCAAGATTTTGAAAAGGCCTTGCATAGACTGTGTCTAAATCTAGCAAAACAGATTGTCGTAGATGGTGAAGGAAGCAAAAAATTTGTTACAGTAAATGTGATCGGAGCAAGATCTACAAGCATGGCGAAAAATATTGGATTTTCAATAGCCAATTCACCTTTGGTTAAAACAGCAATTGCAGGAGAAGATCCAAACTGGGGAAGAATTATTATGGCAATAGGCAAATCTAAAGAAAATATAGTAGCAAATAAAATTCAATTAAAAATTGGAAATTATTTAGTAGCAGAACAGAGCAAAATTGCAAAAGATTATAATGAAAAAGATGTAAAAGAATACATGAAATGGGATTCAATAAACATTGAAGTAAATTTAAATATTGGAACAGCATCTAATGTTGTTTACACGTGCGATTTCACTAATGATTATATTGATATAAACGCCGACTATAGAAATTAATACTTTTCTCTTTACACAAAATTTAATATTATTATTTTTTATGATAAAATATGATTTAGAATGCAAATGTGGAAAAAAATTTGAAAGCTGGTTTTCAAGTTCACTGGAATACGATGCTCTGTGTAAAAAAAAATTAGTAAGATGTATATATTGTAATTCTTCATCTATAAAAAAGTCGGTAATGGCTCCAAATTTATCCAGCAAATCAAATAAAATTTTAAAAAAAACAAAATTAGCCAAAGATGTAAAAAAACAGCTTATAAATTTTAGAAAATATATTGAAAAAAATTGTAAATATGTTGGTGAAAACTTTACCCGTGAAGCTCGAAGTATTCATTATGATAAAAAAACTTCTCAAGGAATATATGGTAGTGCAACCCCCGAAGAGACATCAGAATTATTAGAAGAAGGGATAGAAGTTACTAGTATACCTTGGGTTGATAAATCTGAAAATTAGTTTTTTAAAAAAGTAGATATATAATTCACTGAATCATCATTACTTTTAAACCATTTTTTAGAAAATAAATCGTATCTCATACCAACCGTTTCGTCAGGTGAAAAATTATTTTTTTCTGTTATTATTTCCAGATCTTGAGGTGTTAGAAATTTTTCCCAATCATGTGTGCCTATAGGCAACCATCTTAAAATATATTCCGCTCCTAATATAGCAAAAAAATATGATTTTAAATTTTTATTTATTGTAGCCACAAACATTATTCCATTTTTTTTAATAAGTTTTGAGCATACATTAATAAATTTATTTACATCAGAAACATGTTCAACCACTTCCATATTTAATATTACATCAAATTCATTTTTAATATTTAAATTTTCAGGAGAGCAATGTTTATATTTTATATTTAGGTTCATTTCCTCAGCGTGAATTTTTGCTATTTCAATATTATTATAAGATGCATCAATACCAGTCATTTCGGCTCCCAGTCTATTTAAAGGTTCACACAATAAACCGCCGCCACATCCTATATCTAAAATTTTTAAGTTTTTTAAAGGCATCTCATCATGATCATTACGCTTATAATAGTAAATTAATTTTTCTTTAATAAACTTAATTCTGGCAGGGTTAAATAGGTGTAAAGGCTTAAATTTTCCGTTTGGATTCCACCAATCTTTGGCTAATTTTGAAAATTTTTCTATTTCTATTTTATTTACTGTAGTCAAAATAATAACAATTTAGATACACTTGTGCATTTTTATAATAAAGAGTATTTATTACCAAATAATATACAAAGTAAATATCGTATTTTAGCATTATGAAAAAAAGAATAGTTATTAAATTTGGCGGAACTTCAGTGGGAAGTATAGAAAAAATAATTAATGCAGCCAAAATTGTAGAAAAAAGGCACGCAGAAGGCAATCAAGTAATAGTCGTTGTCTCTGCTATGTCAGGGGTAACTAATGATTTGATTAGCAAATCAAATCAAATAAGCAAAAATTTTAACAAGTCTGAGCTGGACGTATTAATGTCTTCAGGAGAACAAGTTACGTGTTCCTTATTATCTGGTGCACTTATAGAATTAGGACTTAAAGCTAGGTCTTGGCTAAGTTGGCAAATTCCAATAATTACAAATGATAACTACACTTCTTCACAAATAATAAATATTAAAACAGATGAAATTTTAAATTTTATTTCAAAAAAAGGAATAGCAGTAATTCCAGGCTTTCAGGGAATTTCTCCAGAAAGCAGAGTTACAACTTTAGGAAGAGGTGGATCAGATTTATCTGCTGTAGCAATAGCAAAATTTTTTCAAACTGATTCTTGTGAAATTTATACTGATGTAGATGGAGTTCTAACTACCGACCCTTCAATTAATGAAAAAGCTAAAAAAATTGATAAAATATCTTACGAAGAAATGTTAGAGATGTCTTCTTTAGGTGCAAAAGTTATGCAACCTAATGCGGTTCAAGCATCTATGGTAAACAATATAACTGTTCATGTCAGATCTACTTTTTCTAAAAAGTCAGGAACGGAAATAGTTTCTGATGATGAAGCAGATTATAAAAAAGTAGTAACCGGTATAGCTTATTCAAAAAGTAATGCAAAAGTTTCAATTGTTGGAGTCGTGGATAAGCCTGGCGTTGCAGCAGATGTTTTTGAACCAATAGGAAAAAATAATATTAATGTTGATATGGTAATTCAAAATACCTCTCTGGATGGTAAAACTGCCAACATTACATTTACAATAAAACAACAAGATTTAAATAAAACGTTGAGTATAATTGAAAAAAATAAGGAAAAATTAAATTATAGTAAGATAACACATGATGATAAGCTTGCAAAAGTGTCAATTATTGGTGCAGGTATGATTGCTAGTCCTGGAGTTACATACAAAATGTTTAGATCTTTGGCAGATCAAAAAATTAATATTTTAGCAATCTCAACATCAGAAATAAAAATTTCTGTATTAATAAAAGAAGATCTGACTCAAAAAGCAGTAAAGACACTACATAGTGAATTTAAATTGGATTAAAGTTTAGATGAACATAAGACCGTTTCGAGATATTAAAAGAAAAAAAACTAAAAAAATCAAAGTAGGTAAGGTTGAAGTTGGTGGCGACTCTCCAATATCAGTCCAGTCAATGACTAACACATTAACTACAGATATAACTGGAACTGTTAATCAAGTAAATGAGTTAAGTGAAGCCGGAGCAGATATCGTTAGAGTTTCTTGTCCTGATAAAGAATCTTCATTAGCCTTAAAAAAAATTATCAAACAAGTAGATGTACCTATTGTTGCAGATATTCATTTTCACTATAAAAGAGCAATTGAAGCAGCTTTATCCGGAGCTCACTGTTTAAGATTTAATCCAGGAAATATTGGTTCTAAAGAAAATGTCAGAGAAATATTGAAAGCAGCTAAAGATAATGGATGTTCAATTAGGATTGGTGTTAATTCAGGTTCTTTAGAAAAAAGATTATTAGAAAAATATAAAGAACCATGTCCAGAAGCTTTAGTAGAAAGCGCATTAAATAATATAAAATTATTAGAGGATGAAAATTTTTTTAATTTTAAGATTAGCGTAAAATCATCCGATGTTTTTTTAGCAACTAAAGCCTATAGATCTTTGTCTTCGGTTTGTGATTATCCTTTACACTTAGGTATTACCGAAGCAGGAGGATTGAAATCTGGAAGTATTAAATCTTCTCTAGGAATTGGAATGCTATTAATGGAGGGCATAGGAGATACAATAAGAGTTTCCTTGTCTGCAAACCCAATTGAAGAAGTAAAAGTTGGTTATGAGATTTTAAAGTCATTAAATTTAAGACATAGAGGAGTAAATATTATTTCATGCCCATCGTGTGCAAGACAAGGATTTCCAGTTATTGATACTGTTAAAATTTTAGAAAAAAAACTTGCACATATAAAAGAACCAATAACTTTGTCAATAATTGGATGTGTTGTTAATGGTCCAGGCGAAGCATCGCAGACAGAGATAGGATTAACAGGAGGGGGAAAAGATGATCATATGATACATCTTTCTGGTTTACCTCATCACAAAGTGCCTAGTAATAAAATAATAGAAGAGGTTGTTAGTTTAGTTGAAAATAAGTCAAAAGAACTACAAAAAAATTAAATTAATAAAATGATCCCAGTAGAAAAAATTAAATTAATTGTTGATAAATATGAAACTTTAGAAAAAGAATTAGCATCAGGCAGCATTTCAAAAAAAGACTTTGTTAAAAAATCTAAAGAATATTCAGGCATAGGCGAGATTATTAATCAGGCTAAAAGCTATTTAAGTTTTGAAAAAGAAAAAATAGAACTAGAGAAAATTATTGAAGATAAAAAGAGTGATAAAGAAATGATTCAATTAGCAAAAAACGAACTTAATGAAATGATAGAAAAAAACAAAAACAATGAGAAAATTTTAAGGATATATCTTTTGCCAAAAGATGAAGCAGATACAAAAAATGCTATACTTGAAATTAGAGCTGGTACAGGAGGTGACGAAGCAGGTCTTTTTGTAGCAGATCTCTACAAAATGTATGAGAAGGTTTGTTTAAATAATAAGTGGTCATTCGAAATAATAAG
>MDTE01033041.1_pt1 | contig 13469 bp, 3 predicted proteins | sample 811231 | NCBI WGS metagenome assembly MDTE01 (sample SAMN05326651, study PRJNA326480) | marine metagenome | isolation source: seawater | place: Indian Ocean: Red Sea | collected 2010
AGTTTGACTAATGATAGTATCGAGATTCTGTTGGTTTCGATTGGCACTTTGAAAGGCTATCACCAGTGCGTTAATTAAATCGAACTCCATCGTTTTTAACTGCTGGCTTAATTGTTGTTCCAAAAAGGTAATATCTTTCTTGTCGAGCGCAGTTGATAGTCGCTTTTCAACTTTCTCGATCGGTATGCGAATGTCAGCTTGAATTTTCCGACTCACCTTTTGTACCTCTGCATATTTTTAAATTCGATTTTTGTCAACTCACTACTAGCTTATTATCGGATGATTTAGATTTAAAGTTTAGTTTTTCGATCAGAAGATGAATCCCAATGTTTTATATGTTATTTCTAATGGTTGATCTGTTAAACTGTGGCGTTTAGAAAATATACGAAGTAGGGTTATACTGTATGAAATTCGGATTTAAACAAGGTACCAGTATTTGCTGGATATTAATGATTGTTACTTCTGTAGAGTTGGTCATAGCTAGCCAGATTTTAGCAAACAAAGACAACGAATCTTCAATCAAATTACCAACAAATGCTCCATGTGCTGTATGTTCTACAGGTGAAAATACGGAGACATATCCTGTTCATTCGTGGAGTAAATATCAGGGTGAAGTTTTCTACTTTCGTACCGTGGACTGTAAAAAAGAGTTCGACAGAGATCCTTTAGCTATTATTTTAGGTCCAACTCCACGCCCATTACCTGATTTCGTGGCACAAAACTTGAAAGGAAAAATCGTTGATCTTAAGTCCAAAAAATACAAAAAAAAACTTATGTTAATTGATTTTTGGGCTACTTGGTGTTTACCTTGCTTAGAGAGTATACCGGAATTAAATCAAATTCAAAAAAAATACAAAAAGAAACTGACAATCTTGGGAATTTCACTAGATACAGGTCAACAGGCTGAAGGAAAAGTAAAAAAAGTTATAAGAGAGAAAAAAGCTTCGTATCCTATTTGGCTGGCTAATTCACAATCATCAGCATTTGAAGCCTTTAATTTGAAGAGCGTACCGACAATGTTTCTAGTTAACCGAAAACAGCAAATCGTAGCACAGTGGATGGGTAAAGTTAACCATGAAACAATTGAAAAAGCGATTGAGATAGCGGTTAGCGCCACTGAAGAAAAATAGGTTTACATAGTTATTTGTTAATAACAGCTCTTTTCAACCTATGTTTAGTAATCGGCCTAGCTATTTGTTTAGCGAAATTATGTAAGCGAATCAATCTACCACCGTTATTAGGGTTCTTGTTAACTGGCATTATAGTAGGCCAATATACACGGTCAATAATTGACCCGATGCTGCCTGACTGGTTGACCAGCTGGGTCTCCCTCCCCACATATATTTTTGAACCAATTGGTATTACTCAATGGCCATTTTCTAATTTTAAACTATTCTCATTGAGCTATGCTGCTGTCGTACGAAAAATAGCCTTGATTATCATCTTGACACGAGCCGGTCTAGGCATTGATCGTCGAGCTCTTATCCGCATAGGCCATCCGGCTCTACGGATGAGCATCCTACCTGGTCTACTAGAAGCTACTTTGGTAGCTTATATATCTTCACACTTTTTTCGCTTGCCACTAATGGAGGGATTGATATTTGGTTGGGTAATCTCAGCAGTTTCTCCTGCTGTAATTGTTCCACAGATGTTGAGACTAAAGGATCAAGGTTATGGTCAAATCAAACAAATTCCTACACTAATTTTAGCTAGTGCCACTGTCGATGATGTAATCGCTATTACTATGTTCGATATCAGCATCAATCTCAATATGGATGGGTTGACAAGTACGGCATTTCTACTTTTGAGTATCCCAATTAAAATCATACTTGGATTGTTTGTAGGTTGTGGGTTAGGCTACATTTTGAGCCTAGCTTTAGCTCGACAGCACAGCCGTTTAGTCTGTGTGATTATGTTTTTTGTTGGAGTTGTAGCTTTACACCTTCTTGAATTAGAAGCTAATTGGCCAATTTCTAGTCTTATTGGGATAATGGCTTCAGGATTTACTGTCTTGTTGCTGACACCATATTTAGCTCAGCAATTATCTTCTGCATTCAATCAGTCGTGGAAGGTTGCGGAAACAGCTTTATTTGTATTGATAGGAGCTGAAGTAGATTTGGCATTAGTTGGTTCCGCAGGAGTCTCAGGATTAGCTATCATAAGTATTGGCCTGATTGCTCGTAGTTTGGGTGTGTCTCTATCTTTAATCGGCTCTGAACTCAATTGGAAAGAACGTATTTTTTGTCAAATTTCCTTCTTACCAAAAGCGACTGTTCAAGCTGCTATTGGTGGTACCGCGATAACATTAGTAGAAAATAATACTCTGAATTTGAATAACGGCGTTGAAACAGGTCAGTTAATTTTGGCACTTTCAGTTTTGAGTATTGTAGTAACAGCTCCACTGGGAGCAACCGCGATTCAACACCTAGCTCCTCGCCTTTTATACCGTCGACAGAACTATTCCGCTACCACTTTGGAATAGCGCCCAGCAATAGTTTTTGTTCATCGGTTCCTTCATTTTGCAACTTTGTCATACGAGGGCCACCAAAAGATTCTCTTGACTTCATCCAGGCATTTTGATAGCACATCAAACAAACGCGGCGACGACGATCAGACTTGTTGGCAGCTCCTCTGTGATAAAGCCATCCATCGAACAGTATAGCTTGTCCTGGTTGAGCCATGATATGCTTTTCATCTGGAAATTTGGGGTAACCCTCTGGTGGGCGGAATAATGCTCGTTGACTACCAGGCAGAATTACGATTGGTCCATTTTCGCAAGTAATTTCATCCAAATAGTAGCCACAGTTGATTTGGCCAGGCAAACTCCCGTAGGGTGTGCCATCAGGGTCAAGTGGCCAGGGGCCGTCTCGGTGCCAGTTTTGGTCGCTTTCACCGGGCTCAGTCACTCGAGAAGTTGCGCTGTGCAACTGTACACAGTTACCTAAAATAGCTTTGATTCTTTTTAGTACTGGTGGATTATCCAAGAGGAAAAGGAATCGATCGTCTTGTTCCAGTAATTCACCGATAAATTGAGTCGAAACGAGTTCCTGCAACTCGTCCAAGGTTTGACGGAGAATATCAACCTGCTGTTCAGTGATTGCTGACTCAATAACTAGGTAACCCCATTTTTGAAAAAAATTAACTTCAGCTTGGAGTTCCGGAGATAGACTAGGATTTAGTATTGTGGGGACAATTGACATATTACCTGCATTTGCTTGTATTTGGTTTAGTCTTCAAAGAAACCATCCACATTCAACTTAAAAAGTTTCTTTTGATAATTTAGGGGCATCCTAACGAATTACCATAATTTGGCCAACCTTCTGTACTCCTTCACCTTCAATATGGTAGATGTATAATCCACTAATTACTTCAGCTCCTGCATCGTTTAGCCCATCCCAGACAGCCCTTCCAGTCGTACTTTCAAGTTTAGTTCGTACTCGTTCGCCATCTAGAGTATAGAGATTGACAGTAGCATTTTCAGTCAATTTGAGAAAGGTAACTTGCTGATTGATTGACTGAGACGGTACAAATGGATTAGGGTAAACAACAACCTGGTCTAAGTTAGTAGGCAAACGTAAGTGGGCGATTCGGAAAACAGTTAGTTGACTAATATTAGCTGTAACTGTCTGGTTTTCAATATCGATTGTCTGTTTCCCCGGCACAAGATCCCATAAGGTTAGTTTACCATAGGGATTGAGACGAAAAATGCGTAGGTTAGGTACGACACTAGCCGGAATACTCTCAGCAGAAAAACCAATGGTCAACTTGGCTGATTTAGATAATCGTTCAACTTGACCATCAATTTGTCTGATAGTTGGTTTTAGTTCATCGTCGTGAGTTGGCTCAATATTGGCAGTTCCTAGATAGAAATTAGCTTCTTCGATTTGGATACTTAAAAGCGAGTTGGTTGGTTCTAGGATGTCCACGGTTGTGATTTCTGATCCAATTACGGCCGGAGGTAAAACAAGCTTAGTTTTTGGGGCAAAACCCGCTTGGATGGTTGTTTCTATTTGTGGGTATACATAATTAGAAACGGCTCGTACAGGTCCAGCTATCGAACTTACTCCCAATTTTGATTGATTACCCCCTTCATCAACGGCAACTACCGCAGCATAGACAGTCAAACCTGATTGGGGAATTGTGACCTTTTGACTAGGTTTCAACGATTTAGGCAATTGACTGAATTTGTCAGCACGAACCTTAATTGGTTCAACAAGCGGAGTTGCGCCAGAATTCATAAAATTGATATCGTCAATTGTAGGTTGTTGCTCTGAAAGAAGAATCAAGTAATGATCAATTTCGTCTTGAACATTACTTTCTGGGAATTCCCAGCTGACGGTAACAGCCATTCCACTATCGCTTGGTGTGTCGCTGACCTGTACTCCTATAACTGGTGGTGGTGCGATTTGGTCTATAGCCTGAACTGGACCAGCCAGTGAGCTATCCACTACAGATGATCGGTTCCCGTTTTCATCAATAGCTACCACAGATACATAGTAATTAACCCGATTTTTTGGCACATCAACCGTAACCTGATAGATATTAGGGTCGACAATAGTCCCAGCCAAATTAGGTGCCAGTTCCTCAGCTAATCCTGGTTGAGTTTGCTGAAGAACAGGTCGGCTAGTATACCGATAAATGTGATAGGCTTGAAAGTCGCTCTTATATTCGGAGTTAACTTCATTTCCCATGGACTCTTGGGGTAACGGCTGCCACTGTACAAGAATAGTCTTCCCATTATCATCAGGCCTATCTTTGGCTTGTACCCCAACGACAGCTGGTGGAGCTAAATTGTCGATGGCCTGAACCGGGCCAAAAGTTGACTCCTTGAGCTGTGAAGTTGAAACTTCTGATTCATTCCCGGCAATGTCTACAGCTGTTACCGCAATATAGTAATCAAAACTGTTTCGGGGTGCACTGATCCGGGTTAGGTTTTGTTTCAAATCTAGTAAGGGAGTAGGTATAGGAATCAAGCCAAGGGTAGAACGAATCGGAGCTGTTTCTCGGTACACTTGGTAACGCGAAAAGTCTGATTCTTCAGCAACATTCCAAGAAACTTCGATTACGTTACCTTGATCTTTTGGTACATCTATCGCCCTGACATCCGTGACTATTCGGGGTGGTACTGCATCAATAGTGACTGGTTGAGATGATTGAATAGTCTGCGTATTTCCGCCAGAATCAACTAGATGACCAATCACAACAGCTGCACGAATTTCGATATTTAGATCATTTTCAACAGAATATTGGCCGGTATATACTCCATCGTGGGCTTTTTGATCTTTTCCAGAACCATCGTCAACCATGATGTTACCCTTTAACTGGCCAACATCGAAACTAGCGGAACAACTTAATTCGCCTTTTAAATAGACGATTAACTGATCACCCATGATCAATGCTTTCGTAGCATTGTGTTGGATATACTCAATTTCTGGTGGTTTAGTGTCTATAGTAATAGGTCGGTCTGCGAATCGATTATCGGTGTTACCTGCCTGATCTGTCAAGAAACCATTCATAGTTGTAGTCTCAGATACGAAGTCAGCTTCAGTAATTAGACATATAGCGGTATAAACGCCATCATTAGATTGAATATCTCCATGTGTTCCATCGTCGTAGAGATCAAATTTGCGTTGACCAATTAAACAGGAAGCCTGACAATCAGTTTCACCTACTAGCGTAACAATCAGTTGGTCCCCAGGTAAGAGAGTTGAAGAAGTTGGTACTTCTTGACCTAACCTCTGGATTCGGTAGCTAAGACTATCGATATTTGGTGATCGAGTATCAACTACCAAAGGGATAAGAGACTGCAGTTGAGCCGTATTACCCGCCAGATCAGAGAGTACCCCTATCACTTGCGTGTTTTGTGTGTCTGTTTGTATAGTACTTGATTCAATTGTGTAGTGGCCGATATAGGTATGTGCCTGATCTTTTGAGTCGGCCGAATCGCTTATTTCCTTCATTATTCCTTGCGCTAAAATGGAACCATTACTTTTCTGTCGAATCTGAAATTTGGCATGATTCCCACCTGAACCAATCAGTCGGATCTCCACAGTTTGTCGCAGACCAATAGGTTGGCTTAGCCCTCCAACTGTAACCGCGTCATGTTCTACAGAAATAATGGTTGGTGGAACCGTATCGATGTTGATAGGTTCATTTATAGTCAGTTGCCCACGAAAATTTAAAAATTGCTGATCGTTTATAGGCTGCTGGCTCATCATTTCTATCACCAACTGGCCTTGGGGTAAATGGAGATACTGAGGGATCTCCATTTTACCGATGAACAGACCTTCACCCTGATCGACTAGGGGGTGAGCAATTGGTGATGAGATGGATGGAGCTGTGATTTTGAAGTTAGCTGTTGTTAATTGCTCAGCTGATTGCGGCACTAATTGAAGTCGAACGACCAAATTAGTTTTTTCACCAGATGGACCACCTAATATACGATTTTCGGCATTGTGAGAAACTGACTGGATAAACATCGGCAGTAGATTATATCTATCTACACCATGATTTGATGGTAGCATTTCTACTTTCATCCAAACCTGATTACCGTAGGTACGAGTAGCCTCACCAACTTGGATGGGCCTCGCTTTCCCATCCAAGTTGGTGAGGCTTAGCGATACCGAATTGTTAACTTCTTCTGGTTTTGCAATACAGAGCCAACCATTAGTTTGAGAAAGATTAAAACGATACCAATCGCGTTCATCCGAATGTAAACCTAAGATCATCTGATCCAAATCTGGGATTAGTGTTGCTGAATTCATCGTATTATTCGGTTCTTTTTCAGTAAATCGAACGTTTTTTCCAGACTCTACTAAAATTTGGTAATTAGACAAATGATCCATGTTGGACGATTCTTCTAGAATTGGCGATACCACCAGAGTATACGACCCTTCAGATAAATTAATCCACTGTTGGTCTTTAGGGAATTGTAGTAAGCCAATTTGGTTGTGTTGTTGATTTGCGAAACGATTTTCGGCTGAGTTAGGTCCAGCAAAAATCTTTAGATTTAGTTTCGAATTATCTGGTTCGATTAGTGAACTTAGAGAAAACCGAACAGGCCCCACCAAGTTGAGCATATACTTTTCACCAACAAAAGTTTGTCCAAATAAAGCAAGAGTTCCCTCATTATTAGAAAGTAATGGTTGGTTGGTCTGAACTGAACTAGTAAATTCCTGAGTAATTGCATTGGCATGCCACCGGGACGTTGATAAAGATAATTGGTAATCAGAATTTGGGCTTTCATTTTCAGCTCTAATTCGTAGAAAAAGAGACTGCTCTTTAGTTTTTGCAAACAAATGAACCTTTTGTTGGTTTTCAGGTCGGGATCTGACTTGAGCCAGTAGCTGCATATCCGTAGAAAATAAATCCAGTTGAGTCTCACCTGTACCCATTGGACGATGAAAGTACAGATCAAAATTGTGATCTGATATGTCTGTTGCTTGTGTTGATAAAACGAGGCAAAACCAATCTAAATCGTTTGCTGAATGATTGCCCCCTTGAACCATGGCTTGTTGGGTTAAATTGTTAGCGTGATTGACTGTGTCGTTGGGCTCAATTTCGGATATCAAAGTCGGTCGAACTAAGAAAGTATGTTGGCGAACAGACTGTAGACCGGGTACTAATACTCCATCAGTTTTGATTGAGAACGTATGCTGACCTGGGGACAAGTTATGTACAGTCAATTGGTAACTAGTTATAGGTTGGTAGGGATTTTGGTCTAAACGATAGTAGATAGTTGGTGTTGGTTGATCGGGTTGAATTGACCAGTTGGGCATAAAGCGAAAAGTTGCACTGTTTTGCCTTAGAACACCTAATGGTGAAGAAACCAAAGAAATTACATGGTTATCCTGTGCAGGAGAAGTATAGCTAACCATGTTGTTTATCGACTGCACTGGCCCAGCAACTGACTCTTTTTCTAGGAGTGATTGGTTCCCAGACTGATCTAACACAGTCACAGCATAATAATTAGGCCTTGTATCACCCGATGTTTGCACTTCTACACTACTCAAGTTTAAGTTAGTAACAACCAAGGTTACCGGCAACCCACTTAGATCAGTGATAGGGAACGACGAATGGTAAACCCGATAGGCTAAAAAATCAGTAATCTGAGTAGGTTCCCAATCTAGGGTAATCAAGCCACCATTATCGAAGGGTGTATCCTCCGCAGAAATGATGGTGATTGCGGGTGGGATTCGGTTATCCACAGCCCGTCCAGTAGTTGTTACAATATTGGACTCATTACCCGCTAAATCCACAACGGTCACACCAATATGATAATCCACATCAGTCTTTTCTAATTTTACGAGGACGGAATTTTTTATTTCAGCAGAAGCAGAAATAGAATTGTGATTAATTGAAAAAGCAAACAAGTCGACGGGAATACGACCACCGAAAGACTGAATAGGTACTTGGCTGAGGTAAATCTTATATTTATCTGTACTGGCACGTTGATTTTGGGTTAGTCTAGGCCAAGAAACTACGACCCAACTGCCGTTATCATCAGGCATGTCAACAGCTTCTAAGGCAGAAACCGGTAATGGTGCAATAGTATCTGCAGCAATGGGTTGAGTCGATGTTAGGGTAGATGGAAAGCCCGATAGTGGCTGAACTAAGTAGGCGGTCACAAGACCTGATTGAAAATTGTCACCAGTTTGGATCTTCAGTTGGTAAGTATGCTGAGAAGAGTACTTACGGATAAACCGGTTGCGATCAACTAGTATTTGGTTGGTATATGGATCTACAATAGCCAGATTGATTTTATTTTCGGTTGGTATATCAACAACTATGGTCACCATATCAGCAATCTTCAATGTTGTTAAGGCATCATGCTTGATTGTACCGGTATTTTTTGTTCTGGTGTTTTTAGGCGTAAATAAGGGGTAAACATTTTTACTGGATTTGTTTCCAGCCGAGTCAATCAATGTAACTATCAATTCAACTGGCTGTAAGGACCGCCAGATTTCGGGTTCTGGGATCCTTATACTTCCTTCATAGATACTGAACTGTTTAGTTAAATCATTAGAACTTCGCTCGTCCATCTGAATCATAACAGTCTCTGATTGTGCCAAGTCGTTTATTTTCTGAAGCGTAATAAATGCTCTGTTGTTTGATTCTCCAGTCAGGCTAACCTCTAACTCTTCTCCCGTTATAATTTGGCGAAGCGAACCGTCCGGGCGAACGGCGCTGTGTTTAGCTGTCAATATCTGAGGTGGTATGACATCAATTGATAAATGACCATCGGGGTAGGGGTCAGATACAATCAGTCTTCCTGTTTCACCTTTAGTATTTATTAATTCAATTACTACACGAACATCAGTAGTAGGTTGACCAAAATTTCCGATAGAGAAGGTCGTTTGATACTCGAATGATGGTTGATTGTAACCAGAAGACGTTACAACAGTGGATAAGTTGTCCGTAAGGACCAAGCTCGACGATTTGACCTGTGCAACCTCTATTTGGCGTGGCATTTGAGAATAAGTTTGAACCTTCAAGTGTATCTCGTCGCCCATTTTCAATTGTCGGTTGGTACTACTATTTTGACTGATGTTAACAGTTACGGACTTAACTAAAAAAGTAGACAATGTGTAATTAATTTCAGCCTGAGAATTAACCTCAATTAGGTAAGAATCTTCACTCAAATTATAACTTTGTATGTAAGTCGTTTGTTCACCAGTATTTCTTATTGCTGATGTGTCTGCCTCAATAAGATTATCAGCGTTATTTCTTAGGCTAATAATAGCCGATTGTGTTTTCGGCAAATTAGCACCAGCCACTAATTCGATTGCTAGCTGACCATCTTGTGGTACCTTTAGTTTGTAGTAGTCGATTTCGTCGTTTCCGTTTATGTCACCGATAAAGCCATGGATTAATCGATTGATCGGTAGAGGCGTAGCATTGGAAAATGTTTGATTAGGTTCACTTTCTAATAAAATTTCGTCCGAAATTATAGTGATGTCTGGCTGATTATTGATAGAACTGACGGCGGGAAATTGAACAGGGTTTTGGTTACCCGAATCATCTACAGTTGCCACTGTGAAATAAAAAGGAACCTGATTTCTTTCGGTTTCGACGACAGTTTCAACGCTCGTTTCCGATTGATTAGATACAACAGCTTTTTCCAAAATGAGTTGACCAATGTTAGCAGGACTCGATGAACGATAAATGTTATAGTGAGAAAACCCGCCAAGGGGTGGTGTCCAAGACAAACGAATCTTTTTCCCTTCGTCACCGGCAATGTCTTGAGATGAAGGATTAGTAATTGGGATCGGTAAAACACCATCAATACGAATTGGTTGATCTGCATTCTTTCTTACAGTTGTACCATTAGATTTTTCTACGGTGGCAACAAGTTTTCCAACTTCGACTCTATCTCCCACCTTGACGGTTAAGGTGAATGAATAATTTTTGTCTCCATTATCTAAGGGTTCGGTTTTTTTATCAGATATGAACCGCTCACTCGAAATTAGTATTTTGTTACTATCTTTTTCCTGGATTTGTAATTTGGGTTTCGATTGACCAATTACACTAATGTACAATTTTTGCCCGACAATGAGTGTATCTTTTCCACTGTGACTAAGGCCGGCTATCGGGGTGTTTGTGGTGTCAATATGAATTTTCTGCGATAGTGGAAAGAAAATTGGATGTGGGGTCGATAATCGGATGAAAATTTCAGCTTGGTTTGCCTGCAAACCTTCCGGCAGGTATTCGGCTGGACCGGTATTTGACCATCTTTCTGTTATAAGTGGAATATTATAGCTAGCTTGTTGGAAGGGAGGTGTGATCCCGTCTACAATTACGGGTTCGACTATCACATTTAGTTGATCGCCAATTGTCAGTTGGTTCTCAGCTTTGCTATAATTGATTTGGTACTCGGCTTTCTGTAGAAGTGTTGCCAATAGCTGATACGAGCTGAGTATTTCTGATGTAGCAGAAATACTAACCTGATAGACACCCTTCCGTAAATCATAAATGAAAAATCTTCGATTAGCTGAGAAGTAGTCGACGCCTTCGTCCCTTGGCAAAAGAGGGTGGGTAGTCGTACCAAAACGTTGTATTGAAATATCAACGGGTGTCTCATTTTCTGTCTGAGATATATAGTTGACAACCAAAATACCGTCGGTCGGTAAGACTACACGGTAGCGGTCGTTATCTTGGGAACTGTTCAAAGCTCCGAAGACTGTACTACTTGGTAACGTTCCAACCAATGGAAGTGTTCCACTCAGCTCGTTTGATTCAAACTCCCAATTGTTGGTCAAACTAAATTGGCTTGCTAGGCTGTAACTGGTATTAGCTATTCCTTCACATAGAATGAAGTAAGAGCCAACATCCAAACCCAAGCTGAATTTACCTTCACTACTGTTAGCTCTGGCTATGGTTGTGTCAAATTGTTTAAGCTCAATATCTATATCACTGTTACTACTTGACCAGTGCAGGTCAATCAGGCCACTTTCAACAACTTCAAGTCGATAAATATCAATTTCTTGGTTTGTTAAATTGCCATGGACTTGCCAGCCAAAAGGTAGGACATCGGCTTGTAACAGGCTGTCATTGGGTTCACGTTCACTGAGTGGAGATCGATAAACATTGAATTTTCGAATAACTTTCTGCTCTTGATCGCCACTTAGTAAAGCTAATTGGTGCTGGCCCACTGTTAATCCAGTGAGTGTGAGTTCATTAGCTGTGGTTGGTTGCAAACGCCCACCATCGAGCTGATAGTAAGTAAAAGTTTGTTCAGCTGAGAACCAGCGAAAAGTTAAGTTATCCTGCCGAATCGGGCCAAGTGCAGTTGTAATCCATTCGATTTCGTTGATGGTTTCTGGTTGCTTAGCCAAGTTTGAATAGGACTGGGTTGGTTCAGATATAGACTGTGGAATAACATGTGATTCATTGCCAGCGAAGTCAACAGCAGTAACGAAAAAATAGTGGTCTAACATGTCATCAATCGTCGGCATTTCAACTGATGTGACATAGGGATGTGGAACTTTTATGGATAGATGTTCCGGCTTTTTTTTACCCGTTTCCGGTGGGGTTATTGAGCGGTGAACTTGATAATATGAGAAATCATCAGCTCGACTCGGTTGAGTCCAAGATATGGTAACACTACCACCAAAGTCATCAATAGTATCAACGGCTGAGACTATAGCTACCGGTGATGGAGGTAAATTATCAAACGCAATTGTTGGCTTAGACAAAGACCCCAAATCAATTTCAGATTCATTCCCGACTTGGGTGACAGCTGTCACCGCTACGTAATAGGGTATACCATTTTGATCAACTTGGATAGTTTTTTGGCTTAATTCAGGTCCTAAGTTGTAAATAAAGGGTTGATCTGTCACACGGATCGGTCGATCATTCAGGTATATGTTGTACCCAACTATTTTTGGATCAGTAGATGTCTTCCATTCCACTCGTAATTGATACCCATCGTCTTCGGCAATATCTGTTACCTTTTTTATTACGATTGGTTTAGGGCGGATTCCATCTAGAGTAACTTTATCGGGCAAAGTAATCTGGACCAACGGCTGATTTGATGGTTCATAAAATACATGGACAGCCACATCGGATAAGTCGTCAGTTGCTTTTACCGTGTAAGTGCCCCGAAGTAATCCATTTTGATTTCTCAATGGATATCGATCTATTTGGTGCCCCAATTGGAAGTAGCCACTACCGATAGCTTGTAGGTTTTGGTCCGTCTGGTAAAGTTTCATAGTTACCACCAAAGTTTGCCCGAACCTTAATGGCTGGTCAGCATTATGTTGAACTAACTCTATCTTGGGAGCATTACCAATGATGATTACTTTTTGCGGGTGTTCTCGAACAAACGTATTGCCTGCGGTGTCAATGCTACGAGCTATGACGATACCATCCATCACTTGATGTGTTTTTAGTACCGATAGTATTCCAATTTTGGACTGTCCAGAACTCAATTCCTGTTTTTGTAATGGAAATCTCAGTTGAACTTGGCCAGTTTCAGCTGATTGGATTTCAATAAAAACCTGATCTGTAGGGTCAAAGTCACCGATTACTTGAACTGTCAAACGATCACCGGCTGATAGCACGCCGGAACCGTTGTGCTGAATACTCTCGATATATGGTGCTACAGTATCAATCTGGATTGGTCGTGGCAGGTCGACTACGACAGCTAAACCTATTTGAGGTTTCCAAGTCACTCGAACAAATGCCGAGGTGACGTCTTCACCTAGTTGTGGTGTGTAAGTTCCAATATAGGTATTATCGCTTAGCATCATAGACCTTTTGGCTAAACGTTCTGGGAATACTGAAGGTGAAAATTCCCCTATTAGTTCAAATTGGGGGGGGGTGAGAGCTGTAATCTGTCCGGTTGGTAAGTCCATCAATACAGTTAAGGTTTCACCTAAGGCTAATTCTCCTTCAGCACTGTGAGATATGGATTTGATTAGATTAGTAGTCAACTGGTAACTAGCAGTTCCAGAAGGGAAAAAAGGGGA
>MDTE01180844.1_pt1 | contig 13469 bp, 12 predicted proteins | sample 811231 | NCBI WGS metagenome assembly MDTE01 (sample SAMN05326651, study PRJNA326480) | marine metagenome | isolation source: seawater | place: Indian Ocean: Red Sea | collected 2010
ACCATGACCATGACCATGACCATGACCACCGACACACTCACTAAGTCTATTGTGTAGTATGAGTGGGTATAGAATTGATTGCACCTGAACGGGACCTAAAAATTGTGTTTGATTGCCATAGGAGAAAACTAAAAACAATCAATAGAGAGATTGGTTTTACCGTTAGTATCTAATAGAAAATAGATAGGTAAGTCTCTGTTTTGACCCACAAGGGGGCTAATTCAGAAGGTCACGCCAGTGTAACCCTACGACTCCAACGGAGAGTGTCCGAGCTTACGAACTGATGGGGTTACACCCTGAGTTCGTAAGCTCGAACCTCGGGATGCAGAAGCGCTGTCGCGAACTGAATACGTTGACGTGTTCTCCGTCGCCTTTTGTACGACCCGCAAACCGCTTTTCTTGTCGATGAGTACGGACTGGCCTGTTTCGATGGGACCAGTCTCTGCGAAAATCCCGATCCACAGCTAGGGTTGTCAGCCGGATTGAAAGTCCCTGATTTTTAACTAGGGTCGCGAGGAAGTTCGCTCGTTCCTGATTTTCAATGCTCTTTTCTGCCTAGAGTTCTACCATGTTTTGACACTTGAATCGCTCGAGGCATAAGTGAAGACCATACCTTTAGTTGCGCTTCTATCGGTCCGTGGCCTATATTGACTGTAAACGTATGATATAGGAAAATTAAGAGGAGGTATTCGCTATGCCTTCCAAGGCAGGCAAGTTACTTGTACAGGTGCTAGGAAAGATTCCGATTTTCAAAGGACTATCGCCTACGCAGACCAAGCGGATTCTCGGGATATGTACCTACAAAACCTATTCGGCGGGCACCGAACTGTGTCTTAGCGATTCACCCAGCGACGAGATGTACATTCTGCTAACGGGTGGGCTCTCGATTCTGACCAACGAGGGCGTTCGCGTGGCGACAATTCTACCGGTGACCACGGTGGGCGAAATGGGGGTGATTACGGGCCAGCCGCGCTCTGCGACCGTAGAGGCGAGCAGCCAGAGTAATATCTTCGTGGTCAATAAGAAGGTTTTTGACAAAATATTGAGCCAAGACAGCGAGATGCGATCCACTGTTTACAGGAATATCATTGATGTTCTGTCGGCAAAGCTGAATAACGACAATGTCCGTATGAGCGCCTATCAAGAGGAAAAGGAACGCTTCGAGATGCGTTTGGCTGAGTCCGAGCGGAATCTTGCTGCTCAGAATCTGCGTACCGAAGCCGCTGTGAATCTGGCGGCAAAAATCGGGAATATGACGCCTAAAGAAATCTCGATGCAGATTGATGGAGAGGTTCGGGCTCAGGGATTTACTCCGCGGGTGCTTATTGTAGACGATGAGGTCGAATCCCGCCATTTATTAAAAGAGGCATTAGCTTCATTTAATGTGGTTGAGGCCGATGATGGTAAAGAGGCGCTGGAAGTGGTGCAGGAGGAAGAGGTAGATCTGGTTATTACCGGTATCGATATGCCCAATATGGATGGGTTTTCATTGTTGGAAGCTTTGCGCAGTCGGTATCCGCAACTCTCTGTGTTGGCGTTGTCGAATGATTCTGATATAGACGAGGTACGGGCCTCGGAATTCGATGGCTTTTTCGACAGAGCAGGCGACGTGGAGGAATTGTGCGAGTTGGTAGAGCAGTTCGCAGGCCAAAAAGAAGCTAAGGGTGTCGGCTGAGACGGTTCGATTTTGCTGAGTGAAATATGGCGACAGTTGTGCAAAGAGCGCTTGGCGTTGGTTGGCGGTGGTGTCTTGATCGCGCTGGTCTTGGTCGCGCTCCTTGCACCAATTATAGCTCCTCAGGATCCGTTGAAACAAGATCTATATGGGCGATTAGAGCCGCCTTCTATGGGTCATTTGCTGGGTACCGATGATTTTGGTCGAGACATCCTCAGCCGGATTATCTACGGGGCTCGAATCTCGTTGCGGATCGGTCTGGTTGCGATTTCTCTGGCATTTGCGGGGGGGGTCGTTTTCGGTCTTATCGCCGGCTATCGCGGTGGTTTTGCCGATGCCTTGATCATGCGTATAATGGATCTGATGCTGGCCTTCCCCAGTACGCTGCTGGCCATCGCCATTGTCGCCGTCATCGGCCCCGGGATCGATAATGCTATTCTCGCTGTCAGCATCGTCTTGGTGCCCCAATTCGCGCGCCTGGTACGCTCTTCAGTACTGACCGTACGCGAGACCACCTATGTTGAAGCTGCACTGGCTCTGGGGACTACCGAGCCTCGGCTACTTTTTTTCACGATCCTGCCCAATTGTACTGCCCCGTTGATTGTACAGGCAACTCTCGGTTTAGGTACTGCTATTCTCGATGCGGCAGGGTTGAGTTTTTTAGGATTGGGTGCACAGCCGCCGGTGCCTGAATGGGGGGCGATGCTCTCGGGAGGTCGAGAGCTTTTGTTCAAGGCGCCCTGGGTAATGACTTTTCCCGGTTTGGCGATATTTATCGTTGTCCTCGGGCTCAATCTCTTTGGGGATGGGTTGAGGGATGCACTGGATCCGAAGACCACCTGAGGTTTCAAATAACGTCGAAGTCATGAAAAATCTCTCGTACATCTGGTCTCTGCTCTGTGCCTTATTGCTGGGGTTAAATGGTTGCGCTGGTCCATGGGCGTTCAGGCAGCCCGACAGTGCTGCCGAAGAGAGCCGGCGCGAAGCTATGCAGTACTTTGTCAAGGCGAAAGTCTTCGAGGCACAGCGCAACTATCTCGGGGCGATTGTTGCACTGCGGAGTGCCGCGGATCTCGATCCAAGTTCTCCGACTATATACGCCCAACTTGCTTACAACTACCAGCGGATCGACGATATACGGATGGCCGCACATTTTGCGGGTAAGGGGCTCGACTTAGATCCCGGGCAGATTCAGTTGCGCCGACTGCTGATCCAGCTTTTGGAACGCAAGGGAGATCACCAGGGGGCAATTGATCAGATCGAAGCATTGTTGCACTACGAAGTAGAGAACTGGCCGCTCTACCGCCATTTGGCCTATCTCTATCTCGAAACAGGCCAGGTGGAGCGGGTTTCTCCGCTCTTCGAACGGATTCTCGCGCGAAAGCAGGTCCCTTCGCAGGTCAAGATCGATATCGCTGCTATCTTCTCACGCATCGGCTACCAGGAAGATGCAGAACGCATATACCGCGGAGTTATTGCGGAGCGTCCCGATGTTGAAGATGCCTGGCTGGGTTTAGCAGAACTTAAGCTTGCACAGGGCGATCGCAATGAGGCGATGCTGATCTACCGTCGGGCTGCGGGCCATCTGGCCGAGAGTAGCATGATCTTTTACTACCTGGCGCGCTTAGTCGCAACCGAGTACGATTTGGAGGAAATCCTCGAAGAAGAAGATGCAGATGTGCTCTATCGGTTGGGAGTGGCACTCTCGGAGGCAGGCAAGCACGACCAGGCGATGTTGGTGTTTGAGCATATTGTGGGTATGGAGCCGAAAACGGTCGGAGATTGGCTAGATCTTGCACGGTACTATCTCTATATGGAAGATTATGAAAAGACCAATTCAGTTCTTGACCAGGCGACAGCGGCGATGCCCGATAGTAGCGAACTCTATCTCTATTGGGGTACGGTATTGGAGAGTCGCGATCGTTTCGACGCGGCTATTGAGGTTTACCAGCGCGGCTTGCAGCGTTCGCCCACAAATGGTCAGCTCTATCTCTATTGGGGCATTGCACTGGAACAACAGGGTGCTTGGGGAGAGGCGATCGGGGTTTATCGACGGGCGCTCGACTCTGCAGCGGATACAGCGGTTTTGCACATGCGCCAGGGCATCTGTATGGGACAGCTGGGTGCCTGGGGAGAGGCGCTTGTAGAATACGAAAGAGCGACGGCGGTCGATTCATCCTACGCCGAGGTTTTTCTACACTGGGGTATAGCCCTGGAGCGATTAGAGGAATGGGACCAGGCGATCGCGAAGCTGATGCGTTCGGTCGAACTGGAGCCGGATAAGTCTCATGTGCTTTTTTATCTGGGATCTTGCTACGAACAGGCTTCGCGCCATCTGGGCCGCGATGATTACTTCGACCGCGCGGTGGAGACTTTTGAAAACCTACTGCAGATCGATCCCGAAGATCCCTATGCGCTCAACTATCTCGGATACATGTATGCCGACAAGGGTACGCATCTTCAGGAGGCGGTCGAATTGCTTTCTCGGGCGATTGTGCTCGACCCTGAAAACAGTGCTTTCCTCGACAGTATGGGTTGGGCCTATTTTCGTCTGGGCGACTTGGAACAAGCTGAAGAATACCTTAATCGAGCGCTGGCGTTTCTGGGAGAGAATGAGGTAGATGAGCAGGCAGTTATTTTCGAGCATGCTGGAGATATCGCCAACGCGCTGGGCAAGGATAAAGAAGCGCGGATGCATTGGCAAAAGGTGCTGGAACTCACCCCGGAAAACAAGGAGGTTCGGCTCAAGCTGATGCCCTGAGCCGGATCGCCTATGCAGCATATAATATCCAGATGGGGTTTCGTACTCTGCGCGCTGATTTTTGCATGTGCACCGCCGCCAGTGATTCGAGAAGGTTGGCGTTCCACAGAAAGGCCAGCTGCTTTACTCGCAGCTGGTGTCGAACCCTTCGCTGAGTTAGGTGATTTGACAGCTGAGGCCGAGATTGAGTTGCGGCAAGGAAAAGTACGGGAGCGCGGTACGGCGCTTTTGCAAGTGGTCAATCCGGATCTTTTCCGCGTCGAGGTTCGCGGACTTTTCTTTACGCATATTTTTACGGCTCTACTAGAAGGAGATAGCCTGACGGTGTATGGTCGGGTGGTAGATCCTCCTTTGAAGGGCGCGGCACGAGGCCATCTCCTGGCGGCATTGACCGGATTGGATCTGGGCGGGTACGATTTACGCTATGCATTACTCGGGCTCGTTGAACCGGGCACTATCGAAGCTCCAATCGATTATCCGCGTGCCGACCGGGCTGTGGTGTCTCTTAAAGGAGGACGTCGGGCATGGCTGGATTTGCATCGCGGATTCGTATTGCGTGAAAGTGTCGAATTGCTTGGGGGAGACTTATTACTCCGCGATCTAAAGGAATACCACAAGCAGGCAGAATTGTATCTGCCACGTCGGGTGGAGATTACTCAGGGGGATATATTCCTCGCGTTGAATTATAAAAGCTATGTGTTCGATAATGGTTTGGAGGCTGGGCAGTTGATTGATGGAGTGCCTCCGGTTGTCGTTCGCGTCCCTTGAAATTTTCACGGCGCAAGGATCGAAGACTGCGAGTTCACCCCTGGTATATTCGAGCCTGCGGGATCCTGGGGGCTGTCGAATACCAGGTATTTATAGCGGCTGACTGTTGTGTCAGAACGTTTGACAGTTCCGGGTTCAATGCGTATCAATTAGGGCTATTGAAATTCACTATACCGCAGATGTGTATATACAGGAGAATTTTCGATGGCCAAACTTAAGGTAGGTATGATCGGCGGCGGCGGCCCCGGTGCATTTTTTGGCATGGTTCACAACCGTGCGATTTCGTTAGATGCCAGCCGTGAACTGGTCGCTGGTGCGCTGCGCACGGATCCTAAGACCGCAGTGCGTGCAGCTAAAGACTACGGGATCAAAGGATATCCCAGTTATCAGGCTCTGCTCGACGCAGTCAAGAATGGTGAGCAAGAGCTCGACTATATCACCATTGTGACGCCTAATTTTGCTCACTTCGAGCCGGCCAAGGCTTTTTTGCAGGCTGGTATCCCGGTGCTTTGCGAAAAGCCGATCACGCTGACGGTGGCAGAGGCTCAAGATTTGGCCCGGATCGTTAAGCGCAAGAAAGTTCCTTTTGTACTGGCCCATACTTATACCGGTCATCCGATGATGATGCTGGCCAAAGAGATGATAAGGGGCGGCGAAATCGGAGAGGTGCGCAAGGTCGAGTCTTGGTACAACCAGGGCTGGCTGGCTACGGCGCTGGAAGAGTCCGGTCAGCAGCAAGCTTCCTGGCGGACTGATCCCAAGCGCACCGGTATCTCTAACTGCGGGGGCGATATCGGTACTCACGCTTTTGTCGCTGCAACTTGGGTGACCGGTCTCAAGGTCAAGAAACTCTCGGCTCGGCTCAATACTTTCGTCGCAGGCCGAGTGCTTGATGATGACTTCAATACCGTTTGCGAATTGGAAAACGGTGGCACTGCGTTGATTAACGCAACGCAAATTGCCATCGGTTACCGCAACGATAATGGATTGCGGGTCTTCGGTACCAAAGGATCGTTAGAGTGGCATCAGGAACGAGCCGAAAGTTTGCTGGTGCGCTATGGAGACGGACGCGATATAACCTACTGGACCGGGGCCGAGTTTGATTTGCCAGAGGCGGTTTCGTCGTATCTGCGGGTGCCCTCGGGGCACCACGAAGATTTTTTTCCGGCACTGGCCAATCTCCATACCACGATCGAGCGTCAGATCCGCAAGAGCCGCGGTGAGAAAGGAGTACCCGAGGCCTTTGCCCACCCGGGTGTCGAGGAAGGGGTAGCGGGAATGAAGTTTGTCAAAGCGGCGGTGGAATCTTCGAAGAAGAAGGGAGCATGGACGCGGGTCTGATTCGACGATCCTTTTAGTCGTTGAGAAGCCGGCTCCTTAGCGAGCCGGCTTTTTTATTTTTTGTCGTAGCGGATACGGGGATCGAGCCAGGCGTAGAGCAAATCGGCGAGGAGGTTGAAGAGTACAAAGACAGTGGCCAGCAGCAGAATCCCGCCTTGGACGGCGCGGAAGTCGCGCGCCTGCACTGCGAGGAAAAGCCAGCGACCGACGCCAGGCCAAGCGAAGATGGTCTCGGTGATAATTGCCCCGCCGAGCAAGTAGCCGAATTCAAGGGCGATGACAGTGAGGGTAGGGATAAACGCGTTTCGTACTGCGTGGCGCAAAACGATCACCCGTTGTGGGAGTCCTTTGGCCCAGGCTGTGCGTATATAATCCTCGCCGAGCACCTCGAGCAGGCTGGCTCGGGTCATGCGGGCGATTACTGCCATAGGAATGGTTCCTAGGGCCAGAGCGGGGAGGAAGAGATGCCAGAGTATATCCCCGAAGGCGATGAAATCGCCCTGCAGGAGGGCATCGAGGGTGTAGAAATACGTGATTGGTTCGAAGTAGATATGGGTGCTGAGCCGGCCCGAAACCGGGAAGAGTGGGAGGTAGACGGCCAATAAGAGAACCAGCATCAGTGCCAGCCAGAATACCGGTAACGAGATTCCGGCCGTAGCCAGGACCATGCTGATTAGATCGGCGATTTTTCCCCGGCGCAGAGCGGCCCACAACCCGGCTGAGATGCCCACCGTAATTGCCAAGATCATGCTGGCCAGAGTCAACTCACAGGTGGCGGGAAAGCGCTGGAAGAGTTCGGTGGTGATTTTTTCATGTGTCCGAATCGAACGGCCAAGGTCTCCGCTGAGCAGGCTGGTGAAGAAGCGGTAGAATTGCACGTGGAAGGGCTGGTCGAGCCCCATTGATTGCCGCAATTCCGCCAGGCTTGCAGCATCGGCGCGCTCGCCGAGCATGACCTGAGCCGGGTCGCCAGGGACCAGATAGAGCATTAGAAAGACGAGGAGCGAGATGCCTGCTAAGGTCGGGATGAGTGAGGCGATGCGCTGGAGGACAAAACGATACATCGATCAGGGGGCAATAGCAGTGCTGTGAAACCATTTACTGCCTGTCGGGTGTAGCTTGAAGCCGACTACTTCCCGTTGAAAGGCCATCGTCTGAGTAGCGTGGACCAGGGGTACCCAGGGGGCGTCGCGATGGATTATTTGCTGGGCTTGGGCATAGAGCTTTGTGCGCTCTTGGCTCTTGGTAGAACGACGGGCTTGGACTAGGATCTCATGTAATTCATCGCTGCGGTAGAAAGCGATATTTTGTGCGGGTTTGACGGCAGCAGCTTTGTCCAACAGCACATAGAGAAAATTATCGGGGTCGCCGTTGTCGCCTGTCCAACCCAAAAGTGCCATCGGATGCTCACCCTTGGAGACTTTGTCGAGATAGGTGCCCCATTCCCACTGGACGATGCGGGCGACAATTCCAACCTCGGCTAGGTTGGCCTGGATGGCCTGGGCGATCTTGCCAGGTTGGGGCATATAGGGTCGGGGTACAGGCATGGCCCAGAGTTCGGTCGCGAAGCCATCGGGAAAACCTGCTGCGGATAGGAGTTGGCGAGCCATTGCAGGATCGTAGGCGTACTCCTCAGTTGAATCGTCATAGCCCCAGAGAGTAGGCGGGATCGGGTTTTTTGCCGCCATGGCCAGGCCTTGGTAAAAATTGTCGACTAGTGCTTTTTTATCGATGGCGTGGTTGATCGCCCGGCGTACCCGCAGGTCGCTAAAGGGCTTCTTATCCATATTCATTGCCAAGTAGCCGATATTCATACCGGGTTGGGTCAGGAGTTTCAAGTGTGGATTTGCGCGAATCTCCTCGATGTACTCGGGGTTCAGGTTGTCGAGACCATGCAGCGTGCCCTGGGAAAGTTCGAGGAAGCGCACCGAGGCTTCCTGAATGGGCTTAAAGATCAAGCGTTTGATTTTTGCTTTGGGCCCCCAGTAATCGTCGTTGCGGGCGAGGACAATCCGCTCATCTTTACGCCATTCGACAAAGCGGAAGGGACCGGTGCCAACGGGGTTTTTGAAGTAGTCGCGGCCGTGTTTTTTGACGGCGGTGGGGGAAACGGCCGCACAAAAATTCATTGCTAGATTAGAGAGAAAGGGAGCATTGGGTTCATTGAGACGGATGACAAAAGTCGAGTCGTCGGGGGCTTCGAGCGCGGCAACGATCTCATCCATACCCATGTCTTTCCAGTATTTATAGGTTCCTTCGACCTTGTGGAAAGGATGGTCAGCATAAAATTGTCGACCTAGTGAAAAGAGCATTGCCTGGGCGTTAAAAGGGGTGCCGTCGTGGAAACGGATATCGGTATGCAAGTGGAAGGTCCAGGTGAGTTGATCGGCGGAGACGTCCCAAGAATGCGCCAACTGTGGTACGATTGCCGTGCTTTCGCTCTCATAGGCTACCAGGGTTTCATAGATATTGTCGCAGACTTTGAACGATTCGCCATCGTTTTCAAGGCCTGGGTCGAGGCCTATCGAGTCGGAACCTCGACCGAAGACCAGAGTGTCGTTGGTATTTTTTCCACCTCCACAGGCGGTGAGTAGGACGGCGAGAAATAGGATTCCCTTGATCATGGATCGAGGCCTTTTAGCAGAGAATTTTCACGGTCTGCGATTTCGCGTCGCTGTCGGCGAATGACCAACTCGCGCTCTTCGATTCGCAAGAGACGTAGCCAGTAACTCATAGTGCGCAGATCCGTATAGGGCGTAAAGGAATGAACGAATCTCAACCATTGGGCACGGTCAGTGGGTAATTTTTGGCGCAGCGATCCGAGTAGTAAACGGGCATCCTCAGTAAAGATCCAGGCCTCGCGGGCAGTGGATATATCCCGCAGGTAAAACCGACCGCTTTGCCATGAGGTGCGCTGGGTGTAGAGGGCGATGCGGCGACCCCAGTAGATAAACTGGTTTTCAAAACTCATCGGATAAATGCCGACGCGGGGGTTGCTATAGCGGTTGGGATCGAAGTGGACGATAATATCGTAGACGGCGACGGTGTCAATTATCGGATCGCGCACGACTTTGACCAGAGTAAGGATCTGTGCGAAGGCCTCCTCTTCGATGCCAGCCAGCGCTGCATGTATCTCAGTGGCCTCGGTCTGGAGTTCGGCCTCGCTGAGGCCAGCAACAGATCCCTGAGTAGCAGCAACGGCAGGCGAGAGTGCGATGAGCAGGGCGGTGAACCACCTCAGCAGAGGACGGCCTGAGGCCGTGTTGCCCTGGGTCGTCCTCTGCTCGCGCTGCATGCAGTTCCTACTCTTCGAATGCCGCGTCGAAGGCGATGTCAGAGGGGGCGAAGTCCACTTCTTTGACGAAAGCCGCCGACTCGGTAGCACCGTGCTCGCGGTCCATGCCGCTGTCCTCCCATTCGACGGAGAGTGGACCTTGGTAGTTAATCCGATTGAGGGCGCGGACGATCTCTTCGAAATCGATATTGCCCCGCCCCATCGAGCGAAAGTCCCAGTAACGGCGTCGGTCTCCGAACTCGGTATGACCACCGAAGACACCCGCCTCAGTCGGCGTAGCCGACCAGCCGACATCTTTCATGTGGACATGGAAGATGCGGTCGCTGAAGCGGTAAATGAATTCGACGTAGTCGACCCCCTGATAACCAAGATGACTTGGGTCGTAGTTGAAGCCGAAGGCGGGATGGCCGTCGACGGCCTCGATGGCCCGTTCAGTGGAGGCGATATCGAATGCGATTTCCGTAGGATGGACTTCGAGTGCGAATTTGATACCTAGTTTTTGATACTGGTTGAGGATCGGCGTCCAGCGTTTGGCGAAATCCTTGTAGCCTTTCTCGATCATATCGGGAGGTACCGATGGGAACGAATAAAGTAGGTGCCAGATCGAGGATCCGGTAAAGCCGTTGACCACATCAACGCCGAGTCGGGCGGCTGCGCGTCCGGTGGCGATCATTTCTTTTGCAGCGCGTTTCCGCACTCCTTCGGGATCGCCGTCGCCGAAAATCCGCGGCGGCAGGATCGCGGCATGACGGCTGTCTATATTGTCGCAAACCGCCTGACCTGCCAGATGGTTGGAGATCGAGAAGAGTTTAAGACCATATTGGTCGAGTAGCTGGCGTCGCGCCTTGCAGTAGGCGGCATTGGCCTTGTCGACTTCGAAATGGTCTCCCCAGCAAGCCAGTTCCAGACCGTCGTAGCCGAACTCGACTGCTTTCTGGCACATGGTCTCAATATCGAGGTCGGCCCACTGGCCAGTGAACAAGGTTACGGGTCGCATGATGAGGCTCCTTAGTTGGGATCAGTGTTATTCAATGCTCCGGCCAGCATATATACGGCGGTCGGCCCGGGGGTGTCAAGACCTAGTAGCTTAGCGATTTCTCGCGTCGGAGGTCGACGTCGAATATGCGCAGATAGCGGCCTTGGAATTCACCGATGAGTTCTGGGATCGAATCTTCGTCGAGGTCGAGCAGGCCCATGCGCTCGCCGAAGGGATCGGGTGATTGCCACTCCAGGTCGAAGAAGCGCGCGTCGAATACATAGCCGTCATTGAGTACGATTTCGTCTTCGCCGTCTCCATCGACATCGCCGATGAGGATCTGATGCGCGGTCAGTCCGGTTTGATCACTGCGCCATTGTTCGTACTGATCGCGCCCGTCGTAGACAATTAAACGACCGTCGCCGCAGAATACCAGCTCCGGCTGTGAATCGTCGTCTATATTGCCGATGGTCAGACTGGTGATCCGCTCGTATTCATTCGGTGAGTTGCTCCAGAGTGTCGTATAAGACTCGATGTCGAGGTAGTAGACGCGGCCCCGGTCGGTATAGACGACAATTTCGTCGAGTTGGTCGTCGTTGATATCGACCACGAATACGCCGCCAATTGCGCCTTCGAGATAGTCGCTGACCCAAACTTCGCTATAGGCTTCGTCATTTTTCTCATAGACATGTACTCGACCATTGTGATCGCCGAGTGCTAGGCGATCTGGACCTTCGTCAGCAGGCAAGATCTGGATATTGTCGAACTCGTCTAAGTCGCTGAGATAGGCTGGCAATTCCACCGCCTGGATCGACAGGGGGACCAGCCAATATACACAGAGGATGAGCCGCAACATGATCTGGATTACTCCACGGAAACGGCCGCGCTGGCGGCCTCGTATACGGAAAGTAGCGGTACCTGATGCTCTCTGGCTAGACGGGCGCAGTCCTCGTATTCGGGAGCGGCGCGCTGGCGTCCGTCCAGATGGCTGAATTTGACGCGGATAGTCCCGAAGGGGGTGTCGACACTGCGGATCTCGCGCTCGAGAATGCGGCGCAGTACCGAATGATAGCGGAGACCTAAGGTGGTCGTTTCCCGCAGGATTATCGCCGACAATTCGTCGAGCTTTGTGACATCGGCGAGAACGCTCAAAACGTTTCCCGGGCGCCCTTTTTTCATAAATACCGGTGTCGCATATACATCGCGAGCACCTCGTTCGAGGAGCGCTTCGAATAGGTAGCCGTAGACCTCGGGATTCATGTCGTCGATATTGGCTTCGATCAGTACCAGATCTTCGCTGGGACGCTCGGATTCTCCCAGGCGGACTCGCAGCAAATTGGGGACAGCTTCCAGGTCGCGGCTGCCCGCGCCATACCCTACGGCGGATTGGCGCAAGGGGGGCTGAGCACCGAAGGAAGAGGCCAGTGTAGTGATGATCGCCGCTCCGGTGGGGGTGACGAGTTCGGCACGGATGTCGGTTTGTTCGGTCGGCACACCGTGGCAGAGAGCCAGAACTCCGGGAACGGGAACGGGATAGCGACCGTGAGCGCAGCGCGTGAAGCCAGTCCCGAAACGCAGAGGTGAAGAGTGGATCTCATCTATACCCAGAAGCCGAAGGCCCGCTACCGCTCCGACTACATCGACCAGAGCGTCGAGCGCCCCGACTTCGTGCAGGTGGACTTCGGTGGGGCTGAGTCCATGGACTTCGGCCTCAGCAGCTGCCAGGCGTTCGAAGATGCGGATAGACTGTTCCTTAACGGAATCGTCCAGACCGCTCGCGGAAATTCGTCCAGTAAGCTCTTCGAGATGGTGGTGATGATGATGGTGATGCGAGTGGTCTTTATCTGATAGATCGAGATGATCTTCGTCTCTAGCCGCAACCGACTCGCCGCCAATATGCACTTGGGCATAGGTTGCGGCTATGGCATGTCTGGCGGTTTTTTCGGATTTAACGGTGAGATCGCCTAGGCCGAGTTGGGCGATTTCGTCATTGAGGAGAGCGAGGTCGAGGCCGGCGTCAAGTAGGGCACCCAGCACCATGTCGCCACTGATTCCTGAAAAGCAGTCGAAGTAGGCGATTTTCATCGGCACTTCAGGGCAGCCGTTTAAGGTCGGCCTTGCGCTTCTTCCAGTCGAATTCATCTTCGAATTGATATACATCGATGAAGTCTTCGATCTGGTCTTGTTCGGTTTTGCTCATCAAATCGGCTGCCACTAGGTTAAAAACGATTTCGCCAAAGTCGCGTGTTTGCTCGATGCCCCAGTAGGAGAAAACCGAACGAGTGAGAGGCCCGAACTGCTCGGCGCTATATTCGCTGATGCCGGAGAGCAGATCCCGACCGGAAATATGTCGATCTTCCTCTTTCGGTAAGGAGGTCTTGCCGAGTTTTTCTACTGTGTATTGCAGGGCATCGTAGACAAAGAGATAGGCATCTTTCTTATAACGCCCGTCATACTCTGCTAGATCCTCGATCTTTTGTAGAATTTTTCCGGTCATAGTTCCCCTGACAACTCAAGCGTACAGTATGGCCAGAATACAAGACACAGCCGCATTGCTGTCAAGTCCTCTATCGGTTGAGCCGATGGCTAGGTGCGGTGTATCCGAGCGGTCTTCGAGTATGCGCAAGACTCAATCGGTTGAGCCGATGGCTAG
>MDTE01151011.1_pt1 | contig 13468 bp, 3 predicted proteins | sample 811231 | NCBI WGS metagenome assembly MDTE01 (sample SAMN05326651, study PRJNA326480) | marine metagenome | isolation source: seawater | place: Indian Ocean: Red Sea | collected 2010
GACCAACAACGCAAGATGACTCAAAAATCTAACGAACAGTTTAAGGGAAAATTTAGGAGATAATTATGGACGAATTTAATGAGCTGATTAGGCAGCAAAAGGAATATAAGAGCGTAAGGGAGGATAAGTTTAAACATGATTCCAAGCATAGATTGTCTAAAATATTAAAGAAAAAAGTAGAGACCACCATGATTGGCGCCCTCAGTTCCGTAGAGGAGCACTTTTCATTTTTGTGGACGAGTCAATCCGGGGGAGAGTTAACCCCGGAGCAGAAGATTATGCATGACACGTTCCAAAAGGTGAGATCAGAAATTTTAGATAAAGGCAATACGCAGGCACGCAATATCGATGCAGAACTCAACCAGTATGACGTAAAGTGGTTGAGATACTCTGTTAATATTCCAGTTAAGACATGTGAAAATCAATCTCAGGAGGACTAGGACTATGAACAAAGAACAAGAAATTACACTGCCGGATGGAAGCAAGACTACTATTTATGTAGTGAAGCCTAATAACCAGATCATTGCCAAGGCAGATATGATCAGGGCGAAGAGGTGGAATGAATGTATCAGGGATGGTATTATCACCAAGAAAGAACTTGCTGTATTAATGGAAGATCGCGGCATATGGAATAAGGAGAAAAGTGGCAAGGAGACAGAGATTACTGATAATATACAGGCTTTAGAAAGAGACCTGTATAGGGGAAAAGATGGCCATAAGCCCAAAGTCTCCGAGGGTCGGGACATTGCCATGCAAATGAGGGATCTCAGAATCAAGCTGAGGGAGCTTATTGGCGAGAGACTGGCCTTGGAAGAGAACACGGCAGAATCGCTAGCAGACAACGCTAGGTTTGATTATTTCGTGGCTACATGTACCTTTTATAAAGATACTCAAAAAAAGGTGTATAATGATTTAGAGGATTACAATCAACGCAGCTCAGACGACATGGCTTTTGCCGCCGCGTCTATGCTGGGGGATATCCTTTATAATCTGGACGCTTCTTTTGAGGAGAATCTTCCAGAGAATAAATGGCTTAAGAATTTTGAGCTTATAAACGAAGATTTGGGGTTGGTTAATGACGAGGGAGAATTAACTGATCGCAAAGGTAATAGGATTAATGAAGATGGGCACTATTTAGATGAGAAAGGCAACAGGGTTGATATTGACGGTTTTCCACTAGATAATGATGGTTCTTACATCATGGTGGAATACGAAAACGATCTGGCCCCTAAACCTAAACCCAAGCGTAGAAAAACTACAAAAAAAACAGAGAGTGAAACTCCCGAAACAAGCACCACGGAAAGCTAATGGATAGTGTAGTCACTTAATTTTAGAGAGATGAGATGTCTAAATTTGTACTGACTGCACAACTTAAGCTACAAGCGCCTAAGAATACTCAGCAGGTTGTCAACCAGATAAAAAGCCAATTATCTGGTGTGTCTGTCAATGTAAACGTCAAGGGTGCTACACAGGCTCAAAGGCAGATAAAGCAGATTACTGCGGCTACAAACCAAGCCACAAGTGCTGCACACAATATGGGCAAAACGTTTGGGGTCGCCCTCAAGCGATTTGCTGCGTTTACAATTGCCTCTAGGGCAGTGAGCCTGTTTACCAATAGCTTAGCTGGTGCGGTTCAAGAGTCTATTGACTTCCAGCGCGAAATTATCAAAATCGCCCAAGTAACGGGCAAGACCACTAAAGAGCTTAAGGGTCTTAGTGATGAGATTTCTCGCCTGTCTAGCACTCTAGGCACGTCTTCTCAAGACTTAGTGGCTGTCACAAGAATCTTAGCTCAGGCTGGTATTCAGGCGGGTGACCTGAAGACTGCCTTAGAGGCATTAGCCAAAACAACCCTAGCCCCCACCTTTGAAGATATCAATAAGACGGCAGAAGGCGCGGTGGCCATTCTCGCCCAGTTTGGCAGGGGAGTGGGGCAACTAGAGCGACAGCTAGGTGCTATCAATGCTGTTGCTGGTCAATTTGCCGTTGAGTCTGGCGACCTCATTGGTGCCGTCAGACGGTTTGGTGGTGTGTTTAAGGCCGCCGGTGGTGACTTGAATGAACTCATCGCCCTGTTCACGTCTGTACGTGCAACCACTCGTGAAAGTTCTGAGTCTATTGCTACAGGTCTCAGAACCATCTTTACACGTTTGCAACGTCCCTCCACAATTCAATTCTTAAAAGAGTTGGGGGTTGAACTAACGACCGCAGATGGTCGTTTTGTTGGTGCTTACGAAGCGGTACGCCGACTGAGCAAGGCCATGAGAGATATTCCAGCGGGCGATTTGAAGTTTATTCAGATTGCCGAGGAGCTTGGTGGCTTTAGGCAAATCGGTAAGGTCATCCCTCTCTTGCAACAGTTTGAGACAGCCGAGAAAGCTAGACAAGCTGCCATAGCCGGAGGGAACTCTCTAAGTAAAGACGCCGCTACAGCGCAACAAGCCTTGGCCGTTCAAATTGTTAAGGTTAAAGAAGAGTTCTTCGCGTTGGTCAGAGGTATCACCGAGTCCACATCTTTTCAGGTGATGACAAAAACGGCCCTTAGCCTTGCCTCTGCTCTTATCAAGGTTGCGGACGCTCTTAAACCCATTATCCCACTTCTCGGTGCGTTTGCCGCAGTCAAGATCAGCCAAGGGATTGGTGGTTTTGCTGCCGGAATTGGAGCCTCATTAAGGGGCGTCAAGGGTAAGCATCAGGGTGGGCAGATTCACCACTTTGCTCGTGGAGGGTCTGTGCCCGGTACTGGCAACCGAGACACCGTTCCGGCCATGCTTCAGCCCGGAGAATTTGTTATTCGCAAGAGCAGCGTAAAGAAGATTGGCACCGACCAACTTCAAGCAATGAATAACAACAAGTACGGATTTGGAGGTGTTATAGAAGTAAATAACCCTCGCAAATATGGCGCACTGGTGATGGACTCCAAGAGCGGCCTTGATATAGCAAAAAATCCAGTTGAGATTACCGGCACCGCCCGCAAACGAATGAATGAGATGCTTGCTGCCGAACTAGCAAGAACCAAGACTGCACCTTCAGACAAAGACTTAAAAAATTATGCAAACAGCTTGTCTGCTAAGGAGCAAAGAGATATTGGCTTGTCCCCAACCGGAAGAAATCCGATCCAGTATGGTAAAAAAGGATTTCCATCAACACCTAGAGGTTCGGGGCGAGACGCAATTGCCAAGGCGTTCGCTGCTAGTGGCGGGGGGAGAAGAAAAAAGGGTGAACATTTAGATTTCCACATACAAGGGCCTTTTTCCGTATTTGGTATTGGCCACCCCGAAGGAATCCAGAAAGAACTTGGTGCGGAATTTAGCAAAGCCTCTGCGGCTGCTATTTCTGCGGGATCACAGTCAATATACGACGGCAAACTGGCAGAGATCATGTCAGTAGGCCCCATTAAGTTTACAGATGGCAATAACTTTAAGGTCGAACAAGTCCTTGAAGGTGCTGGGCCAGTTATAGAAGGCTATTTGCTTGAAGCTGTCATGGGCGCCCTTGGGGACATGCAGGTGGGCATGGGTAAATCTGCTGCCAAGTCCGGTATTAGGCCAGATTTTGACTTCCCAAACGTTACCAAATCTGCCAAAAAGAGACTTAGGGCATTATTTGATCCGAACGACGATTTATCACAATTAAAAAGAGCTGACGCAAAACGAACCAGAGAAACCGCCGTCAGTGGTGACGGAAGACTGGTAAATAAAATCGCCAAAGATCTCAAAAGGGAGAGCTTCACCCTTAAACGTGCAGCAGGAGGCGGAATTCCCGGCTCAGACACAGTCCCCGCCCTCCTCACTCCCGGCGAATTTGTCGTCAATAAAAAATCTGCTCGAAGTATCGGTTACGCTAACCTGAACCGAATGAACAAAAAGGGCGTGACTGGGTTTGCTGCGGGTGGCCCAGTGGGAGTGCAAACATTTGCCAAGGGTGGCGAGGCTTCAGGCGGCGGGGGTCTTGATTTTGATGGCATGGCCAAAATGGCCATGGTCCTGCCCGTGGTTACCACCATGATAGCTCAGTTTGGAGATAAGAGCAAAGAAGCTAGCGAGGCTCAATTTGCAACTGCTGTTGGCGCTGAAGCACTTTCAACCGCCGTAACACAACTTGTTGTTTCCTTTGGGGCTATTGGATATGCGGTTAAGGGATTCAAAGAGTTCGGTAAAAGCCTTGAGGAGTCCTCCAAAAAAACCATCCAAGAGGGGAAGGAAAAGCTAGAGGCGTCCAAGAAGGGAATGACTGTTGACGAGCTTAGAAAAGAGAAAAAGGCGCAGGAAAAGGCAAAAAAGAAGGCAGAGAAGCAAGCAGCAAAAAAGAAGGCGGAAGAAGAGGCGGGCATCAAGGAGAGTACAGAAGGAACAAAGAAGAAAAAGAAAAAGAAAAAGAAGATCGCCAAAAAAGAAGCTGAAGCCAAGAAAGAAGAAGAGAAGGCCGCAGAGGCTGAGACATCTGCACATAAAACAGACGTAGAGACTAGTGAGGCAAGAAGTACTGATGATCTAGCTAAAGAGCAGGACATAGCCAGACATGAAGAGAAAGAACGAGTCGTTCAAAGCGAAGTTGAACATGAAGAAGCTAGACGGGCAAGGCTAAAGAAGGAAGAGGAAGTCGGTTTAGCCGAGATGGGCGAAGCTGAAGATGCCCTTGATCCAAAAGGAAAGCTTAAGCAAAGAGAGCAACAAACTGCTGAGATCGCCCACCAACGAGAAGAGCAGTTTAGGAGTGAGAAGCGTGAAGAAAGACGGCTTTTAGGAGAGAAAGAAGCAGACGCAGAGGCTCTGACTAGCGCCGATGCGGCTAATAGACAGGCCCGTAGAGCACAAAGGGAACATGCGGGGGCAGAGGAAGCCCGTTCGCCTAAGAGGGCAGCGGAGATAAAAGCAAAGCAAGCGGAACTGCTGAAGCAACAGAAGGCAGGGGGTTTTGGGGCGGGGATTGAAGGAGCGTCCGGTACGACCCCCGAAATGCTCAAACTTCAAGACGAAATTGCCGCATTAGAGAAAGAATCGAAAGAGGCAGCACGAGCTACTGAACAGTATGCTGCCGAGGTTAATCAGACTGAGTCGAACTTAGAGAGTGCCCGTAGCCAAGCATCAGCAAGCGAACAGGCATATGAGGAACAAGTAGATAGAACCACTAAAGCTAGAGCTAAGGCTAAGAAATCCGCCGGAAAGGCCAAGACAGCACAAGAGAACTTATCTGCGGCTGAGATTAGGGCTGAGAAAGCTAAGAATAGAGTGTTGAGGACTCAGAATGCGCAAACAGCCACCGAGGAAAGACTAACTAGGGCGCAAAGAAAGGCACAACAAGCCGCCCAAGCTACCGCCATTGCTAAGGTTAGAGAGGCCAAGTCATACCATCCCGCTGTGCGGTTCGCACGCAAACACACCCGTGCGATGCAACAATTGATTAACGAGCAGAAGAGGAACCTATCGGTCCAAAAGCCCCTGAAAAGCGCCATAGCCCTTACCACTATGGCCGGGCTTAAAGCTCGCCAAATGTGGGGTAGGCTTCGTGGCGTGATGAGGCATGTGCCCAAGGATGCTGGCAAGGCCAGATCCGCACTCCTCAAGCTAAATGCCCAAATGAAGGCCATGCGAGGCGGAAGGATGGCCCGCGCGAAGGGCCTCATAGGCAAGGGTTTAGGTGGTCTAGCGAGTGCTGGCGGTGCGATTACAGGCGTCCTGACCACAGCGGCTATTGCCGCCCAAGCAATGGCTGATGCATCTAAACAAATAGCCGACAGAAGATTGGAGCAGGCCAAAGATAGGGGAGACTTTGGGGGAGCCGTCAAGGCCGCAAAGGCAGGCGCTCTCGCTGAGACTATGGGGGAAACATTGAGCTTTGGCGGTATAATGCAGATGATGATGGACTCAGAAGGCTTTATTGCTGGACAGCTCAAAAGAAAAGAAAACGCAGAAGCAGATGCCGCGCTAGCTGTTTCTGGCAAAAAACAAGAAAAGATGTTAGAGGGTGTTAGAAGCGGAGAAAAGGGAGAGTTTATTGCTGGTGATGGATCTTTGAATGTTGCTGGGTTTGGCAAGGCTTTTGCTGCTGAGTCCAGCCGGGCGATGCAAGAAATTAATGACACATCAGGAGAAGCCAAAGAGGAGAGAGTCGCAAAGCTCAAGAAGAACGAGGGCGCAATGGCCGTTGCTATGGGCAAGGGGGCCAAGAGTGCGAATGAGCTTCAGCAGGCATTCCAAAACATGGAGGGTCAAACTGCGACCGCCAAACAAAAATTGCTAGAAATGGCGATGTCGGCCTTCAAGGTTGCGGAAGCAAACAGGGCGGTAGCCAAGGCTAACTTTGACAACCTCAAGGTTATGTCAGCATTCGCTGCATCGAGCAATGCCGTGAATAATTTCTTGGCGTCACTGGAAACTGGCTCTCTATCATTAGAAAGTACCATCGCCACCATAGAGACGGCCCAGTCCAACATGGGCATGGGGGCTGAGGGTAAGAAGGCTTTAGAGGACGCACGCAGTGAAGTATTAAACGCTGTTGGTGGTGACAAAGATAGTGCTGTTGGGAAAGCCGTGGGCCGGTCGTTTGATCGCGCTCAGGGTGTTAATGATTTTATGGGCAGCCTTCAACAGAGAGTCAGCGGCTTGGACTTGAGTCAAGGTACTGAAGCCGGAGCCAAGCAAGACCTAGAAGCGGCGTTATTAAAAGGGGTGGGTGACAAGGAAACCCAAACTGCCATTTCAGGGGCTATTGCAAATCTGGGGGATATCAGAGGTAAAGACGTAAGCTCTCTGGTAGAAGAAATCAAATCCGGCTTAGACCCACTCAGAAAAACTGCCCTAGAGTCTGCCAAAGCTGTATTAGAACACCAGAAGACTATTGTAGCACTCACTAAGGCCAGACGGGAGTCAGAGCTTGCATACATCGCGGCGCAGAAACAGGCGATTGATGTACAGCTAGAGGCCGCTAAGATTTTTGAAAGCTTTGGTGGAGACAAGCTTAGCTCAGAACAAAAAGAGCAAGCGCGTGTAGCCCAGTTCAATCTGGTTGCCCAAGACGCCGGAATCAAGACCCTTCGCAATGCTAGTGCTGGCGAGCTTGCCAGAGCAAGGGAAGAGGTTGCAGCCAAGACAGATGTTCAGATGGCACGCAGGGCTTCTGGTGGTTTTCAGGGGGCCGGTGGTGTTGACGCAGATAGGACAAAAGAATTAGCTGCTACAAACAAAGCCCTCATGACCCTAACGAAACAGAGAATTGGTCAAATCAAGGAAGAAATTGCTATCATAGCCAAGAAGAACGCCGCTGAAAGAAGTTCTTTTGAGAAATTGATGGCTGGAGACATTGAAGGATTCATTGAGCAACAAGCCGCCGCTGGGGCCGCTGCCGCCCTACGGGCCGGTGATGCTAATATGGCTGGTATGTTTAGTCCATCAGCCCTTGGCGCTGGCCTGAAGAGCCTAGAAGGCACTGGAATGTCTGATGCGGAGATGCAACGTGCGGCTGGTATCACCCTGTCTACCATGGGTATTACAGGTGCTGGAGCCGCTGGCGTTATGGTTGGAAGAGACGCGGAAACAGAAGCGCTTAAAGCTGAGGGTAGAGGGTTGGCCGCAGAACTGGGTGCGCAGGCACAGCAAATGGCAGATGTACAGAGAATGGAAGTTGCCGCCAAAGAGGTTACCATAACAAACGCCAAGGTGGTCTTTGAAGACACAATGCAACAGAAGGTGGCACAGCAAGAAGCGGCTGAGAGAAGAGTGGGTGAGCTAGGTATGGCCCGAGGTGGTGTGGTGTACGCAAACAGAGGCATCTTTGTTCCTCGCGGAACGGACACGGTGCCCGCCATGCTGACCCCGGGAGAATTTGTGGTTAATCGTGCTGCCGTAAATCGTGGCAACAACCTGCAAATACTGAGAGCGATGAATAGTAATGGTCGCCAAGATGCCACCGCGCCCGCTGCCATGAGTGGAGGCGGTCAAGTTGGCTACTATCAACATGGTGACCTCGTAAGAGCCAGCTCGGCGTTTAGTGAAGCCATGCCAGCGATGACCATGGCGGTAAATTCGTTTGCTAGCGCCATTGAAAAACTCACCGGATTTAGCATGGGCGTTGATATTAACTCCATGCCGCCCATCAGTGTTAACGTGGTTCTTCCCAAGCTTGAACCCGCCATTAAAGACATAGTGCTTGACGCCGTGAGCGCCGAGATACCTAAATATAAAGCAACTAACAATGGACTAAAGAAAATCGCCGGTATGGGTGAATAACTCTTAAGATGCAGGACATAAAGGATATTTTTTGATGGCTAATAGGCACTTAAAAACCTTAGAATGCTTATGCGTCAAGGCCGCAACAGGCACCTTGACAGCTACTGGTATTACGGTTAAAGCCAAGCTAAGTTGCAATGTCGCCCTTAAAAAGAACATTGTGACAAGCAAGTGCGGCAGAGAATCCAGAGCCGGAATGCACTGCACCGGCCTGCTTTTTTCTCCCTACAAGTTCTGCCAATCTGTAGAGTTCACAGATGTCGACGGTACAGGCCCGATTTATACCGTCACTCTTAAAGAAGCCGTATCTTGCCATATCTCTGTTGGGGATACCGCCACCATAGAGAAGTCGGGCCAGACGTATACATATTCTATTTTGGGCATCAACAGTAAGGAGATAATCCTTTTTTACCGTCTGGGTCAAGATGCCCCTGACACGCCCATTTCTAACTTGTGTTCAGGTGGGTATGACAACATATGCCTTATCAAATTATGCAGCGAGACTGAGCAGTCCAATCCCAGACTTAATAGGGCAAGGGTGTGCTCCACATCTATTACGGCCTCAGTGCATATCTCCTCTAAGCTGTCTGGTCGCATAAGAATGGGAGAAAACTCCCTATCTGCTGTGGGGAAAATTAACAATGGGCTTACAACTGACTACAACGTTCACCAAAAGATGCTGGGCGGATTTAATCTTAGAGCAACCCGCGCCGATAAGTTCTATGGAAACTTTGGTGATTTTGAATGTGTAGAAAAGCTTTACCCAAGCGGAGACCTGCCCATCGATGCTGGTATGGGCAATTTTGTTGGCTCAGACAACTCGCCCAATAACCTGTATCGCTTCATTGATGAAGGCGTCTTCACGGGTGACTATGACAAGCAGTTTGGCAACAGTGTTATCATATCAGACGACGCCAATTCATTCATTCATCCCGATACATTTCACACAGACGGCCTGTTCCAGTACAAGTGTAATTTAACCAACTTCCTTGTTAGGCCAGAGGACACCCGCCTGCGGATCAGGGCTTCAGCCCCGATCAATAACTACGAAGCCAACGTTCCCCCCAAGTACACTATCCATAATATCAAGTTTGAAGACCCCTCTGGCAACCTGATTGTTAAGTATGAAGACATTATTATATATGGAGACGTAGACTACACAAATGAGGCTACCCACGCCAACTTCTCCACCTACTCTTCGGCGGCAGTTACTAATAAGGCGGATCTGTATGACTGGCAACGCACATCCATCCCGCACATGTACCAGATCAGTGGGTACAAATTAACATTCGATGTCAGATCTGAGGCAATGGACGATGCGTTTGACCCCGGCTTCAGTGATGGGTTTGAAGAGAATTATATAATACACGACACATACGCTAGTGGTGACGACTACTTAGCGTTAGATGGCGCTCCATTATCTACCCAAGATCAATCTTTAATCAATCCCACCAAGGGGATTAGGATTTCTGCGTTAGAGATTTGCAATAGCGGTGGATATGGCCCAAGGCCAGAGAACTACATTGGCCTGTTTGCGCAAGTTCCCGAGAAGGGGCGAAGACTGGAGCGTAAGATTCTCCCATCCTTTATGCCTCTTGCTGAATTTGACACGGGGGTTTGGCCTTCTGTCAGTAGTGTTTGGTACCATAAAAATAGCAACATGGGACATGTTACCATAGGTTCCAATTTGGATTCTTGTGGTGCCACTGGATTAGTTTCGGCAATACAAAGAGAGACCGCCCATGATTATGCCGAGCTTCACTCTACGGGGCCTCATCTGGATTCTGGAAAGCTAACCCTTAAATTCTCCCACGGCAGGGGAATGGTTAATGAAGTTACCAAGGGTGCTTTTGATTGTGGTTTTGACCAGACCATCTGCCCCACTTGGTTCGATCCCAGTGGAGCTTTCAATACCCAAAGCAGAACCCCGCTAAGTGAAGATGATGGCTTCTTTGATATTGAATCTATTACACTCAAGGTCAAGGCTAAAAAGGCTAGCGGATCAAGAAATTATGTCTTGGATGTGGTTGGGCACAGTGATGACGGGTTGCTTAATATCAGTAGCGCTCCCAGCGGATTTTTACAGAACCCGTATAGTGTGCAGCTTAATGATCAGATAATCAGCAGCGATGGCACACATCCCGTCACGTCTGGCTTCTTGGCCGATGGCGATGACCTTGCTATTGCCGCTGAGAGTTTGTCTGAAAAAGAAAGATACATTGAAACTAGTGGAAACCTTGGGGGCGACCACTACTCTTTGACAAACTATCCTGTGGTCAGCACTACCGATTTTGCCGATTATGAAGTACCACTTAAGATATATGATGACCGGGTAACTCTGGGGCAATCCAGAGACTACAGCATGAGTTCTCTTTTTGAGCACTTATACTTAGACATATACCCACTCCCCAGTGGGGCCAGCATTGCAAGTGTGCATTTGCTGGTTAGGTACAAGCCGCAAAATGCCCTCAAGTTGTCCGTTGAGGGTGGAGACAATATACGCAAAATACAGGATGGTAGGTCCGAAGGGTCGATCTATCCGATATCGCGCGGCTCTACAGATGACATGCTTAATGCGGGTTCCGGGTATGGGCCAATTTCCACGATTGAGGGAATTCCCCACGCCTTTACTACGCCCTCTAGTATAAAATCTAATTATTCTCGTCGCTGGCGTGGAATGGAGGGCACCGTTCGTGGTCCGTTTGACCCAGACATGTTTGGGTTCGGGTTTGAGAATCCGCACATGGACTTCCCGTTCCTGTCTGGATTTTATGATTTTGACGAGATGGACGGCCTCTATGTTAAGTCTCGTTCGTTAGGCAGTGGCTTTGGCAATGTTAGCGGATTATTTAGCAGCACTCCCGAAATACACAAGAATATTGGCTGGAGATTTAGCAGCGGAACATTGTTCAATGACCAGCTTCCGGGGCATAGCGGGGCCTACAAAACAAGCGATTGGACCTCATTGGCCAGCGGTTCTGTCAACTTTGAGAGTGACAAACTTTACGGTCGCATCGCAGACGCATTTAACAATGTCGCAAGGATATCCGGCCACAGCCAGAGTATTAATTTTGGCAATATAGACACTACAAGTGGGTTCTCAATATTTACTAGATTTACACCAGATGCCAATGTTAGTGGAGTAGACTACAACCTGTTCAATTCTGGCGTGCTCTTCTCTAAATGGGATAGTGCGGCAGATCTCGACTTTGCTCTTGGATATAGCGGTGGATTCTTGTGCGGGTACTCCAAAGATATAGATGGCAACGTAATTACGGTTGCCGACACCCTGCCATACAGTGGCTATCAATTCCCACTGTCCGTTATTCTTACTTATAACGACCACAATGGTAGCGGGCTGAAACTTTATACTGACAATGAGGCCGACCGCAACACCTACACCCATGATTTTGGTGGCGGATTTGATGGTGACCACCTGTTCTTGCGGGCCAGTTCAGTTCCATTCTATAAGAACGCTACCAGCGCCAACTTAATTGTGGGTCACTCTCCCGGCTCTGGCGTTGGGATGAACATGCTACTCAGTGAGTTTGGTATTTCCACTTACACGGCGGGAGTTGAAGGCTCCGGCACCAACATTGTTGAAGCCAATCCAGACGCAACATACAAGCAGGTTACTGCCGAGAGGTTCTTTGATAATCACCGGGCCAAGTTCTTCAACCCAGATGAAGACTATCACATTGACACGTTTAAGCTCTGGGATTATGTCAATGAGAATACTTATTCAGATTGGGATATAGGTGCGTTCAAGTATTGCCAGTTTGGTATAGCGTTTAACCAGCTAACCAAGCGGACTGGCCGCGACCTCGTTAGTTTCAACATTAACCACGATGGTTCTGGATATATAACCAGAAACGATCTAACACTTCCTTCAAACGTTGACAGTGGGGTGTCGTATCATACTCAGATCGAGAATGACTTCTTGCGATTCCATTTGAGTGATACCTCCGACAACTTCCATTCTACCCAAAGAAGGATCACCAAAGACTTACCTCGTGATTATGTGTTCTCCGACAGGGCCTTGGTTGTCGAAACTGTCATGGAGCACAAAACCGACCATAATATTGCGTGGCCAAATTGTACGGGCACGGTTGGACCCAAGCTTATTGTCAGCTTGTACACCAAGAAGAAAGAACCGTACTGGGTTCCTGATGAGCCTAACTGGGGCCTGATCAACAGAGACATACATTATTTAGAGCCTTCAAGCTGTATTATGAGGGTTGACAGTAAGTTCACATATGACAGCCTCGTGGACACATCTGAACAGTGGGCGCTCTTCCCAGACGAGCCTGTTCTTAGCGAATTCTCTGAGAAATATTATTCGCAGGATGTCGACGACATGTTCCTGCAATATGACTTGGTGTATCCTTCTGGCAAACCGTTTGAGTCTAGAATTAATATCCATACCTCCCATGTGAGATTGGATGATGCATATGTTAAGGATACTGATTCCAACTCTAACGTAAACTTAATTGCCAGTGGTGGCAATGTTGTTGCGCAAAACCTTGACTTATTCTTAAAGAACTACGCTCCGTCTGACAGCGGTATATTAAACTTGTTTGCTGTCGGGCCGATAGGGCTGGGCAGCTCTGGAACCGGGGGAGCTGGTGGTTATAACGGCTCTGGCCTTACGCTATTCACTAGTGGTTCATTTAGAGAGTTGCAAAGTCTCCACCTTAACACCCTAAGCTATGTAACGCAAAGCTCTGGAATTAACTTAAATGTCTCCGGCAAATATTATCCAATTACTGATGGCAGTGGGGCGTTTAACTTAAATGTTGAAGGTGTTGGGCTTGGGTCATCTATCTTCCCATTGTCAATTCGGAACGATGACGTATCTTATGTGCCAAGTGGTGGGCTATTACCACTGTTTACTTATGCCACTAGTGGTTCTGTGGGTATTAGAGACTCTATGCCCTTGGTAGTTACAAATACTCATGCCAATGACACCCCAGCCGCCTCCTCAACACTATTAAATCTGGTTACCTTGGGGTCTACAGCGTTGTCGGATTCCAACCCTGCTGTTGATATGAACCTATTCATAGAGGGCACACCTATTCTGGCCCACAACATGAATTTGGTTCTGTATGGTGATGACCTTAGCACCAGTGTTGCTTCGTCTAGTGGTAGCGCTAATGGGGGTAATCAGCAACTTGGGCTAAACCTCTTTATGTCGAACTATGGTGGTGTTGGTTCTACGTTCTTCAATTGGTTTAACTACA
>MDTE01033921.1_pt1 | contig 13467 bp, 11 predicted proteins | sample 811231 | NCBI WGS metagenome assembly MDTE01 (sample SAMN05326651, study PRJNA326480) | marine metagenome | isolation source: seawater | place: Indian Ocean: Red Sea | collected 2010
GATCGCGATCGGGTCGCTGCTGGATGGAGGAACCAGAGTCGAGGGAGAAATCGCACACCTGCCTGCGCGCGATGAACTGGAGGCTGCACAGAGCGAGATCCAAGCGCTGGGTGTTCAGTGCCTGGCGGCGGATCTGGACATTAGCTCGGATGAGTCGTGCGATGCTTTTTGCCGGGCGGTCGCTATCCGCTTTGGCCAGGTCGATATCTTGATCCATGCTGCTGGAATCACAGCAGAGGCAAAGCTGGTGGGGCATCCGGACGAGGCCTGGCATCGGGTGATCGACGTCAACCTCAACGGGACGTATCGGATGGTGCGGCGGATCTTGCCGGGGATGATCGATCGCGGTTTTGGGCGGATTGTGCTGATCGCCTCGACAGCGGCCTCGGTAGGGGCGCCGACTTCGGGGGCGTATTGCGCTTCCAAAGCGGGTGTAGTTGGTCTGATGCGCTGTGCTGCGCTCGAGGGAGCGCCGCATGGAGTGACGTGCAACAGCATCAGTCCTACCTGGGTCAATACCAGTTTTGGACGCGAGTGGATGGACGATATCGCTCGGAACCAGGAGGGGCGGACGGGGGCGGAATATATGGCCGACGCCAAGGCAGTCAATCCGCAGGGGCGGTTGATCGAAGCTCCGGAGATCGGAGCACTGGCTCGCTATTTGTGCACGGATGAAGCTGCGGGGATGACGATGCAGGATCTGGTCGTCTCGGGGGGGTCGCTTTGGTAGGGAGGGACAATGGCCGTTCACGGTGCATTGCTTTTGTGCGGATCAGAGGTACTCACAAGATGATTCGGAGCTTTAGCACATCGCGATGAGTCGAGAGAAGCAAGCTAAAAAAAGGGTTCGCGTCGGCGCGGTGCAGATGATTTCGCACGAGGGCCAGGTTGAGGCCAATGTTGCCAAGGCTCTGGATTATTGCGATAGGGCCGCTGCAAGGGGAGTTGAGATCCTCTGTCTGCCAGAGTGTGCCAGCACTGGTTTTGAGTGGTTGGGCGGCCGTAATGCGGCGGCCAGGGTCTACGCCGAGCCCGTGCCGGGGCCGATGGTCGAGACCTTTGCCGCCAAGGCACGCGAGACGGATATGTACATCATCTTCGGCGTGGTGGAGCGGGAAGGTCAGGGTGGAGAGATCTACAATACGGCCTTTCTCGTTGGACCCGCAGAAGGTTATATCGGGCGCCATCGCAAGGTTCATGCCGAAAAGGTGTTCGCTCCCGGGACCGAGGCCGGTGTCTACGACACCCGCTATGGAAAAATCGGCATTTTCATCTGCGCGGATCAGCGTTCGCCGGAATTGGCCAGGCTGCTGGTCCTCAAGGGTGCCCGCGTGCTCTTCCAGCCGACGAATTACTTCCATCCGGACGGGGTTGATATAAAACGCCGCTATATGGGTAAGTGTACCGCGCAGCGGGCGCGGGCGATGGACAATGGAGTGCATCTGGTCATTGCCAATGCCGGTCGTAGCGAATACGTCAACAATAGTCGGATTATTGCACCTAATTCGCAGGGCCCGGAAGAGAAACTCGCCTATGCGACGCGGAAGGAGCAGTTGTTGGTTGCCGAGGTCGAATATGATTTGCAGCAGAACGGCGTTCTGCAGGAGGCAGAGCGGGTGCCCTGGATCTTTGAGCAGTTGGGGGCGGAGATGATCAAAGCTGCACAACGCAGGCGCTGATGATGAGAATTCCGATCACCATGTGCCATGGGATCAACCCCGAGGGAGAATTCCCACTAACGGTGCAGCATCTGGATGCACTGGTAGCTATTGCGGCCGAACTAGGATTTGAATCGATCGGTTACGACCAACTCGATGCCTGGCGTCGGGGCGGGGAAGTTCCGCGGCGACCGATCATGTTCGACTTTGATCATCCGGCCAAGTCGATGTGCTACGAAATTCACGAGACGCTTTCCCGCTATGGCTATGTCGGCAACCTCTTCGTCAATACCGGATGGATGGATGGGGAGTCGGAAGGATACGGTAAAACGACTGCAACTTGGGACGAACTGGGCGAGTTGGTGGAATGGGGCTGGCATATCGGAGCCCACACCGTCACGCATCCGAATCTCTCCGCTCTGGTCGCCGAAGACCCGCAAGGCGAGGTGTTGCAATGGGAGTTGGAGACCTGCGACGCGGCTCTGGAGAAGTATTTGGGTGTTAAACCGCGCGATTTTGCCTTCACGGGAACGAGTTGGAGCAGCGTGGCCGAGCAGAAGGTGATGAAGCGCTACCGTTTCGGGCGATTGTGGATCTTTGGTGCGGAGTACCAGGCCGATGGCAAGGCGATCCGCTATGCCGATCTGGTCGGGGTACCTGGTGCGGACGAGGGCGATGGCGGCCCTTCGCACGATGCGCGCTATATCACCCGAAACTCGAATCCCTATCGGTTGCCCTCAATGGAGATTCAGCGCCCGCTGATCTACAGCCCTGCGGCTTTTCGAGCGTATCTCGAACGGGCGTTGGTGGATTGAATAGGATGCAGGAGGAAGACGGTACTACAGCGGAGCGGGTGCCGCTGGGACGCTACGCCGCACTGCTGGGAGTCTATCTCAAACCTCATTGGCAGCGAGTAGGGCTACTAACTCTTTGTATCTTCAGCGGAGTCGGCATGTATCTGCTGATGCCGCAGATCATCCGCTATTTCATCGATGTAGCGCGCGCAGGAGGAGCGGTTGAAGATCTGCTCGAGGCTGGCGGTCTCTTCCTGGCCATCGGTTTTGTGCGCCAGTTTGTCTTTCTCTCCAGCAGTTATTTGGGTCAGGATCTAGGCTGGCGGACCACCAATCGCATGCGGGGTACTCTGGCCCTGCATTGTCTATGCCTCGATATGAATTTCCACCACCAGCGCACCCCCGGTGAAATGGTCGAGCGCGTCGATGGCGATACGAGCGCGCTGGCGAATTTCTTTTCCGAGTTTCTGGTCACCGTCTTCGGCAGCATCCTCTTTCTTACCGGCGTGTTGGTGTTGCTCTTCCGCGAAGATTGGCGGATCGGACTGGTGATGAGCATCTTCGCCGCGGTAGCCTTTGCCGTCTACAATTTTACCCGTGGTATGGCTGTGCCGCACTACGCCGCCGAGCGCGAGGGCTATTCGCGGCTCTATGGATTTTTGGAGGAGCGGTTCACCGCGATTGAAGATATTCGTACCAACGGGGCTTCGGGCTATATCCTCGAGCGGTTCTTCGCGGTCAATCGCGATGCGTATGGGCGAGTTCTGCGTTCGGAGAAAATGGGCGCTGCTCTGAATGCGATCACCACCATCCTCTTCGCTTTTGGTCACGCGCTGGGTATGGGCATGGGGATCTGGCTCTACAACGAAGGCGTGTTCAGCATCGGTGCGGTTTATCTGGTCCTCCACTATACTTCCATGCTGCGCTGGCCGCTTTTTCAACTCAGCCGTCAGATCAACGATTTGCAAAAAGCCACGGCGGGAATGAGACGGATCGAAGCGCTACACCGGACTCGGAGTCGGATCGCAGACGGCGATGAGATACTGCCGCAGGATGGGGCGTTATCGGTAGAGTTTGCGGGAGTAAGATTCGGTTATGCTCCTGGCGAACCGGTTTTGCAGGAGATCGATTTGCGCTTGGAGCCAGGTCGGGTGCTGGGTCTATTGGGGCGTACCGGGAGTGGCAAGACGACCTTGACACGGCTTCTTTTCCGCTTCTACGATGTGGATCAGGGCGAGGTGCGGGTCGCGGGAAAGCCGGTCCGCAATTTGCAGTTGGAGCAACTGCGGCAGCGGGTGGGTATGGTGACTCAGGACGTGCAGGTCTTCAACGCGACCGTACGCGAAAACCTCGCGCTCTTCGATCCGGCAATTGAGGATGAGCGGATTCTTGCAAGCATCGAGAATTTGGGTTTGTGGCCCTGGTACAAGGCATTGCCGCAGGGGCTCGACACGCTTGTCAGCACCAGGAGTATGTCGGCGGGTGAAGCGCAGCTAGTGGCTTTCGCACGAGTATTCCTCAAAGACCCAGGTCTCGTCGTGCTCGACGAGCCGTCCTCGCGGCTCGACCCCGCCACCGAGGAGCAGATCGACCGCGCTGTCGAGCAACTGCTGGTGGGGCGGACTGCGATCATCATTGCACATCATTTGGCCACGGTGCAACGGGTGGACGATATCGCTATTCTGACGGCGGGGCGTATCGAAGAATATGGGGCAAGACAGCAATTGGCCCAGGATCCCCAATCGCATTTCGCGCGTTTGCTTGCGGTCGGCTTGGAGGAGTATACCGGATGAGTACGGGAGAGACCGCACTGCGGCTTTTACGTTACCGGCCAAAGATTTTTCTGGGCACAGTATTGTTTCGAGGTCTGGACGATCTGGCTCCTTTTGCTACGGGATTGATCATGCAGGCCTTTTTCGATGCGTTGACCGGTGAAGCGTCTGCCGGCCTTAACGTCTGGACGCTGGTAGCGCTCTTCGTAGTTCTGGAAGGAGTGGATCGGATGGTGCTCTTTGCAGCGGCGTTGGTGGGCGCGCGCTGGTATTTCGCCGTCCAGTCCCTCTTGCGCAAGAATTTGCTCGAAGCTGTACTGGTGGTGCGCAACCCAGGTGCCGTTTCCAGTGCTTCGGGAGAGGTGACCAACCGCTTTCGCGACGATGTCGAGGCGATGATTCGCTACCTCGAACAGTACATTCACCTCGTGGGCAATATGATTTTCGCCGCACTGGCTATTTCCTATATGGCCCGAATTGATGTTGCGATCACAGTAGTGACGGTTGTACCCTGCGTGCTGATTGTCACCATCGTCAATGTCGCGCGCCGACATATCCAGCGCTATCGCACTGCTCAACGGCAGGCTACCGAAGCGGCGACCAACTTCGCCAACGAACTCTTCCAGTCGGTATTAGCTCTCCAGGTGGGAAGAGCCGAATCCCATGCCGTTGCGCATTTTCGCCGTCTCAACGATCTGAGACGCAAGTCGACATTGGTCGATAATTTATTCAATCAATTGCTGATGTCGATCAATTTCAATATCGGTCATATCTCCACCGGGGCGATTTTGCTGATGGTAGCTGAGCAAATGCGCGCCGGGACCTTTACGGTCGGCGATTTCGCTCTTTTCACGACCTATGTCGGCGAAGTGGCACGCAGCGGATCGCTGATTGGCTCGGTGCTGGCTCAACACCGGAGGGCCGCTGTTTCGCTGGAGCGGATGGCTGATACGATTGAGGCGGATAATTCCGCACCGCTGGTCGAATACGGGCCGATCTACCTGCAGGAGGATTCCCCCAAGGTCGCTGTGCCGGTGTGCAGGAATTCCGATGTGCTAAAGCACCTGGAACTTGTGGATCTGCGCTATCGCTTCGCCGATTCGGATCAAGGGATCGACGGGGTCGATTTCCATGTGCGACCGGGGACCTTCAATGTGGTGACGGGGCGCGTAGGCGCGGGCAAGACTACTTTGCTGCGGGCACTGCTCGGACTCTTGCCCATTCAGGCGGGCGAGATTCGCTGGAATGGGTCGGTGGTCTCCGATCCTAAAACCTTCTTCACGCCGCCGCGTTGCGCTTATGCGCCGCAGGTGCCCAGGCTGCTCAGTGAGAGTCTCAGGGATAATATTCTACTGGGGTCGCCCGAGCAAGAAGAGGAATTGGTTCGAGCATTACACCTGGCGGTGATGGAGCACGACTTGCCGACTCTGGAACACGGTCTGGATACCATGATCGGGCCGCGCGGAGTCAAGCTCTCGGGGGGGCAGGTACAGCGAACGGCTGCGGCGCGGATGCTGGTACGCGAGGCCGAACTCTATGTCTGCGACGATTTGTCATCTGCACTCGATGTGGAGACCGAAAATGCGCTCTGGGACCGGGTCTTTGCCAAACGGCGCGGGGCGTTTCTGGTCGTTTCACATCGGCGTCCAGCCCTACAGCGGGCCGACCAGATCATTGTGCTCAAAGGAGGCCGAATCGAGGCGGTGGGTACGCTCGACGAGTTGCTCTCGTCGTGCGAAGAGATGCGGCAGTTATGGCGTGGAGATACTGACGCTTGAGCGATCTGCGGGGTTTGGCCTCGGCCTACCTGCAGGCACTGGAGCGTCTGAACCGGGATGTGCGACTCTTCATGGTTTCTGCGCTGGTGGCGGGCACATGTTATATGGGGCTCTATTTCCTGTTGATCAATCTCTACCTGCTGCGCCTGGGGTACGATATAGAGTTTATCGGGATCTTCGTTTCGACGGGTGCATTTTCCTTTGCCGTATTCAGCCTCCCGGCGGGGATCGCGGGCCGGCATTTCGGCAGTCGGCGGCCGATGATCTTCGGGATGTCGGTACTGATGCTGGGGTTGGGGATGCTCGCTCTGTCGGCTTGGGTGCCTGCCGACCTGTGCTCAGGCTGGCTGATCTTTTTCTGTGCATTGCGCGAATTCGGCAATGCGTTCTATATAGTTAACTCCAGCCCCTATTTGATGGGGGCTACCTCCGTAGGGGAACGCGACTACGCATTTTCTCTACGGGCGATTCTGACGCCGTTGGCGGGTTTTTTCGGTACTCTGATCGGGGGGTTCTTGCCGCGGTTGAGCCAGCTTTATTTTGGTTGGTCGGCCGATGATCCGCTCAACTATATGGCTCCGCTTTTGATTTCCTCGCTACTGCTCTTGCCGGGAATTGTAGCGCTTTGGGCGATGCGGGAAATCGCGATTGAGGAGTCGCCCCAGGATAATGCTCTGCGTGGAAAAATGCCGTTGGAGGCCTTTCTGGTCATCGCGGTAGTCAGTGTGTTCTTCATTGTCGCGGCATCGGCCGGCCAGAGCTTCTACCACGTCTATATGGATACCGTTTTGGAATCGACGCCCCAACTCATCGGGGCCATCACCTCATGTGGGCAGCTGCTAACGGCCGTGTTGATGCTGGTGGCTCCAATCTTGATGGAACGTTGGGGACATGCGCGGACCTTTGTGCTGGTGGGCCTTTGTATGGGAGTGAGTCTGTTGCCAATGGCGCTGGTTTCGCACTGGCTCGCGGTGGGCCTTAGTGTGGTGGCGGTAGTGGTCTTGATGAATTTTTCTTCGACCGTTCTGACGGTTTTTCATCAGCAACTGGTTCCAGCCGGTTGGCGGCCGGCGATGTCGGGGGTCTCGTTAATGGCGATGGGTATAGGCTGGGGAATCGTTTCTTCGGGTGGTGGCTACTTCGTTGCCATCTGGGGATGGCGGCTGTTTTTCCTGCTCGCCGCAGGGGGGACCATACTCGGAGTGGGAGTGTTCTGGACGCGATTTGTCGTCGGTGAGTTCCGTTTGCGCTAAAACCTGGTTAGGGACGATCTAATACTAGAAAACGGTGCAGAGCGCGTCGTGTATAGTGCTGGGGTGCAGAGTTGAGTTGCTTGTCGCTACGCCGAATTTGGATTATTGTTTTTGCCGATGATTTGCGATCATACTCAGGAGGATATCATGCCTTTGAACCAAGAACAAATCGCAGAGTTTAACGAAGTGGGATTCCTGCCCTATGCCGAATTGCTCACGTCGCTGGAAGTCAAAGCACTACGCCAGCGCTTGGCAGACATCGGCAACGAGGTTGTGTCGTTTCCCACCGAGTATGTGCAAATTGAGCCGATGGTAAAAAGCGGCGAATTGGATGCTTCGCCGGTGCGTTTCGACAACGTGCGAAAAATCTGGAACCTGACTCGTTATGACGAATTGTTCAAAGAATACGCCCGCCATCCCAAAATCCTGGATGTGGTACAGAGTCTCATCGGCCCGAACATCAAGATCTATGTCGATCAGACCCTCTGCAAACCGCCGCGGGTGGGATCGCCCAAACCTCCGCATCAGGATTCGGCCTATTGGACCCAGATCGATCCACCGAATCTGGTGATTTGTTGGATGGCGCTAGACGATGCGACCGAAGAGAATGGCTGTATGCGCTTTATTCCCGGTTCGCATAAGCTGGGTGTTATCGAGCACAAGCGCTTAGAGGATTTTCGCATCGAGGACGATAAAGTCGATTATGCCAGCGAGGTTGCCGTTCCACTGAAGGCTGGTGGGTGTTCGTTCCACCATAGTTTGGCGATGCACCGCACCGATGCCAACCGGAGTTCTAAACCGCGGATCGGGCTGACGGTGGCCTATATGAACGCCGAGTCGAAATACATAGGACCCGATCCGCAGCCCGAATACCAGTTGGTCGCGGGGCAGAGCTTTGCAGGGTGTGTCTAAAGGCGACGGATGTAGACGTAGTAGGGGGCGATGGACCGCTCGGTATGGTCGTGAAATGAAGCGTAGAGCCGGTCGGGACCCGGAATGAGGTCGACCTCGAATAGGGTGCTGGTTGCAGCGGGTTCGGTTTCTTGTTGCAGCGTTTTTCCACCTATCGAGATCTGGGCCCATTGGATCGCCAGGGCCGTCCCCCCCTCGTAGGCGGGGGCATCGGACTCCTTGATGCAGTCGCGGCGCCACTTACTGTCGTCGCCCTCAATCCCGGCCGTGAGCGCGTAGCCGGTTTCTTCGGGCCAGCGCCGCACTTCGATCGCGTAGCGTCCTTTCTGGTGTACATCGATGGCCCAATAACCACTGGTGACTTGGCCGGCGCGAACCTGACGTTGGTTCCATACGGCGTCACAGGCTTCGTTGCGGATATCGTGGGTGGTGAGTTTGACTAGTTCGTCGTCTCGGCCCAGCGCTATCGGCTCGTCGCGGTCGAATTGGTCGGAGATCAGATCCCACCACTGATCGTAGTCGCGGCGTAGTTCGGCGACGAGATCCGGGTGTACAGCGGCGAGATCTTGCCGCTGTACAGGGTCAGTTTCCAGATCGTACAATTCGCGCCCGTTGATCAGGCGTAATCTGCGTTTCATCACCGCGCTCTTGCGCCATTTTACGGGGTTGGCAATACGCTGGGTATCGCAGAAGTTAGCTCGGGCGGACCAGTCCGGTGAAATGGGTCCTCCGCGCAGTAATGGGGCCAGGCTGTGTCCATGAAAAGTGCGATGCTCCGGCACTTCGACGCCGCAGAGTTCGAGCAGGGTCGGCATGAAATCGACATAAGAGGCCAAGGTGTCCATGTCGCGTCCGTCGCAGAGGCGGCCGTCGGGATAGCGGATGAGGAAGGGGACGCGATGGCCGCCCTCGTAGGCCGACCCCTTCTTGCCGCGCATTCCGGCGTTATAGCTGCCCGGACCTTCTTGCGGGAACTGGTCGGCGTCGAGTTCGACGCCGTTGGCGGTGCCGTTGTCGGTCATAAAGATCAGGATGGTATTGTCCCGCAGGCCCAATTCGTCTAGGCGGGTTTCGAGCCGACCGAAATTCTCGTCGATATTGGTGATCATGCCGTAGAAGCGGGCGCGGTCTTCGTGCGGAGTCGAATCGCGGTAGGGATCGACATAATGAGGCTCGATGTTGAGGGGGCCGTGCGGGGCGTTGGTGGCGATATAGCAGAAGAAGGGTTCGCGGGCATTCTGCTCGATAAAGCGCAAGCCCTCGCGGAAGAATACGTCGGTGCAGTAGCCGGAGTAGGTGGTGGGTACGCCGTTGTGGTAGTAGGTGTCGTCGAAATAGTCGTTGCCCCAGGCATCGCCGGTATTGCCGATGCCGCCCCCAGCGTGATAGACGGATTGGTGGAAGCCGCGCTCGTGGGGGCGGTAGGGCTGAGAGTCACCTAGATGCCACTTGCCGAAATGGCCGGTGCGATAGCCGGCTGAAGAGAGGGCGTCGGCCAGAGTCCACTCGTCTGCGCGCAGCAGTGAACGTCCACCGATCGTGTGCCAGACGCCGGCGCTATTGCAGTAGTGCCCGGTGAGGATCCCGGCGCGGGTGGGCGCGCAGGTCGAACCAACGTGAAAGTCGGTCAGGCGAACTGCATCCCCATAGAACGCATCGATATGTGGTGTATGGATCGCATTGTTGCCGTGGCAACCGAGATCGCCGTAGCCCTGATCATCGGTGAGCACAAAAACGATATTCGGGCGCGATTTTATATCGGTCATATGGTCCTGGGAAGAGAGTCGAGTTCGGTTGTGAGGAAGCGCAGTCGCTCTTTTTCGGCGGTCGGTGAGATTGTGCCGGCCAGAGTCATCGCCTAGCGGTCCTGTTCTTTGCGCCATTCTTCATATTCGGCACGGGCTTCTTCGGAGAGGGGATAGTATTTGCGCAAGTGCCCACCTGAGGCCAGCTTCATGCGACTGAAATCTTCCCATTCTTCATGCTCTTGAGCCTTTGCCGCCACTTCGGGGGCGAGTTGGGCCGGTACTACCGTGGCACCATCGTCGTCGGCGACGATTATATCACCGGGCATGACCAGGGTGTCTCCGCAGGCGATTGGCACATTGACGGCGAAGGGGAAAATATTGGTTTGAGTATGGAAATTAGGCGTCGTCCCCCGAAGCCAGAGACCGATATCGAGGTCTTCGAGAACTTTGGGGAAGTCGCGGATACAGCCATCGATAACAGCACCGATCCCACCCTGCCCCATAAAGAAGGTGAGCATCATTTCGCCGAAGACGCCGCTCTGCATATCGCCGCGAGCGTCGACGACGATTATATCGCCGGGTTGGGTATGATAGAGGGCGTGGCGATGCAGCTGTTTTTCAGGGTCGGCGTATTCGTCGACGTCGTATTGGTCCTCGCGTTTGGGCATAAACTGCAGGGTCAGGGCCGGACCGACAACGCTCTTGCCGGGGGTGCAGGCGATCGGGCCCTGGATATGTGGGTCGCGAATCCCTAGACGGGCCAATTCGCCTGCGGCAGTGGCACTGCTGATATTGGCGAGGTCTGCGACCAGGTCTTTGGCAGGGCGCTGGATATCGGATGTCTCGAGCATCTTTTCTCCTATAGGGTTGCAATAGAAAAAGTAGCAAATAAGAGCCGATCCATCCACTTTTCGATCGCGATCGGCTCTTAGAAATGGGGACACCGGTGTTGGATTGAATATTCGGTTGTACTGAATAATCCAATATGCTTTTTCATCAGAAATAGTATAGTTTATTTTTTATTAGGTGGTTTTGACAGGAATAGGCAGGTTGTGAGTGCGAAATTAGTTGTAGAACAGGCAATTGATCAAATAAAAATTGCGGGTGACTTGACCGTGAAGGGAAGTTTGACTTCTGCCAATGAGGTGTCGTTCACCGCAGCGGGTAATGTCCTGGTCGTAGGGGATGTTCTGGGCGGAGTCCAGGTTCAGGTTGCCCGGATCCTGGTCGTCAAAGGAGGGGTTGTAGGAGAGATTGGCAAGCCTTGTCGGATCGAGGTCCAAGAGGATCTATATATATCGGGCAAGGTGGATTACGCCCATATTAGCGCGCGGAATATCTATATCGTCGAAGACATCAGAAATACTTCGTTGATTGCGACCGAAGATATTCATGTCGAGTCGGATCTGATCGATGTCGATATCGAAGCGGGTGGCTTGGTCGCATTCGAGCGGCTAATTAAAGAGCATAAGTTGCAATTCGTGCAGCAAATGGGGCGGATCGATGCTTTAAAAAGACAGTTAGAACGCGATGCGGCGCATTTGCATCGCCAATGTAGCCGGGTCCGTACGGGACTCAATCTCGGCGTGGGTGGGATCGTGCATCACGAGGAGAACCGAATCAAGATCGATCTGAGTATGTTCTATCGGCACGTCGAAGACCTTGGAACTGAAGAGGTGACTGTCGCGTTGAAGGAGTTCTTTGCCAAGGGGATCATCGGTCTGCTCGCCAAGGTGAATCGGTCCTATATCGCTGCGAGTCAGGCCCAGGGAAAAGTCTTCAGACAGCTGATCCACAATCTACATGAGTTGATTTTTCTCACTCGGGAATTAGACCAGCTCAACGCCGGGGCCACCAGTGCCAAAGAGGCGTTCAGGTCTATGGTCGATCGACTGAGTTCCCTGGATCGCCGCGTCCTGGTCAATGGCAAGATCTATCCGGAGACGATCTTTAGATTCTTGCCGCACGAAGTAGATATATCCGGTGATGGCGAGATCGCCCTGGAAGGAGAAATCGCTTCATTCACTATTGCTTCTGGATCGGATTCCAGTCAGCGCAAGTTGATGTGGCAAAATGTCGATGGACGATCGCAGACCGAAGTCCAGGCGGCGGACTGCCTGCACGGCATTGTACTGCGTCTGGACGAAGGCCGAGTGGTATGGACGCCGATAGATGATGAGGCCGAGATCGGCTAAGACTGTGGTCTTGCTCTTAATGGATAGATATAATTCGAGGAGCTATACCCAATGGATTGGAGCATGTCTGACTGGGTGCAGTCGGCCGGGATGCTGCACCGTATCGCAGTTGTTATCGAGTATAAATTAGAAAGGACGATAGGGCGATGACCCAATCGTATACCGCCGCAATTGTCGGTTGTGGTGATATCGCACACCATCATGTCAGGGGCTATCAGCTCGCCGGTGTCGAACTCGTCGGCGTGGTCGATCCGCTGGAGGTGGCACGCGAACAATACCGGGAAGAGTACGGGATAGCCCGGGCTTTCGCCTCGGTCGAGGAGATGTTGCAAGAGGTCGCACCAGATCTGGTCAGTGTTTGTACCTGGCATCTTATGCATCCAGGTCCGACGGTGGCTGCTGCCCGCGCTGGGGTCAAAGGGGTGATTTGCGAGAAACCGATGGCTGTGGGGATGGGTCGGGCCAACGAAATGATTGCCGCTTGCGAGGAGGGTGGTACCAAATTGGTGATCAGTCACCAGCGTCGTTTTACGCCGGGTTGGGAAAGGGCCCGTGCGTTGGTTCAGGGTGGAGCGATCGGCGAGGTGATCCAAGTCGATTCGAAGGTCGTTCAGGGACTGCTCAATTGCGGCACCCATGCTATAGACGGTGTGCGCTTTGTGCTCGACGATCCCGAGACTCTGTGGGTTATGGGAGCTGTCGAGCGTCAGAGCGAGCGTTTTGAGCGCGACACTCCGATCGAGGACGGTTGTATGGGGTTGGTGCAGATGGCGGGTGGGATCCAGCTCTTTATTCAGTCCGATCTCGACGATCAGGGGGCTTCGCCGGGACGCTTTGTCTTTCGCGGCACAGAGGGGATGGTCGAGACGACAGAGACCACTACCCGGCTTTTCAACAGCGTGACCGGAGGATGGCAGGATCAGGATCTCGGTGTATCGGCCGATCAGATTGATGTGATCGGCGGTCGGGCTAACGAGCGCCAGACCCGCGAGTTGATCGCCTGGATTGAGGGTGGATCGGAGCACCGGGGTTCGGGGCGGCGAGCACGCGCTACCGTCGAGGTGATGATGGCGTTGCTGGAGTCGGCGCGGCAACATCAGGTGGTGCGTTTTCCCCTCGCGGAGCAGGGATATCCACTGGAACTGATGGTCGCAGAGGGCAAACTGGAGCCATTGCAGAAAGGCCGCTACGATATTCGCGGTTATCTCAACCGGGAGGGCGTTGATGAGGAGGGCTATGCCCAATTGCGGGCTACCGGAATGGGACATCATGGGATTATGAAGACGCTTGCAGAACGCAAAGAGGAAGGTGAAAGTGAATAAAATAGAGGATCGCGGCTCGGCGATTCGCGTCGAGC
>MDTE01052343.1_pt1 | contig 13467 bp, 10 predicted proteins | sample 811231 | NCBI WGS metagenome assembly MDTE01 (sample SAMN05326651, study PRJNA326480) | marine metagenome | isolation source: seawater | place: Indian Ocean: Red Sea | collected 2010
CTAAAGGCTCGTCTAACAATAAAACTGCAGGCTCAACTGCAATAGCCCGGGCCAGTGCGACACGTTGTTGTTGTCCGCCAGAAAGTTGATGGACCCTGCGACTTCCAAATCCCGCAAGGCCAACAGTTTCGAGAGATTCTTGTGTCAACCGATCGCGTTCAAATTTAGGTATCTTTCGCATAGAAAGTCCAAAACTGACATTTTCGTAAACAGACATATGAGGAAACAAAGCATAATCCTGAAACACCGTAACGGTTGGACGAAAAGCCGGTGGTACATCAGTCACGTCCACGCCATCAATAATTAATCGCCCAGAAGAAGGAACCGTAAATCCTCCCATCATGGAAAGAATGGTTGTCTTCCCACTACCCGATGGACCAAGAAGAACTAAAAACTCGCCACGTGAAATAGTCAGATTAATATTATCCGCAGCGATAGTAGTTCCGTATCTCTTTGAGACCCCCTGGAGTTCAACTAGATAATCACTCATTTCCTTGCACCGTAATTAACTGAGACAACAATAGCTGCTATTGCAACCGTTACCATTGATATTGCAAAAACCATTGTTCCGGCAGCATTAACCTCTGGTGTTAAACCGGCCCGTAACATCTCAAAAATAATAACCGGCAAGGTGACCTCAAAACGGCTTAAAAGAAAAGCGATGATGAATTCATCCCATGATAATGTTGCTGACAAGCAAAACGCAGCAAAAAGAGAAGGTTTCATAGCTGGCGCTATAACACGTGTCAAAGTCTGAAAGTCACTTGCACCTAAATCTCGCGCTGCCCAGTCTATATTTCTTAAATGATCACCAAATTGTGAGTAAATAATTGCAAAACATAATGGAAGGTTTATTACAATATGGCCTAGACCTACAGTAAGCAACGACTTTGAAATACCAAAAATGTTTAATGTTATAAGCAGGCCAATACCGATAATTAGGTAGGAAACAGTCAAAGGCGCCATCAGAATAAATCGGACTCCAGCTCGGAATTTAATATCATGTCGAACCATCCCATATGCCGCGAGAAAACCCATAACTGTCGCAAGTAAGGATGATATTGTGGCAACCATGACGGAATTGATAAGTGACTCAACCAACCGGTCATTACTAAACATTTTTTCATACCACTGAAGGCTGGGACCGTTAAAGGGTGGAACCGGAAGTTGCCCATCCTGAAATGAAAATACGACAAGAACGACCACGGGAATATATATGAAAAACAATGCGGCCACCAAATAGACTACCACTAAAACATTTTTCTTCCAGTGCCCAATCACTATATACGGTCCATCTTTAAATATTTCCCTATAATAAAATAAACAATAACCACAACTATCATTAAAGTAATACTCATGACAGAAGCCATTGGAAAATTGGCAGCTCGAGCCATCTGGAGCATTATTGCCTGCGGAACAAGCACTTCCGTACTTCCTCCTAGAATTTGTGGTGTAATGTAGTCACCGATTGCTATTACAAATGTAATGAAAGACCCAACAGCAACGCCTGGAATACTGAGCGGAAATGTAATTCTAAAGAAAATCTGTAAAGGACTAGCCCCAAGGTCTGCAGCGGCTTTGTAGTAAGATGCTTTTATCTGAACTAGATTAGCATAAATGGTAAGGGTTAGCAGCATAGTGAAAAAGTGAACAAAACCAAGGACTGTGGCTCCGCGACCATATGCCATCTCGAGAGGTTGGTCAATTAAACCAATCTCGATCAATGCCACATTTAGGATCCCATTTTCTGAAATGATGAGAAGCCAACTATAGGAGCGCACAACATAAGCTGTCCAAAACGGCAAAACTGTAAGTATTAAAATAAACCGCTGCCATCGAGTCGGAACCTTATACGCAAGTATGTAAGCTAGAGGGTACGCTAATAAAATACTAATGGCTAAGGTAAGCAACGTGACTTCGATAGAATTGTATAATGCTTCTAGGAGATAATCTCTGCCAAAAAATTTTTCATAATTGGCAACCGTCCAGGATGCTTGTAGTTTTCCATAAATTCGCTGCCAAAAACTAATGATTACCATTGCAACAAGCGGAATAATAAAAAACACAAGCGTAAAAATTATTGCTGGATGAACAGCCCAACGCGAAAGTTCAAATTGAATGTTAGCTGCAACCGGTTTACCTGGAGCGGACATTGCCCATTCCTAAAAAATAAATTTCCCTAAATACCAGGACCTAACTTTTTTTAACCCGGACACAGTGTTCACCACCGCTAAACCGTATCCGGGCTAAAATACTCCTTTTTATTTTTTTTGTAAGAACTCTGTCCAGATATCAAGCATTTCAGAGTCTATATCAGCGCGTCCTATGGTTGAAGGTACGGAGCGCCCAAGAAAAGCCGCCTGTTCATCCCATCGTAAAATTTTCTTTTCTGCCGCACTGAGTACTGCCTTTTTGTTCGCTGGCATTGCCCAGTAGCATTCTGAAGTTGCAAGTGCTCCCTGACCCTCCGGACTTAAGACATGATTTACAAAATCAAAGGCAAGCTTTTTCTTTTTTGAATCCTTAAAAACACTAAGCCCTTGAATCCACATGAGGCCACCTTCATCAAAAATTGTCCAATCGAGCTGCGGCATTGTCGGCATTAAACCAGAAACAACAAATTCTGCTCCATTTATTATCATGTCAACATCACCATTAACTAGAGCATTTTGGACACTGACAATGTCACCAACCATTTTTATGTTAGGTTTCATAGCTAGTAGTTTTTCACGAATCTTTGGAAGGTCATTCATGCTAATAGCATCCGGCTTAATTCCCATAGAAATTGCGATTAACTGCATAGTTGGAAAATAATAGTCATAGACTGCAACCCGGCCTTTATACTTATTATTCCACATAACCTGCGCTGAACGCATATCCGCAGGGTTTACTTTTTCTTTATTGTAGGCAACACCGTAATATCCAAATTTTTCCGGTACCGCGTAACGCACACCATTAACGTGATTAAATGCTGCAGACGTGAGTGGTTTGAGAAGATCACTCAAAGGTAGGGTGCTTTCGTCCATCGGTGCAAGCAAACCTTTTCCGACTACCATAGGCACATCCGGAGTATCGATCACTAATACATCCCAATCACCAGGCGAAGACTGCTCGATGATTGAGACAGCGGCACCTGTACCTTCGTATGTTTTTACATTAATTTTAATATTGTGTTTCGCTTCAAATGGTGCCAGGAGTTTCTTATCAGCATGATCACACCACACGAGAACATTTAATTCATCCGCAGTGTGCCCTGTTTTTGGCAGAACCGCGCTAGCAGCAGCAAAACCTGCAGCCCCCGCAACGAACGAACGTCTGGTTACCTTTCTCCTGATTGTATTCCTTAAACTTCCCATCACTTTTCCCCTTTTTTTACTTTCTTGTTATCAACCTTCTTTTCTATATTTTTTTTGTTACTCCTTGAATTTCCAACCCGGACGCCGGAGCGATTCGTCGAGCGTATTTCCATGCTTTAATGCTATACCTGCCATTATTCTCATGACAACACACACTGCCATGCGCGAAGTGGATCCGCTAACATCAAACATTGGGCAGAGTTCAGTTACATCGATAACACTTAAACCGCCTGCTTCGCTGATAATAGAGGCAACACGCATGATTTCACGGGACTCTAATCCTCCTGGTTCGGTAGCTGTAACGCCCGGAGCAGACGATGAATCCATAACGTTAAAGTTAAAGCTAAGATATTGCCCGTCTGTATTGTCCCACACCCTCGATACAGCTTCACCCATCACATCGTCGATACCGCGGTCGAGAACTTCAAACATCGGATAGAATTTCATATTCCGAGTTTTTGCCAAGTCTATATGATCTTTTGGATTGAAGGAGTTACGTGCTCCAATATGTGCAACGTTTTTCATGTCGAGATTTTTTAATTCGGTAATACGTGCCATAGCACACGTGCTGACATTCCTTTCGCCGGCCCAAGCATCAGCCATATCAAGGTGTGCTCCAAGATGCATGTAACCCATTTTTTTTTCATTTCCAAGATAATCCGATAGCGCTTTAGTTGCTGGAATAGATACTGAACGATCACCACCGCATATAATGGGGGTTTTTCCCGCTGCCAGTACTTTTTTTACAGCTGAATAGATTCGGTCATGCGCTACATCTGGACTAACACGCGGCATGGAAACATCACCGCCGTCTACCGTACTTCCATGAAGATCAACATTAAATTCAAACCAGTATGGAAAATAATCAAGCGATGCAACACGAAATTCGCGCGGTCCATCTTCACATCCTGGCTTACCGACATTTCCTTCATCATATGGAACGCCAATAAAAACATAAGGTGCACTGCTTTCACCTAGCTCATCACTATCAAGTGAAACAAAGGGTCCGCGTAAAAAAGAAATTTGTCCAGGAGAACGGTAATTATCAGCGTCATCTCCGCCAAGTGGAGAAAAAAGGTGGGCAAACGCTTTAGCTGGATTCATTCAAATATCTCCCATCATAATCTTTTATCCATTTGTTCGCCATATTTAGGGCTTTTTATTCTCGCTGCGAAGTTTAGATGCTCTGCTTCCAAGGTAATGGTAAATCATATTACAAGCTAGTTTTGCACTCATCTGGCTGACGTCGAATATGGGCGATAATTCTGCAAGTTCGAGAACATCGACACCATATTCTCCAGCGAGTCGCGCAAAGGCCAGCGCTTCACGCGATTTCAATCCATAGCTTTCAGGACAACTAGTACCAGGCATACAGCTACAATCAATAGAATCCGTATCCCAGGATAAATAAACAGCGTCCGTTCCGTCCCACGCTCGCTCAAGAATTTCACGGCCACAAGCCTCAATTCCACGTTCTACAACCTCCGACATCGGGTAAATTGGCATATCATTATCAACCCAAAAGTCCATCCAGTCCTTCGGGTTCAGTCCATTCCGCGATCCAAGGTGCGCCATATTTCTACTGCTTGTATTTGGAAGCTTAAATGCTTCTGTTGGCCCTGATGCATTAGTAATTTCAATCCCCGCCCAATCAACAGCAGCATCTAAGTGACAGTCCACGTGTAGGTAGCCCATTTTTCCTGCTGGGTTTCTGCGGGTAAGGTATTGAGATAGTGCTCGTGCTCCGGGAATAGGCACTGAGTGATCTCCACCCACAACAATGACCTTTGCACCTGCCTCTAAGCATTCTGTCACATAATCACAAATGTACTGCTGTGATAATGCATTATTACCGGTAACGATAGGAATATCCCCACAATCTACGACATTGAAGAAAGTCATTAAATCAACGTCATATTCAAACATATAAGGAAAATATTGAGAAGAAGCTTGACGTATCCCATGTGGACCGCTTGACGTGCCGGTACGCACGATTGTACCCTGATCCCAGGGTGCACCAAGGAAACAAATTTTTGCACCCATTTCTCTTATTTTGTTACGATCAGGCGGACAAAAAGGAGCCCCCATAAAAGTAAGAATTCCTTCTGATTTAAAAACACCATTATGCTGCGTCGGGGAACGTGTATGGGCATCAATCAATGGCTCTTGGTGGACACCTTGATGATGGTGCGGAACAAAAATCCATGGGTTCAAAGTTTCGGCCATTTTTCCTTCCAGGTTTCCATATCCATCATTCTTTATAATTTGTATATGAAGGTTCGCTCGCCAGAGAATTAGTTCCATAAAGTTCGATTGAAACTAGCTCTGTTTCCCTTCCTGTAACTAAATCTGGCGTTGGCATGCCACAATCTGGACAGCGGAAGTTATACCGACCACTTGGGTGTTTTACATCATTACAATGGCGACAATATACGGTAATTGGGATTTCAATGATATTCAGGAGAGCACCTTCGCATGAAGTGCCTTTTGAAGCTGATCCGAAGCAAAAATGTAGAGCTCGAGTCATGCCAGATAGTGTCCCCAAGCGAATGTTCACCTGCTTAATCTGCGTCACACCCTGCTTAGCTGCATATTCATCTACCATTTCTGTCAAACTGCGCGCGAGAGCAAGTTCATGCATTACTGTGAGCCTTGTGCTGATTTGCGTTAGATGCTGTCTTAGACTTTAAGACTTGGTGGTGCGCTAGAATCCATTCCTGCCATTCGAGCAAGCCCACACCAGATTTTGCCGAAAGCTTAATAAAATCTAGGTCTCCATTTACCTGGCGTGAATATTCAATCGCGCGATCGAGGTCAAAGTCCAGATGAGGTAGAAGATCAATTTTAGTAAAGACTACGAGGTCAGCAGCCGAAAATATATCTGGATATTTCACTGGTTTGTCCTCACCCTCGGTTACCGAAAAGATAACAACTTTACAGCTCTCACCTAAATCAAAAGCTGCCGGGCAAACAAGATTACCAATATTTTCTATAAATAGAATACCACCAGGTTTAATTTTTAGATCATTTATCACATGGCTAATCATATGAGCGTCAAGGTGACATGCCTTCCCCGTATTGATCTGGATGGCAGGCACTCCAAGAGCCCTGATTTTGTCAGCATCATTAGCGGTCGCCTGGTCACCCTCAATTACACCAATGGAAGTTTTTCCTTTTAAACTCTTCAAGGTTTCCATTAAAAGAGTAGTTTTACCGCCGCCCGGACTAGACAATAAATTCAGTGTCAAAAACTGATGTTCATTAAACCAACGCCGGTTTGCGCTCGCATACCGATTGTTTTTTGATAGGATATCCTGCTCGATTTTTATTAGCCGTTCCTGGCTGTATCCAGGGATAGAAACACCTGCCTCTCCTAGACCAAAATTTCGATCTTCTCGTATTATTTCATCAGCATGTTTCGGCTTTGAAGACGCTTCACACCCACAAACGGTACACATAACAACCTCGCGATCCTATGATAATCGATGGAATTGTATTAGCTATCTTCCTTATAGTTAAATCGAAAATTTAACTGATTAGTCAGTCAAATTCATTGTGAAACAAATATTGATAAGGTGTCAAATTTGACCTGTGGATAAGTTCTTACCAACCAAGCATTTCTTTTAGTATATTTTACTGATGGCTTGAAGTAGGTCTTTATATAATGCCCTGCTCTTTTTATTTTTTTTCTTGAAGCTTCGATATTTCAGGTATTGCTCGAACTGTTTTTTCATCTCCTGAAAAAACTTTCTCCAGAGCTTTTGCAACGGATAGGATAAACCAATCTGACCCCCTAGCAGCGCTAATCTGAATACCGAAAGGCATATTTTTATGATCGCGTCCACAAGGAATTGAGCAGGCTGGGGGCAGTACCATAGTCAACACATAGGTTGGAGATAGCCAACGCATGTAACTCGGCAGGGTTTTTCCGTTAATCTTTTCAACAAACAATTTTTTGTGCGGAAAAGGTGATACACTATTTGTTGGCGAAATCAAAACATCAAATCTATCCATTAACCGGAGAAAATTCTTGTAATAAATAGTCTGTTGCCTATTTGCCCAAGCAACATCTGAAGCAGAATATTTCTGGCATAGTTCTGTATTAGCTATAACATTTTCACCAAGGTACCGACGATAACGTCGCAGGAGTTTTCCGTGCTGTGCTTCAAAATTAACAGCGCGTATTATTTCAAACGCCTCATGCAAATCCTGGTCAAATTTAGGATCACGATACTCCATTTTTGCAAAGACATGTTTAAACGACTTGACGCGCTCACGAAATATTTTCCTAATACTGTTGTCGACCGAAGCAACCCCAAGGTCCTCAGAAACGGCCACCCGCAATTTAGAAAGATCAACAACAGGTAGAGGTCCCGAAATTGAATTCTCCCTTAATCCCGAAAATGGGTCACGGCGGTCATATCCAATCATCGCGCCAAGTAATAATATTGCATCATCTACAGTCCTACCCATAGGACCCAAAACAGAATACGGACTTAGTCCCACCGTGCGAGTTTCATCCGGCACGAACCCAGGTGATGGCCGAAACCCTACGACCCCGCAAAAGCCTGCCGGAATTCTTAAGCTGCCACCATAATCCGAACCCGTTGCCAAAGGCACCATGCCGGTTGCTAGAGCAACAGCAGATCCGCCAGATGAACCCCCGCACGTCAAATCAGGATTAAATGGATTCCCCGTAGCCCCATACACCAAGTTGGTTGTATTTGCGCCAGCACCAAATTCGGGTGTATTTGTTTTTGCAACAACAACCCCTCCAGACGAACGTATGGAAGATATAGTCCGCTGATCGCTTCTTGGAATATTTTTCTTGTAGAGACGTGAACCAAAAGTTGTTTTCAAATCTTTGGTAACTTCTAAATCTTTTATCCCAATAGGCAATCCATGTAATAGCCCAAGATCTTCGCCTGCCAGAACCGCTTTCTCTGCCCTTTTAGATTCCTTTCGAGCTTTTACGTAATTTTTTGCTACGATCGCATTTAGAGGTTTGTTGCACTTTTCAATCCGATCTATGCAACTAGCTAAAAGCTCTACTGGGGAAATTTCTTTAGTCCCGATCATCCTTCTGAGGGTTGTCGCTGAGAAATCGCAAAGCGCTTTCATTCTATTTTTCCTAATCAATGTATATTCGATATTGGCTTTTCATATATTCTATATTGCTTCCTAGCATTATAAATCTTGTTCATATCTGGGGACTTTAAAAAACACAGTCTGACTATTTAAACTCAGTGTCAATGTTTGCAAAAAATTATAACGTATCACTTTATTTCATAATTACAGGGTTAAAATTGAAATTTATTTAGTCTTTGTCGTACCACTTTTTTTTCAAGTATCGATAAAAGACAAAGCACCCGATCCCAATAGCTAGATACACAAATTCCATAGCGTCAAACTCCAACATTAGGATTTAAAAAATGAAAATACCCAAGATGGAATATTTTGGTTATGCAGTTCACTCTCACGTTCAATATTCTCTCTCTTCCATTAATCGTGATTGCCCTGAAAATGAAAACGTGCCCGAACTGGCCGTAATTGTGGCCGATTTAAAATGAAGTCTGCTGCACGAGCAGCCATCATTTGAACGGGCGCGTTTAAATTACCGCTAATAATGTTTGGAATGACAGAAGCATCCACTACCCGTAAACCGCTTACACCATGCACACAAAATTGTGAATCTACAACAGATTCTGCGTTGTTACCCATTCTGCAAGTACCACATGGGTGGTAGTCGGTGCCGACATATTGGGAAATCACCTTTTTTATATCACTTTCTGTTTTCACGTCGGGCCCTGGCACCAACTCTTCGCCGCGATACTCATTAAAGGCGGGTTGACCAACAAGTTCACGGGCTTTAAGCACTCCCTCTGCAAGTTCATTTAAATCGCATTCTTCGCTTAAGTAGTTAAAATGTAAAGCAGGTTTAGTCGCTGCATCAGAAGACTTTAATGCAATATATCCGCGGCTGTGGGGGCGCAACTGATCAATGTGGATAGAAAAAGCTTGATTAAGTTTGAGACGCCCCCCACTCTCTTCCGCTCCCACTGGCCCAAAATGGTACTGTATATTTGGATAGGCTACCTGGGTATTACTTCGAATCAAGCCACCGGCCTCCCAAATATTTGAAGAAGCAACCCCAGTTCGATTTATCAACCATTGAAGACCTGAAACAGCTTGCCAGAATGGACTGGAAAATTTGTGGATTGAAACGGGTCTTTTACAAGCCCATTTCATAATAACCGTAGCATGGTCTTGCAGGTTACGGCCAACACCAGGCAAATTAACTATGCATTTAATATCATGCTCCCGCAAGTGGTCTGCTGGCCCGATACCGGAAACCATAAGAATTTGAGGAGAATTAATCGCTCCACCAGCAAGAATTACTTCATTTTTAGCTCTAATTATCTGTGTTTTTCCCCGGTGCTTAAACTTAATTCCTGCAGCCCTTCCATCCTCAAAAACAACCAACTGCACGAACGCTTTTTCTAATACTGTCAGGTTATCTCGCCCTAATACTGGGTGCAGGTAAGCAACAGCTGCACTGCAGCGCCTTCCATTGCGTTTAGTTGAATCAAACCTTGATACCCCTTCTGGCTTATAGCCATTTAGGTCATCCGAACTACCCTGACCCGACTCTCGACCTGCTTCCAAGAAGGCATCATATAATGGATTAACAAAGGCCCCCTTGGAAACCGAAAGAGGGCCATCCCCGCCACGCCATTCATCTGCCCCACGATCACTAGTCTCTCCGGCTTTGAAATAGGGTAAACATTGTGCAAAGTCCCATAATGGCAAATCAAGTTCTGTTGACCACCGGTCATAATCAAATGGGTGACCGCGCATGTAGACCATTGAATTGATTGACGAGGATCCACCAATGACTTTTCCGCGTGGCGCACTGATCTGCCGGTTGAGAAGATAGGGCTCCTTTTCCGACTGGTAATTCCAATTAAGATTAGTATTACGATAGGCATAATAAACACCCGCAGGAACATGAATCATAGGATTCCAGTCCATAGGGCCGGCTTCCAACAACAAAACAGAGGAAAGCTTGTCTTCGCTCAATTTGTTTGCAAGAACGCAACCGGCCGAACCTGCACCCACTATAATATAATTATAATCGTTTAATAATCGCATCGTATTTTGTTAGTTCTTCTACCCAACAGAACAAATTTTTCCTTAAGGTTTTCTAGCAAACTTAATCAAGAAAATTTGACTAAGGTATCTATTTGAAATTTCTTTGTCGATCAGGGCAAAGTAAAACCTATTATCTCTAAGTTCCGAAATAGCTGCGTTTTTCTTGGAGAGCAATGAAAAAGCATTCTACCATAAGCAAAAAATCAAAAGACTAAGCAGAAAACTTTAACCTATAAATTACCAAAATTATTTTGTATAAAAATTGTAGCCTAACTTGAGCAAGTTAGGGCTTTCAATATACATGGGCCGTTCCAAATTTAAGTATCGAGCTATTGTTCAGAAAAGAAAACTAGCCAATTTTCAATGTTCAAAGTGAAGGGTCAGGTGACACCCTAACTATCAGCTTCCCAAAATTCGTCCCTCGAAAAAGCCCTAAAAAGGCCCCCGGAGCATTTTCTAAACCGTCTACAAAATTCTCTTTATATATTATCTTTTCATCTTTGACCCAGACGGAAAGTTTTTGTAAAGCCTCCAGCTTCTGGTCGTCAAAATCAAAAACAATAAATCCACGTATAAGCAACCGCTTCGTCAGCACACTTCGAAAAAGCACTGGCAATCGATCAGGGTTATCAAATAAACCAACTTTGTTATATGCGGAAATCAGCCCGCATACCGGAATTCTTGCAAAGTCGTTTAGCAAAGGGAAAACCGCATCAAATGTCTTGCCCCCAACATTTTCCCAATAGATATCGACCCCTTTTGGACATACGGTCGCAAGTTGTGATTGGAAGTCATCCTCATTATAGTTTATGCATGCATCAAAATTACAAGTTTCAGTGACATACGAACATTTTTCATCTGTCCCAGCGATACCGACAACATGACATCCGAAAATCTTACCGATCTGCCCAACTGTTGCCCCCACGGCCCCCGATGCTGCGCCAACAACTAGAGTTTCCCCTGGGCGAGGGTCAGCAATATTAACCATGCCCACGTAAGCCGTAATGCCAGGCATTCCAAGAACACCTATCGCTGTTGAAATAGGAGCTTGGTCAGGGTAGAGCTTTCTAAGATCCTTAGCTTCTAAGGTTGGCCTTTCTTGCCAACCTGGCCGGCATTCAACAAAATCACCCGGCTGAAAAAGAGAAGAGCGACTTTCTATTACTTGGCCAACAGCCCCGGCCGCCATAACCCCGCCTACCTTAACAGGCTCTGCATAGCTTTTAGCATCATTCATGCGCCCACGCATATATGGGTCTAAAGACAAATAAATTGTCTGGCACAAAACTTCGTCATGCTCCGGTTTTCGTTCCGGTTTTTCAATCATTTTGAAGTTTTCTTCTGCAGGGAAGCCGTTTGGTCGTGATGCCAGTATAATTTGACGATTCATCTTTTGAGCTTTTTTATTTTTTCCTCAACATACACCTGCGCAAGATATTAAATATAATTTATCTAGAAAACCATCAATTATTTACTAAAGTTGCTCTAAAACTTTTTCGGGTGATGATACTCCGTAGGGGTCATCGTCGCTATTATCGCAAAATCCCGGTTCTTCGTACCATAATTCTACAATTCCGTCATTATACATTAGAAAACTTCAAACAAACCGCACTGCATTTCTAGATGCTCTTCAAACCAGCCATAAGACAAGATTTAAAAACGTTCTTTCATTAAATTTCCCTCATCATTAAATAATAATAATAGTTATTATCATTAATAATAATTCTTATTCTCATTATTTATTGACCGAATAGTCAATAAATATTTAAAAAAATACCCTATCCAGATCTTGATTGTCTTTTCTACTATTGTCCTAGCTATAAAAATCAATGGCAATTAAAGTTTTTCTATCCGTTTTTCGATTGCCCGCATGTCACAGTGTTTTGATAACCCCTCATGATTGTAGTTCGTTCATTGTGGCAATGATAAAGTTAAATGACCGAGGTATCTTTGGTTTCATTAAATTATCAATGAATTTTTATCTTTTTTCCGCAAAGATAAAATATTTATAAGCATTAACATTTGGCGTGTAGACTAATATACGAGTTAACCTCAATACCAACGACCATGTTTGCTAAAAAGACATTTCTTGAGGAAGGAATTATGGCGAATTCAGTAAAGCAACAAAACCGGAGACTAGCAAAAAAGCTTCGGCGCAAACGTAAACTAGCCAAGATATCAAAAACAACTCCCCGCTCACGGGAAAATAGGGACCAAACCCAAAGAATACATTCTACAACTAATACTCTAAACTTAGCTCTTTCCCATCATAGCAAGGGTCATCTGACCGATGCTGAAAAGCTTTACCAAAAGGTTCTGGACATTGAGCCGAACCAACCTGTTTCTCTGCATTTTCTCGGCGTAATTGCGCACCAAAAAGGAAACAATCTGTTAGCTGTCAGTCTCATATCAAAAGCACTTTCCACTGTGCCAGAATCCCCCTATCTTGATTACGCTGAAGCGAACAATAATCTCGGCGTTGCATTTCATGGGCTAAAGCGCTTTGAAGACGCTATAAACTCCTATAAACTGGCTATTTCTATCAATCCTGTTTATGCGCTAGCTCATAATAATTTAGGGAATACACTTCGGGAGCTGGAACGTTTTGATGAAGCACTAGTTAGCTATAAAGCGGCATTAGCTTTAGAGCCCAATTTCCCTGAAGCAAGACACATGGTTGATTCTCTGTCTGGGCACACTTCCAAACTTCCCCCACAAAAATATGTCGAAACTTTATTTGATGGCCATGCTGAAAACTTTGACGCTTCAATATCGCAACTTGAATACAGGATACCTTTTCAGATCAAAGAAATAATCACTAAGCTTAATATTTCTCAGGAAAAATTTGAAAAAACAATTGACCTAGGATGCGGGAGCGGGCTCGCTGGAGATCAACTTAGAGATATCAGTGAACACCTTACGGGTATCGACTTATCAAAAAATATGCTTTCTATTGCAA
>MDTE01060139.1_pt1 | contig 13467 bp, 17 predicted proteins | sample 811231 | NCBI WGS metagenome assembly MDTE01 (sample SAMN05326651, study PRJNA326480) | marine metagenome | isolation source: seawater | place: Indian Ocean: Red Sea | collected 2010
CCAAAGTGTTTCTTTCCTACCTCAACAACTGGAGCTTGATGACACCTACCCATACAAGGTGCTCTAACTACTCTTACATTTTCGGATAGGTTGTCTTTTAGTTTTTTTTCTAGAGATTTGCATCCACTCATCTCACAAGTGATACTATCGCATAAACGAATAGTAGTCTGAGGAGGTTCTAAATCGTCATCTTTATAAATATCAAAATGCGCATAAAAAGAGGCCACTTCATAGACCTCTGTCAAAGGTAAATTTGATAATTCAGCCAGGGCTGTAAGGTGTTTTGGTTTTAAGCATTTGAATTTATCTTGAATAAGATGGAGGTTTTCAATTAGCAAATCTCTTTGATGGAAAAAATCATGAGGAATTAAGTCTTTTAGATCTTGAATAGCACTGTCATTACTTTGCCTACCTTTATTAAATTCTAATGCTTTTCTTCTACCGGAACCTGGGTGAATCTTTTTTGAAATATCCTGCATTTATTTAATAATTTATAAATAATTTATTAAGAATCAATAATCAATAGATAATTAATTGATAAGGATTACTTATCAAAGTTTTTTAGATATTTTAAGAAATTATCTTTCACTGGGGATGGTCCCTCATCACCAATATGAACGATACCAATATCATGAGATATTTCTGGTGAAACTAATTTAATGAAATTAGTTCCATCATCATAATTAAAAGAATGAGTGAATATAAAAGGCATGATAGTGGATAAATTTGAACTATTAACATGGGAATAAATGTGAGTAAGTGAATTTGACTCAATGAGAACATTTGGATTAACATTGTTTTCTTTGAATATTGAGTCCAAAATTCTTCTAAATTGGTTTTCTTTTGATATTAAACATAAATCTAAGTTGCCACACTCATGCCATTTAATTTTTTTTAAATCTTTAAGATCTTTATTTTTCGATATTAGGTAATACGTTTCTTTGTAAAGTGGTATTTTCTCTACACCTAAAATTGGCTCATTTTCAAGATAACTAATTCCTAAATCCAATTTAAAATCGTGTAAATTTTTATCAATTTCATTAGATGACATTGAAAAGACCTCTAATTTCACATTTTTAAATTTTTTTACAAAATTATTCAGTAAAAATGAAACATCAAGTAAAGCTGTGGGAATTACACCTATTCTCAAATTTCCATTTAAGTTATTCTTAAGTTCTGAGCTTAATTGTTTTATGTTTGAATATTCTTTAACAATTTTTTTAAATCTTTCTTTTAAAACTTCCCCTTCAGAAGTCAGGCCAATATAATTTTTACCTCTTTTTACTAATTTAATACCAATTTCATTTTCTAGAGATTTTAATTTCATTGAGAGGGCCGGTTGAGAAATATTCAATTTTTTAGCTGCCCTATTGAAATGTTTTTCACTATCTAAGGCTAAAATTATTTCTAAGTTCTTTATTTCCATTAAATATTAAAATAAATATATACATAAATGGAACATTATCTAGATACCAAAGGGTTTGAATGTCCAATTCCAGTGCTTAAAGCAGCTAAATACATAAAAAAACTAAAAGAAAAGGATTTTCTGATAATAGAAAGTGATGATCCCTTATCAAAATTTGACTTTAAGAATTTTTGTGAGGAAAATAATTATAAATTAATTTTTATTAAAACAAAAAAGAGCGTAATTGAGATTAAAATTCAAATTTAATAAATTCATATTTTTTATTTTTGATCAATTTGTCTACACCTTCATTTACAACTAATAAACCATCACATTCTGCAATTGATATGAGTTTTGCAGAACCTTTTGTATTATGAGCGTAAGCTTTGCCTTTATTCACTTTTACTCGATAAAATTTAGTAATATCTTTTCTTTTATACTCATTAAATGATGATTTAATTAATTCATATTTAATAGGAATTTCTTTTTTAGAATTAATAAGAAATTGAGAGACTATTAAAATCAAATTGATAAATACAGCAAGTGGATTTCCTGGCAAAGAAAAAATATGGGCAGATTTATATTTAGAAAAAATTATTGGCCTTCCGGGTTGAATACGTAAATACTCAAAAAAAACTTTTGAATTTTTTTTTAAAAAAGAGGAAATAAGATCTCCGGAGCTAAATGAAGAGCCACCAGAGCTTATGATTACATCAAATTTTTTTTGATTAAGTATGAAAAAATCTTCAATTTTCTTTTTATTATCTTTCAATATTCCTAGATCCTTAATTTCAACATTTAAATAATTTAAATAATTCATAATTTGAACTTTATTAGAGTCGTAAGTTTGATAATTTTTTTTTCTATTAGTGATTGGTACTATTTCATTTCCTGTTGATACTATTCCAATTTTTAAAGGCTTATAAATACTAACCTTTTTAATTCCAACAGAGGATAATAGAGTTAATTTTAGAAAATTAATTTTTTCATTTTTCTGAAGAATTATTGTTCCTTTTTTTAAATCCTCTGATTTTTTTTTGATGTCTTTATTAGAAATTATTGACTTTTTAATATGAAGTAAATTTTTTTCAATGAAAGCATTTTCAATTGAAATAAAATTTTTAAAACCCTTAGGAATTATTGAACCGGTATTAATCTTATAAGCATAATTTAAGTTAAGCTTATTTTCGTACTTACCAGGTACAACTATTTTTTTTGCAACAGCAAAACTCTCTTTATCTTTAGCACTAACGACATAACCATCTAAACCTGCGCTGTCTAATGAAGGTAAATCTATTGGGGAAACTATGTCTTTAGCACTAATTTTTCCTAATGACTCTTTTAAGGTTATTTTTTGTATTTTAGTAATTTTTTTCTTTTCTTTTGATACCAAATCTATGGCTTTTTTGATTGAAATAAGTTTATTTTTAACCATTAAGTATTTCTTCAGCTATTAATTCTATTTGATTATGTTTAAAAGATTTAATTGGATGATTTTTATCGTCATCAGTAACTAGTAATTTAACATTTTCTATCGAGTGATATAAATTTTCATGTTCATTTTTTTTTAAACTTACTTCAATTTTTTTTAAATCTTTAATCTTTTTAAAGCCCTCGAAAATCAACAAATCGCAACCTTTATTTAAGTCTATAAGTTGATTTAGATCTAAATTACTATCTTTTCTCTCTTCAATATAGGCTAATCTTTTTTCTGAAATAATTGTCGTTTTAAATGCACCAGATTTTCTAATTTTATAACTATCTGTGTTTGGTTTATCAATATCAAAACTATGGTGGGCATGTTTAATAACCCCAACATTAACATCAAAATTTGATGAAAAATAATTAACTAAATTTGATACCAAAGTGGTTTTACCACTATTTTTCCAACCTATAACTGCTATTGTTTTCACCTCTTCACCATAATACAATCTTTAAAAAGATGACAGATTTTTTAATTAAACCTAACATTAATAACAAATCTCTTTTTAAGTTTAAAAAAGCTATAAATGAAAAGGAAGAAGTTATTGAAATACCAATAATTGAAGAGAAACCTCTAACCCTTTATCTCAATAATCAAGAAATAGTTACTATGATGACTATTGGAGATTATCCAGAATATCTCTCTATAGGCTATTTATTCAATCAAGGAATGTTAAAAAATTATGATGAAGTAATGAGTGTAGAATTTCATAAAGATTTAAAAACTGTTGTTGTCCGAACTAAAAATAAAACAAATTATGAAAAAAAATTAAAAAAGAAAATTAACACTTCTGGATGTGCGCAAGGAACGGTTTTTGGCGATCTTTATGACGAGGTATCTTCATTAAAATTAAATAAGAAAATTAAGATTACTCATAACCAATTAATGATCTTATCCAAAAAAATTAACTTAGAGCCTAGCCTTTATCTAAAAGTTGGAGCTATTCATGGATGTGTTCTTTGCCAAGAAGATAAACCCCTTTATTACTTTGAAGACGTAGGAAGACACAATGCTGTAGATAAAATTGCTGGTCTCATTCTTCAAAAAAATCTTAATCCTGAAAATATGATTTTTTATACTACTGGAAGACTAACAAGCGAGATGGTTTTAAAATGTATCAAAATGAGAATTCCTGTTCTTCTATCTCGATCTGGATTTACATCATGGGCAGTTGAAATAGCAAGAAAAAAAGATTTAACAATGATTGGGAGGCTGCGTGGTAAAAGGCTTAGTATATTATCTGGAAATTTTAGATTTATAAATGAATGAAAAATTAATTAGTGTTATCCTAACAGGTGGTAAGTCCTCAAGGATGAATAATCAAAATAAAAGTTTTTTAAAAATAAAACAGATAAATTTTATTGAAAATATAGTTAATAGTTTAAAAGAAAAAACATCATTAATTTGTATTAACGCTAATAAAGACTTTGAAGAATATAAGTACCTTGGCTTAAAAGTTATTGAGGATAAAATTAAGGGATACAAAGGTCCTTTAGCAGGACTTCACAGTGCTATGAATTATTATAAAGACACTTATGAGAATGTATGGTTCGCAATATTTCCAACAGATGCACCAATAATTAATACAGATTTGATTGATTTATTTTATTTACAAAATAAAAGCAAAGTAAAAGCTTTTATATGCAAAATAAATAATAACATTGAACCAATGTTTTCTTTTTGGTCTTTAGATTGCTTCAATCATTTGGATAAGATCCTCAGAGAGAATGATGGATACAAAATAATGAAATTTGCTGATGAAATAGGGTTTGATTTTTTAGAAATTTCAAAAAAAAACGAAGCAGAGTTTTTTAACGTTAATGATGTAGACGACTATGAGTATTTAGTTAATCTTATTAAAAATCATTAATTTTGTTCCTTTTGTATTTAAAATATTTTCACTATGACCAAAACCTCTTTCTTTCAAAAAAGGGATAAGATCATAAAAATTTATATAAGAAAAAGCAGGTACGCCTTTTTCAAAAATTAATGGCTCCACGGTAATAAAGATTTTATCAATTAATTCAGCATACAAAAAAAAGTCATGTACTTTTGTGCCCCCTAAGATTAAAGCACTATCATTACATATTTTCTCGAATTCATACCACTGATTGATATCTGGATTGAAATAAAATTGATTTTTAACCTGTTCATCAATTTGTGTGATTTCTTTAAATTTACGAGAAAATACAATTCTTTTTCTGGTTGTATTTGGGTTAAGCTCATGAGTGCTTCTACCCATAACTTGCCACTCATGCTTATTAATCAAATCTTTCAGGTGATTTTGGTCGTCCTGTGATGTCCACTCAAATGGATTATCTTTTGAGTGCCTTGCTATGAAACCATCTTTTGAACAAGCAAATGCTAAAGTGTAATTAATCATTAATTTGATGTATAAACTATATTACTACTATTTAATAATAAATGAACTTTTACCTTCCCATCGCAGAAATTTCTATAAATATTTATTTATTAATTTCATTGGGTGTAGGAATAGGATTTATTTCAGGACTGTTTGGTATTGGAGGAGGTTTTATATCCTCTCCACTTTTAATTTTAGTTGGGATACCTCCTGCTGTAGCTGTAGGAACTACAACTGTTCAAGTTTTTGCTTCAACCTCTACTGGGGTTCTTAGTCATTACCAAAAAAGAAATATTGATTATCAAATGGGCATCACAATGATAATAGGTGGAATATTTGGTACTTTGACTGGAGTATTATTACTTAATTCACTTAAAACAATTGGTTTAATTGATAACTATCTGAATATAATTTATGTTGTTCTTCTGTTTGGAACAGCTGTTTTTATTCTTTATGAGACTGCCAAGGTTAATTTTTTTTATAAAAACAAAAGATTCAAACTTCATCAACACTCTTGGATTCATGGACTTCCTTTTAAAATAAAATATAGAAAATCAAAACTTTACATCAGTATTTTAGCTCCATTGACCATAGGATATTTAATAGGTTTATTAACTGGACTGACAGGAATCGGCGGTGGTTTTATCTTAATACCTTTTATGATTTATCTTTTAGGAATGAAAACAATATCTGTTATTGGAACTTCTTTATTTAACATTACAATTGTCGCTTTCATATCGCTTTTTCTTCAAATCTATATCAATCAAAATATTGATTTTATGTTGGCTGTATTTTTAATTATAAGCAGTTCTGTTGGAGCGGCTATTGCTTCTAGATTAATAGATAGATTTGACCAAGAAAATTTAAAAGTTTTATTTGGAGTTTTATTGATGATAATAGCTTCTTTCTTGATCTATGATTTATTTAAAACACCTATCGATTTATATAGTATTGAATATGTTTAGGTATTTATTATTAATTTCTTTTCTGATAAGCGGAGTAGCAAAATCTGCTGATTTTACCTTAGATAAGTTTAACATTGAAATTCAATCTAATTTTCTTGGTGAGGAGTTGCTACTTTTTGGAAAAAAAGAGTCTGAAAAAGATATTATTATAATTTTTGAGGGTGAAAAAAATAATGCCAAATTATCTAGTAAAGTAAAAGAGGGGTTATTTTGGTCTAATGAAACAGTTAAACTTGAAAATATTCCAAGCTTTTTTGCTATCTTTTCTACGCCAAAGATTTCCCTAAATGAGATTTTTTTATTACCCCTGATAACTAAAAGACATACTTTAATTAAAAATAATTCGGAAAATTTATATAAAATTAGAATGGCCTTAAAATCTAAAGGTTTATACTCCGAGGAGGAATTAGATAATGCAGATGGAAGTTTATTTTATAAAAAATTCAAAATACCAGATAATATTCCAGCTGGTGAAATAGGTATGCATTTATATGAAATATCAAATAAGAGAGTTATTTCTTCAGATTTTAAAAAATTAATAATAGAAAAAAAAGGTCTTTCTAATAATCTTGAAACGCTTTTATATCAACAATCTTTTTATTATGTTTTTATATTAGTTGTTTTTTCAATAATTTTTAGCTTAATATCAAATTTAATCTTTAGAAAAAAATGAAAAAGAAAACAAATAGAAATTATTTTATTGTGATAGATCAAAGTCAAGAAATGTGGACTGCTGTTAAATTTGCAATGAAAAGAGCAAAATTAACTAAATCTAATATTATTACTATTAGTTTTATTGAAAGCGTCAGTGAAGGGATGATGTTAACCACCTCAACTGAAAAGATTTTAGACAAAGATCAATTAGATAATGAAAAATTAAATCACAAAGAGGTGCATGAATATATTTATAAATATTCTAAGATTAAAGCCAATGCAGAAATCTTTAAGATGAATGATATCGATGATTTTATCTCTTTTTTGAATAAATATTCATCAAATTCAACTATAGTATTGGCTACAAGTAACGATATTGGCAAGCCAGGTCCTTTGATTGATAAATTGATATATGAAAAGTCAAGTTCATTACTTTGTCCTCTAGTAATTATTAACGGTAATTTACAGGATAAAGAGATAGAAAAAATTACCTAACTGAATAAAAATCTCTATAAAATTTGCATTGTTTGTCAAAGACCATTTAATTGGAGAAAAAAATGGGAAAAAGTTTGGAATGATGTTAAGTATTGTTCTGAGAAATGTCGAAGATCAAAATTAAAAATTCTAGACAAAAAGTAGCAAATTTATTGCTTAGCATAGGGTGTGTAAATATAAATTTCAAAAAACAATTTACGCTAACTTCAGGAAAAAAAAGTCCAGTATATGTTGATTGTAGAAAATTGGTTTCTTATCCAAAAGAAAGAGATTTAATTATCAATGAAATGTCTAAACAAATCAAAAAAAAATATAAACACAAAATTATAGTTGCTGGAGGAGAAACAGCAGGAATACCATATTCTTCATTTATTTGTCAAAAGCTTAAATTACCAATGGTATATATAAGAAAAAAGCCAAAGGGGTTTGGAAAAGGAAAGATAATAGAGGGAGAATTTAAGAAAAATTCAAGATCAGTACTAATCGAAGATATGGCTACCGATGGAGGTAGTAAAGTTCATTTTATAAATTCAATGAGGAAAAATAATTTAACTGTAAAAGATATATTTGTTGTATTTTTTTATGATATATACCCTAGTGCAAAAGAAAATATTAAGAAAATGAATGTTAATTTAAATTATTTATCTAGTTGGCATGATATTTTAGAAGTAGCGCCAAACTATATCTCTGCTTTAGAACATAATAAACTAAGAACTTATTTAAATTCTATATCCAATGGAAAATAAGATTATTGGAATAGTGTCTGGTGGGTTTGATCCAATACATCCTGGGCATATTATGATGATGAAGGAGTGTCTTGAATTTTCAGATTATTTAGTTGTAGGAGTTAACTCTAACCAGTGGTTAATAAATAAAAAAGGTAATTTTTTTATGGATATAAAACATAGAATATATGTAATTGAAAATTTATCTGTAGTTAATGAAGTTGTAGAGTTTGATGATGATAAACTTGGAAGTGCAAATAATTTATTAATAAAAATTAGAAAAAAATATCCAAAAAATAAAATTATATTCGCTAATGGTGGTGATCGATCAGATACGTCTAAAATCTTAGAATATAACACGGCGAAAGATACCGATGTTGAATTAAAATTTGGAGTTGGGGGAAATCACAAAGAGTCATCTAGTTCTGACCTCTTAAAAAGATGGGGTGAGTATTTAATTAAAACTATTTAGGGACTTAGAGTGAATTGTTTCCAATTATTATTTACTAATTCAAAAACCTCTCTTTTATGTATCCTGTGTGGCATATCTTCCCAAAATTCTATTCTATTATAATTAACTATATATCCTCCCCAATGAGGTGGTCTAGGCACTTTATTTTCATTTGGGTATTTCTTTTTATATTCTTCAATTTTATTTTCTAAAATTTTTCGACTTTCTAAAATTCTTGACTGATCTGAGGCCCAAGCTCCTATGCGACTTAAATAGTGTCTAGAGTTATAATATTCATCTGATACCTCTGACGGTAATTTCTCTATCGTGCCCTCAATTCTTATTTGTTTAAGTAGAGACTTCCAATGAAAATTAAGACAAACTTCAGAATTTTTGTTGATATCTAAAGCCTTGTTACTCTCATAATTTGAATAAAAAATAAAACCGTTATCATTAAAATCTTTTAATAAGACCATTCTAGAGTGGGGTTTACCGTTTTCAGAGACAGTTGATAAACACATGGCATTAGGGTCGTTAATTTCTTTATTTTTAGCCTCTTCAAACCAATCTTTAAATTGAATAATTGGATTTAATTTTTTATCTAACATGGTATGAGTATTATATTATCTTACAATTAAAATGGATCTAAAAAATAAAAAAGGTTTAATTATGGGCGTTGCAAACGATAAATCCATAGCTTGGGGAATCGCTCAACAATGTGCAAAATTTGGAGCAGATTTAGCTTTTACTTATCAAAATGATATGCTTTTAAAAAGAATTGGGCCTTTAGCCAAATCTGTGAACTCTAATTTACTTGTTCAATGTGATGTAAGTGAAGATGGTTCAATTGAAGATACTTTTAAAAAAATTAAAGAAAAATGGGGGAAACTAGATTTTTTTGTACATGCAGTTGCATTTGCAGACAAAAATGAATTAAGAGGAAAATATGTCAATACCTCAAAAGATAATTTCTTAAATAGTTTGAACATATCTTGTTATTCATTCACAGAATCTTGCAAACATTGTTATGATTTAATGGAAGATGGAGGAAGTATTTTAACTTTAACTTACTACGGAGCTGAACAGGTCATGCCCCATTACAACGTAATGGGTGTTGCTAAATCAGCTTTAGAGGCTTCAGTAAAATATTTATCTGTTGATATGGGTGATAAAAATATCAGAGTTAATGCTATTTCCGCTGGGCCAATTAAAACCTTAGCTGCCTCTGGTATTGGTGATTTCAGATTTATACTTAAATGGAATGAATTAAATTCACCCTTGAAAAGAAACGTAACGTTAGAGGACGTTGGGAATACAGGAGCTTATTTATTAAGCAATCTTTCATCAGGCGTAACAGGTGAAATTCATCATGTTGATTGTGGATATCATACTGTTGGTATGGTAGCTGTAGATGAAGCTGAAGGTGTTGCTAATTTGCTAAATGAATTTAATAATAAATAGATAGATTTAATAATGTCGCATAATTCTTTTGGAAACTTACTCAAATTTACCACATGGGGAGAAAGCCATGGTGAAGCTATAGGATGTGTAGTAGATGGGTTTCCCGCTAATATTCCTATAGATTTAAAGTTCATACAATCTAAATTAAATTTAAGAAAACCTGGTCAATCAAAATTTACTACGCAAAGAAAAGAAAAGGATATAGTTAGAATTCTATCAGGTGTTTTTAATGGAAAAAGCACGGGTGCACCTATTTCAATGATTATATTTAACGAGGACCAAAGAAGTAAAGACTACTCAAATATAAAGGATAAATTTAGACCTGGCCATGCTGATTTTACCTATCACATGAAATATAAAAATTTTGACTATAGAGGTGGTGGCAGATCAAGTGCAAGAGAAACAGCTATGAGAGTGGCTGCTGGAGCACTAGCGGAGATATTATTAAATAAACTATTTAAAAAAAAGATTAAGGTTGTAAGTGCAGTTATTCAAATTGGTGAAGAAAAAATAAATAGTGATAAATGGAGCGAAAGTTTCATAAATAAAAATTCTTTTTTTTCGCCTAATAAATCAATAATAAATACTTGGGAAAATTTAATTTTATCACATAGAAAAAAAGGTTCTTCTTTAGGGGCAATAATTGAAGTTAGAGTAAAAAATTGTCCAGTCGGAATTGGAGAACCAATATATCAAAAATTAGATTCTGAACTATCAAAGGCAATAATGAGTATTAATGCCGTAAAAGGTATAGAATTTGGGTCTGGTTTTAATTTAGTTGAATTAGATGGAACAAATGCCTCTGATCAGATGAGCTATAAAAATAAAAAAATAAATTTTCATAGCAATCATGCTGGTGGAGTTCTTGGTGGTATTTCATCTGGTCAAGATATTATCTTCAAATATATTGTTAAACCAACGAGTTCAGTGTTATCAGAAAAAAAAACAATTACAAAAAAAATGAAAAACTCATTAATTAAAACTATTGGTAGACATGATCCTTGTGTGGGTATTAGAGCAGTGCCTGTAGGAATAGCAATGACTAATTTTGTTTTAGCGGACTTAATCTTAATAAATCAATCAAAACTATTTTAGTAGTTTAGCTATTTTTTTTAAAATATTTTCTTCAGAAATTCCAGCCTGATAATATTGGTCATTGATATCTGATTGGTCAATAAATTTGTCACTCATGAAAAAATTTAAAATATTTGGAGTTAGCAAGATTTCATTAATCAAAAAATTATTAACTTGACTCGAAAAACCACCTATTGAATTTTCCTCAACAGTTATAAAAATATCATGATTTTTTATCATTGATTTTATAAGTTTTTTATCGATTGGTTTAGCAAACCTCATATCAAGAATACTAGGTATAAATTTATATTTTTTTTCTATTTTTTTTGAAATATCTATAATTTGGTTTAATCTTGTTCCTAAGCTTAAAAAAACTATTTTTTTTCCATTTTGAACTATACGTCCTTTCCCAATTTTAATTTTTTGAAGAGGTTTTTTTTCAGAATAATCACCAGCTAAATCTCTAGGATATCTTATAGCTGAGGGTTGATTATTAATCGATAATGCTAAATTAATCATATTTTTTAATTCTTCACCTGAAGATGGTGCCATTACTATAAAATTTGGTAAACAGCATAAATAAGTTAAGTCAAATGAGCCTGCATGCGTGGCTCCATCAGCTCCAACAAAACCAGATCTATCAATTAAAAATCTAACAGGAAGAGATTGAATTGCTATATCATGAACAACTTGATCATAAGCTCTTTGAAGAAAGGTTGAATAAATGGCAACAAAAGGTTTGATGCCCTCAGTTGTCATTCCACCAGCAAAAGTTACAGCATGTTGTTCTGCAATTCCTACATCATAAAAGCGATCAGGATATAATTCATTAAATTTATCTAAACCGGTTCCAGAGGGCATTGCAGCAGTTATGGCTACTGTTTTTTTATCTTTTTTTCCAATTTTTATCAAAGTATCACTAACAACATTTGTAAAAGTTTTTTCTTTAGATTTCTTCTGAGTTCCAGTTTTTATATCAAAAGTTGAAACTCCATGAAATTTATCCTTTGAAGACTCAGCTGGGGCATAACCCTTACCCTTCTCAGTTATGCAATGTAGAAAAACAGGACCATGTAATTTCTTTTCTTTATATTTTTGAAATAATTTAACTAGAAGCTCTAAGTTATGACCATCAACGGGGCCTAAATAGTTTAGACCTAACTCTTCAAAGAGAGTATTTCCTGTCAGGTATCCTTTTAAATATCCTTCAGTTTTTTTTGCAAAGTCACCCACTTCATTTGGTAATTTTTTTGTAAAATTTTTTATAAGATCTCTAAAATTTTCATAAGTTTTTGAACTTAATAAATTAACTAAGTATTTACTCATGGCACCAACTGGTTGAGCAATAGACATTTCATTATCATTTAAAATTATAAGAGAATTTTTGTTTAAATGACCTATATTGTTTAAACCTTCAAAAGCCATGCCTGCACTTATAGCTCCATCTCCAATAATACTTACAACATCAAAATTTTTATTTAATAGATCTCTAGCTGATGTAATACCTAAATTTGCCGAAATGGAAGTAGAGCTATGAGCGGCACCAAATGGATCATATTTACTCTCAGATCTTTTTGTAAAACCAGAAAGTCCATCTTTTTTTCTTAAAGTATGTATTTTATTTTTTCTACCAGTTAATATTTTGTGGGGATAGGTTTGATGTCCAACATCCCAGATAATTTTATCTTCAGGTGTATTAAAAACATAATGAAGTGCTAAAGTTAATTCAACAACTCCTAAGCTGGCACCTAAGTGTCCTCCAGTTTTTGAAACGGTATTAATAGTATAAGACCTTAATTCATCATTCAAAGATTGAAGTTCTTTAAAAGATAATTTCTTAATATCTTTAGGAAGTTTAATTTTTTCAATAATAGCCATATAAAAAAGACTGTTTTATTTAAATTCCTCTGATGAGAGTGCTTTATTTTTCTTAATAATTTTATCAATCTTTAGTTTTGCATTCTTTAGTTTTTCTTCACAGAGATCTTTAAGCTCAATACCTTCTTCAAATAATTTGATGCTGTCCTCGAGAGGTGTGTTTTCATTTTCTAATAATTCTGAAATTTCTTCTAATCTATGAAGAGCATTTTCAAAATTTATGTTATTTTTTTTATTCATTAGAATACTCTTGTAATACTTTTAAATGATTATTTAAACCATTATATAGTCCTTTCATGTCATAGCCACCTTCCAATACTGAGATAATTGGAATATTATTAATAGCAAATTTCTCAAGTATAATTTTGGTAACCCAAGAAAAATCATTATCTTCTAAATTTATTGATGCTAATGGATCTAAATAATGAGCATCGAATCCTGCTGAAAAGTAAATCAAATCAAATTTTTCATTTATTTTTTCAATAATGTCTCTGATAAATAATTCTCTAAATAA
>MDTE01074483.1_pt1 | contig 13467 bp, 16 predicted proteins | sample 811231 | NCBI WGS metagenome assembly MDTE01 (sample SAMN05326651, study PRJNA326480) | marine metagenome | isolation source: seawater | place: Indian Ocean: Red Sea | collected 2010
GGTATCAAAAATAAATTTTGAAAAACAAGGTAATCTTGAAAAAGTAAAAGCTTGCAAAATGAAAAATCAAATTAGCGTTGAAGAAAACTTAATAAACTTAATTTCTAAAATTGGGGAAAAAATTACAGTAAGAAGAGCAAAATTTTTTAATAAAAAACAAGGTAAAAATTATTTTTATGTTCACTCTTCAATAGATAAAAATATTGGAAAAATTGTTTCAGTGGTAAAATTATTAAACTCAGAAGACAAAGATTTAGGGCAAAAAATGGCAATGCATATTGCTGCAACTAACCCAATATCAATTGATAAAGGCGGTATTGAAAAAAGTATTATAGATAAAGAATTAGAAATAATTAAAGAAGAATTAATGAACTCTGGAAAAAAGGGAGATATTGCTGAAAAAATTTCTAAAGGTAAAATAAATAAATTCATTTCAGAGAATACTTTATTAAATCAGATTTGGATTATGGATTCACAAAAAAAAGTTTCTGATATTCTTAAAGAGAATAATAAAACAGGTCAAATACAAATACTAGACTTTATTAGATTCAAGGTTGGTGAGGGCGTGTAAATGAGCTCAGAGTTTAACGATAAAAATTATTCATTGAAAATGGATAAAACTATACAATCATTTAAAAAAGATATTTCCACTTTACGTACTGGTCGTGCAAACGCATCTATGTTGGATATAATAAAAGTAGATGTATATGGTCAATTAATGCCAATAAATCAAATAGCAACTATTTCAGTTCCTGAAGCAAGGCTTATATCAATTCAAGTTTGGGATAAATCAAACCTCCCATTAATTGATAGCGCCATTCAAAAATCAGATCTAGGAGTTAACCCTCAAATTGACGGTCAAATAATAAGAATAAGGATTCCAGATTTAACTGAGGAGAGAAGAAAAGAACTTATTAAAATTTTAAAAGGTATGGCTGAAAAAAATAAAGTTTCAATTAGAAATATTAGAAGAGAAGCTAATGAAGATCTTAAAAAAAAATTAAAAGAAAAAAAAATTTCAGAAGATCAAAACGGTGTCTTTGAAAAAAATATTCAAAAAATTACCGATAATCATATATCATCAATTGACAAAATTTCGGAAGATAAAGAAAAAGAAATTTCTCAAATATGAATAAATTAAACCATATTGCCTTTATTATGGATGGTAATGGCAGGTGGGGAAAGAAAAAAAATAAAAGCAGAAACTATGGTCATTATTTTGGAGTTAAAACTGTAAAAAAGATTGTTGAAAAATCTATCAAATTAAAAATTCCAATTGTGACATTTTACGTTTTCTCAACTGAAAATTGGAGAAGACCCAAAAAAGAAATAAATTTTCTATTCAAATTAATAAAAAACTATTTTAACGTTGAATTACCAAATGTTATTAAAAACGGCATTAAAATTAAAATTATAGGTGAGGTAAAAAACTTACCTAAAAGTCTTAAAGTAATTTTAAAAAATACGGAAAAAAAAACTAAACACAATAAAAAGATAACCGTTGTTTTAGCTTTAAACTATGGAGCAAAAAAAGAAATTTTAAATTCTTTAAAAAAATCTATTAAAAAAATAACTGAAAAAGAGATTTGTAAAAATTTATATACTAAAAATATGCCAGATCCTGATATACTTATAAGGACAGGAGGTCGAAAAAGATTAAGTAATTTCATGCTTTGGCAATTAGCATATACGGAACTATATTTTTTAGATAAATTATGGCCAGATTTTTCATCAAAAGATTTAGAAAAAATCATAAAAAGTTATCATAATATAAAAAGAAATTATGGAGGAATTTAATTGAATTCAGAATTGAAAAAGAGATTTATGACAGGAACGTTATTAATTTTGATTATATTAATAATGTTTATATCAAAAACATTATACTTATATGTTATTTTAATTACTTTTGTTTTATCTTTCATTGAGTTTACAAATATGAGTTCAAAAATATTCAAAAATAAAAACTCTTCAATTTTTTTATTAAATATATTATTTCTCTTTTATTTAAGTTTATTTTTAATAATAACATTTTTAGGTATTAATGATATTCATTTTAAAATTATATTATATATTATTTTACTTGTTTGTATTGCATCAGATATAGGCGGGATAACTTTTGGAAAAATTTTTAAGGGCCCAAAACTTACAACCATAAGTCCAAATAAAACTATTTCTGGTAGCTTTGGATCATTCTTTTTTTCAATTTTGGTAAGTATTTTCTTATTGGACTTATTTTTAGAAATTAACTTATCAATAAGTGTCTTTTTTGGGTTTGTAATATCGCTGAGTGCACAAATTGGAGATCTTTTTTTCTCATATCTCAAGAGAAAATCTTCTATTAAAAACACTGGAAATATTTTACCCGGTCATGGGGGCGTCTTAGATAGAATTGATGGAATTCTATTAGGTATTCCTGTGGGTCTAATTTTTGTTTTTATATTACTTTTTTAAAATGAAAAAAAAAATATCTATTTTTGGTTCAACTGGTTCAATTGGAAAAACTACTTTAAGTTTACTTAAGGATAAAAAAAACTATCAATTATATATACTCACAGCTAATCGCAGCTCAAAAAAAATAATAAATTTAATAAAAATATTCAAGCCTAAAATATTTATAGTCTTTGATTTTAAGACTTACTTAAAAATTAAAAAAAAAATTTCATAATAAAAACATAATTATTTTGAATTCGAAAAACTATTTAAATTTTAATTATAAAAAATCAGACATCTCAATTGCTGCAATTCCTGGTATTGCTGGTTTAAAACCAACTTTAGAATTATTAAAAATAAGTAAAAAAATATTAATTGCTAATAAAGAATCTGTGATCTGTGGTTGGCAATTAATTAAAAAAATTGCTTTAAAAAAAAAAGTTCAACTCATTCCTATTGACTCTGAGCATTTTTCTGTAATGAAACTCTTACAACATGAAAATATTGATAATTTAGAAAAAATTTACCTTACAGCTTCTGGAGGACCTTTTTTAAACTTTTCAAAATCTAAAATGAAAAATATTAGACCAAAACAAGCTATTAATCATCCTAAATGGAAAATGGGAAAAAAAATTTCAGTGGACTCAGCTACTTTAATGAACAAAATATTTGAAGTTATTGAAGCGCATAAATTATTCGAAGTAGATTTAAAAAAAATTGAGATATTAATACACCCTCAATCTCTAGTTCATGCAATTTTAAAATTTAAGAACGGAATACATAAGTTCATTTTTTTTGAACCAGACATGTCAATTCCGATAGGTAATGCAATATTTGGTAATAAATTTGAATATGAAAATAATTCAAAAATAAATTTAGGAATAAAATCAAATTTAGAATTTTTTAAAGTAGATAAATCTAAATTTCCAGCTATAAATTTAAAACCTATATTGAACAAATATGCCTCAATACCAATTATCCTTAATGCGGCTAATGAAATATTTGTTGATGAATTTTTAAAAAATAACATTAGTTTTTACTCAATAATCGGTAATCTATTTGAACTTTTAAGAGACAAAAATTTAACAAAATATGCTATAAAAAGCCCTTCGAATTACGAAAGCATCTTAGATATAGATGAATGGGTTAGGAGACAAGCTAACGAGATAGCAAGAAAAAAAAAATAAAATGAAAAATTTTTTTACAATATTAATATTTCTAGTAATTTCTAACGTTTCATTAGCAGAAATTATTAAAGATATTAAAATTAACGGTAACGAAAGAATAAGCGATGAAACTGTAAAAGTTTATGGCGATATTCAAATAAATCAGGATGTTAATAATTTAAAAATAAATGAAATTATTAAAAATTTGTATTCAACAAATTTTTTTAAAGACATAAAAGTAGTTGTTAAAGACAAAACTTTGATAATAGATTTAATTGAATACCCAGTTATAAATGAAGTAATTGTTGTCGGAGAAAAAACAAAAAAATATCAAGATGCAATTAAAGAGAATATTAAATCAAAAAAAAATGGTCCTTTTATTAAATCTTTCGTATCAGAAGATGAAATTAAAATAAAAAGATTATATTCCACACTTGGCTTTAACTTTGTTGATGTAGAGTCTAAAGTTGAAACTTTCTCTAAAAATAGAGTAAACATCTATTTTGAATTGAATAAAGGTGAAAGAACAAAAATATCAAAAATTAATTTTAAAGGAGATAAAAAATTACGAGACAGAAGGTTGAGAGATATAATCGCTTCACAAGAGGCCAAATTTTGGAAAGTATTATCTCAAAATACTAAAGTAAATCAAAAGAATATAGAACTAGATAAAAGACTTTTAACTAATTATTATAAATCTATAGGGTATTATGACGTAAAAGTTTTATCTGAAATTGTAGAGTTGAAAGAAGATTTTCAAGCAGAAATTACTTACAGTATTAATGCTGGAACAAGATATAAAATAAATAAAATTACTACAAAAGTAGATCCTGTTCTTGATAAGGAATTGTTTTTACCATTAAAAAATATTTACGATAAGGTTGTTGGAAGTTATTATTCACCTTTTCTAGTAAAAAAACTTTTAGATGAACTTGATTTGATTATTACTTCTGAAGATCTCCAATTTGTTGAGCACAATGTAAATGAAGTTTTGGAAGGAGATTTAATTGAAGTTCAGATAAATATTTTTGAAGGAGAAAAGATTTTAGTTGAAAACGTTGAAATTATTGGAAACACAGTTACTAATGAAACTGTTATAAGAAGTGAACTTTTATTGGATGAAGGAGATCCTTATAGTCAGGTAAAATTAGATAAATCTGTATCTGACTTAAAAAGTAGAAGACTTTTTGCTTCGGTAAAAGAGGAAGTTTTACCAGGAGAATTACCTAACACAAAAAAAATTAGGATAACTGTTGAAGAAATGCCCACTGGTGAAATCAGTGCTGGCGCTGGTATTGGGACGAACGGAGGATCATTTGCCTTTAGTATAAAAGAAAATAATTGGCTTGGGAAAGGTATGCAAGTATCTGCTAATGCTGATGTTAGCCAAGACTCTCTAAGAGGATCGATATCTTTCACTGATACGAATTATAATTTTACTGGAAAATCACTTACCTATAATCTCGAAAATATTAAAAACGATAAACCGGACTCTGGATACGAAAATTCTTTGCTAGGAGCAGGAATAGGAGTTTCATATGAAAAGTTTAAAGATATTTATTTTGCACCTGGTGTTAAATTTAGTATAGATGATTTATCTACGGACGAGACAGCTTCAGAATTATTAAAAAAACAATCTGGAACTACAACAGACTTGATGTTTGATTACAGTTTGTTTACAGACAAAAGAGATAGGACCTTTATGCCTACATCAGGAAATCTAACGAGTTTTTATCAAGAACTACCTTTATATGCTGAAAGCGTTTACGTAAAAAACAGTTTCTCATCAAGTCATTATAAAGAGTTTAGCGATGACATGATTGGTGCTCTTAAATTCACTGCCACGGCTATAAATGGTTTAAATGATGATGACGTAAAAATTAGTAAACGATTAGGATTGAGTAACAGAAAATTAAGAGGTTTTGAATCAGGTAAAGTTGGACCAAAAGACGGTAAAGATTATATTGGTGGAAATTATGCTACCGCTATTAATTTGGAGGCAAATTTTCCAAATTTCTTTCCAGAAAAAAGTAATGCCGAAATTGGATTATTTTTAGATGCTGGAAATGTTTGGGGCGTGGACTATAGTGATGAAATTGATGAGTCTAACGAAATAAGATCAACAATTGGTCTAAATACAAGCTGGATATCCCCAGCGGGGCCAATGTCATTTATATTTTCAAAGAATATTTCAAAAGCAGACACTGATGTAGATCAAAGTTTTAATTTTAGATTAGGAACAACCTTTTAAATGAAAAAATTACTTAAATTAATATCGATACTAATAATAACTTTACTTTTTGCTCAGCAAAATTCATTCGCAAATGATGTCTATTTTATTGACTATTCAAAAGTTATGAACGAAAGTAATGCCGGAAAAAAAGCTCAAGATACTTTAAAAAAACTTCTCTCTTCATCTAATAAGAAGTTTAACGAAACTGCTAAAAAATTAAGAGAGGAGGAAAATAAGCTAATAAGTCAAAAAAACGTTCTTGATAAAGAAGAGTATAAAAAAAAAGCTGAAGCTTTAAGAAAAAAAGTTTTTAATCTTAATAAAGAAAGACAGGATAAAATCAAAAATATTGCTTTAAAAAGAAAAAAAGCAGGAGATGAAATGTTAAAAAATTTAAATCCTATTTTAGGTAAATATATGGAAGAAAATAACATTACTGTAGTTATCGATAAAAAAAATGTTTTAATGGGAAATAAAAAATACGAAATTACATCACAAATAATTGAAATTTTAAACAAGGAACTTAAATCAATTAATATCAATTAATGTCAAAGAATATTTTTTTTAAGAGTAAAGGACCTTTTAAATTAAATATATTATTTCCGAACACATCTGACACAAAAATATTAATAAAAGACATTAAAACCTTAGATCAAGCAAATCAATTTAATTTAACTTTTTTTGACTCATTGGATTATAAAAAAGTTGCAGAAAATACTAGAGCTGCAGCATGTATAACAAAAGAGAGTTTAACTCAATTTTTACCAAAGAAATGTCAAAAAATTATTGTAAAAAGCGTTTTATATGAACTTGCTAAAGTAGCTTCAAAGTTTTATCCAACTGCGGATATCGATATTCCAGATGATACGCTTAAAAAACCAAGTAAATCAAAATTTAAAGGAGTAAAATTCGGTAACAATGTTTTAGTTGGAAAAAATGTTAAAATTGGTAAATCGTCTTTTATTGGAAGCAATACAATTATAGAGCAAAATGTGGTTATTGGTAAAAACTGTGTGATAGGATCTCAAGTAATGATAAAAAATTCATTAATAAGTGATAACGTGGTTATCCAAGATGGTGCAAAAATTGGACTCAAAGGATTTGGATTTATACCATTAAAAGATAAAAATTTTAGAGTTCCACATATCGGCAAAGTGATTCTTGATGACAATGTTGAAATAGGTGCTTCATGCACAATTGATAGAGGATCAATAGGTGATACTAAGATAGGTAAAAATACTTTTTTAGATAATCAAGTTCATTTGGCACATAATGTAAAAATTGGAAAGGACTGTATGATAGCAGGGCAGGTAGGGTTTGCTGGAAGCTCAACAATTGGAAACAATGTTTCAATAGGAGGACAGGCAGGAATTTCAGGGCATCTTAAAATTGGAAATAATGTTAAGATAGGTGGAGGAAGTGGAGTTGTAAAAGACATTCCTGACAACTCTATAGTAATGGGTTATCCAGCAGTTCCACTTAAAGATTTTTTAAAAAAAGGAAGAAATATTGACTAAAGATTTTATTGATAGAAAAGAAATTGAAAAGCTTTTGCCTCATAGAGCACCTATGCTCTTGATAGACAAGCTCACTAAAATTATACATTTAAAATCAGCAACTGCAATTATGAATGTTAAAAAAGATGGATTCTATGTTCAAGGACATTTTCCTGGTCAACCAGTCATGCCAGGAGTCCTTATCGTAGAGGCTTTTGGTCAAGCAGCAGCTGCATTAACTGCTCATGGTATCGATCCTAAAGAATACGATAATAAATTAGTTTATCTGATGAGTGTAGAAAAAGCTAAGTTTAGAAATCCAGTTCTACCAGACTGTGAGCTTCATCTGGAAATTGAGGCGATTAGATCTCATGGTAGAGTTTGGAAATACAAAGGAACAGCAAAAGTTGATGGAAAGAGAATGGCTGATGCCGAGTGGTCAGCAACAATAGTTGATAGAAAATAAAATGATACATAGCTCAAGCGTAATAGATAAAAAAGCTAAATTAGGAAAAAATGTCAAGATAGGCCCTTTTTGTTATATTGGACCAGATGTAGAACTGCAACAAGATGTAGAATTAATCTCTAATGTTCATATAGAAGGTAATACAAAAATTGGTAAAGGAACAAAAATTTTTCCTTTTGCAAGCATAGGAACTATTCCTCAAGATTTAAAGTTTAGAGGGGAGCAAAACAGTGTTCTGATCGGAGAAAATAATATGATTAGAGAATATGTAACTATAAACCCTGGAACTGAAGGTGGAGGAGGTAAAACTATAATAGGGAATAATTGTTTATTTATGATCTCCTCTCATATTGCCCATGATTGTAAAGTTGGAAATAATGTTGTCATAGCTAATAACGTTCCTCTAGGAGGGCATGTTACATTAGAAGACTCTGTTGTTATTGGCGGAAATTCTGCTGTACAACAATTCACAAGAATTGGAAGACTAGCTATGATTGGGGGAATGACGGGTGTTCTTAAAGATGTTATCCCTTTCGGCCTTTCATTTGGAAACAGAAATTATTTACAAGGCATTAATTTAATTGGATTAAGAAGAAAAAAATATGAAAACAAGAAAATTTTAGAATTAGATACAGCATATAAAAAGATTTTCTCATCTGAAAAGCTGCATGAAAATTTAGCAAAAATTAATGGTGAATTTAAAGAAAATGATTTAGTCAAAGAGGTAATTGACTTTATATCAAAAGATAAAAAGAGACCTATTTGTACACCGTTAACTAAATAATGATTGGATTAATATTTGGAGATACTGACTTTCCTAAAGAAATATTAAGAAAAATAAAACAAAAAAACTTTAAATACCTGATTATAGATTTAAGTAAAAACAAGTCTTTTAAACAAGACAAAAACTCAAAAAGTTTTTCCATTGGTCAATTTGGAAAAATTATAAATACTCTTAAAGAAAATAAATGTAAAAAAGTGCTTTTTGCAGGCAAAGTTAAAAAACCTGATTTTTCTAAACTAAGACTTGATTTCAAAGGAGTTTATTATATGCCAAGAATTATAAAAAGCTCCAGACTTGGTGATGCAGCTATTTTAAAAGAGATAATTAATATCTTTAAGAAAGAAAAAATTACTACAATAAATTCATTAACATATAATCCTGATTTAACTTTAAAAAAAGGTATTTATACAAAGATAAAACCTAACTCACTTGATAAAGCTGATATAAACAAAGCAATTTCGATATTAAATAATTTAAATAAATATAATTACAGTCAAGGTGCAGTAGTTAGAAATAAAAAATTAATTGCTATTGAAGGAAAAGGGGGAACGCAAAAATTGTTAAAAAAATCAAAAAACAAAAAATTCAAAAATAAAGGTGTACTAGTAAAATTTCCAAAAAAAAAACAAGATTTGAGAATAGATCTTCCTACGGTTGGTTTTAAAACTTTAAAACAATGTAAATTAGCAGGACTAAAAGGGATAGTATTGAAAAACAAACAAAATATTTTTTTAGAGAAAAAAAAATGTATTAATTTTGCGAATAAAAACAAAATGTTTATTTTATCCAAATGAAAAAAATATTCTTATCGTTAATTATTTTCTTAACTATTACACACTCTTTTTCTTCAGAAATTAAACTTGTTAAGATATTCGAAGGTTTAAACAAACCTTGGAGTTTATCTTTTATTGATGATAATAATATTTTGGTTACAGAAAAACCTGGTAACCTTTTAGTTATAAATTTAAAAACAAAACAAAAATCAACTATAAAACATAATTTATCAGTATTAGAGGATGGCCAAGGAGGCTTATTGGATATCTTGTATCACAATTCAAATGTCTATGTTTCATATTCTGAAAATAGAGGAAATTGGCATTCTAGTACATCTGTAGCAAAAGGGCTGTACAATAATAAAAATATAGTTTTTAAAAATATTTTTAGGGCTGAACCTCCAATCAATTCTGGATATCACTTCGGCTCAAGGTTGGTTATAAAAAAAGATAAGCTTTACGTAACTGCAGGAGAAAGAGGCAAAGGTATGATTGCTCAAGATCCTCAAAAACATCCCGGAAGTATAATTAGAATTAATTTAGATGGTTCCATTCCTAAAGATAATCCGAAGTTTAAAGATAAAAAAAATTGGTTACCTGAAATATATCAAATAGGTGTAAGAAACCCTCAAGGTATGGCTTTGTCCCCATTCGATAATAAAATTTATTTGAGTAACCATGGAGCTAAAGGAGGAGACTGGTTTGGTACAGCAAATTACGGAGAAAATTATGGCTGGAAAATTTTGGGCTGGGGAGGCACAAATTATAGTGGAACAAAAATTGGTCCAAAGTGGAAGCCTGGATTTACTAAAGCTATTAAATACTGGGTACCATCTATAGCAGTTAGTGCAATTGCAATTTATAAAGGCAAAGAATTCGAGGAATGGAATGGGGATGCACTTGTTACTGCCTTAAAAGATCAGTCTTTAAGAAAAATCAGCTTTAAAAAATCTCTTGTTGTAGAACAAATAATATTTAAAGAAAAAATTGGCAGAATAAGAGACATTAAAATACATAAACAGAATGGAGAAATTTACTTACTTTCAGATAACGGAAGTATTTGGAGAATGTTTAAATGAAGAAGATTTTTATTTTAACAGGAGAACCATCTGGCGATAAATTAGCAGCTAAAGTCATCTCAAAATTAATGATTAAAGATCCAAATATTTCATATCTTTGTTTAGGAGGAGAAGAACTTAAATCATTAGGAATTAATTCTATCTTCAATATGAGTGAAGTAACATACTTAGGCTTTACCCGAGTAATAATTAATATATTTAAAATAAACAGACAAATAAATGAAACTGCCAAAAGAATATTAGAGTTCAAACCTGATATTCTCTTTTCAGTGGATAGTCCTGACTTCACATTAAGAGTAGCTGAAAAAGTGAAAAATAAGTCACCAAATACAAAAACTATACATTTTGTAGCTCCACAAGTTTGGGTTTGGAGAGAGGGAAGAGTAAAAAAAATTAAAAAGTTTATTGACCATATTTTGCTTTTATTTAAGTTTGAAAAAAAATATTGGGAAAAGGAAAAAGTAAGTTGCGAGTTTGTTGGACATCCTCTTTTAGAAAATAACAAAGAAGATAAAATTGATTTAAATCAGGTTATAAAAAAAAATAAAGCTATAATCTCAGTATTTCCAGGTAGTCGAGAAAGTGAAGTCATTACACTTACTCCAATATTATTGGAATTTATTAAATTAATGAACGAAAAGTATGAAGATTTTCTTTACGTTTTTCACTCAACTAAATCTCAAAGAGCCAATTTAGAAAAATTTTCAAGTGAAAGCCAAATTAAAAATATAGAAATTATTTCTGATGAAAAAATAAAAGATCATATATTAAAAAAATCAATTTTTGCTGTATCAAAATCTGGTACGATTTCTCTTGAAATATGTAAAAGAAAAATACCATCAATTATTATTTATAAAATGAATATTTTTAATTTTTTTATAGTAAAAATGCTAGTTAAAATAAAATATGCGAATATTTTTAATATTGCTGCTAATCAAATGATTATTCCAGAGTTACTGCAATCAAAATGTAATCCCAAGGAGATTTTTAGACTAGTTTCTAGTTATCTAGAAGATCAAAATAAAATGAAAGAACAAATTATAAATACAGAGAGAGTTTTAGAAAGTTTAAGAACAAAAAATTTACCAACTGATATAGTAGCTAATATTCTTCAAGACAAACTTCAATAATTTAAAACTTGAAAAAATTTGAATAATAATATATAATATTTGTATTAGTTTGTTGAAACCCAACAAGGAGGCTAAATGAAAAAATCATCAGACTTTTATTTACTTAAAAAAAAATCTCTTTCCGAGGGAGATCTTTTCGTTACAGACTACATCAAAACTAAACAAAGATTAGAAAGATTAGAAAAAAAATTAAGTTTATTACAATTACAGTATGAGTCTCTCAAATCTGAAAAAAAAGTAGTAAAATTATATGAAGAATAATAAATTAGAAAAAATTTCTGAAATTAGAGTTGAAGAAGTTCATGACCATGAAGACGGTCTTCATTTCTATAGAGTATATTTTTATCATCAAAATGGTAAGATAGAAATTATGTGTGAAAGCTCAACTAAGCCTGTGCTAGCAAGATACGTTTCAAAAATATACTGATGAAAGGGATTAAAGGCGATCGCTGGAGATACAAACCAAAACAAAATAAAATTTTTCCAATAAGTAGAACAAAATTTGGAAATTTTTTAGATTGTCGAAGATGTTTTTATTTAGATGTTGTGGAAGGACTTAAATCACCTTCAATGCCAGGCTGGCCACTTAATAACGCAACAGATGAAATGCTTAAAAATGAGTTTGATATTCATAGAAAAAATCAAACACAACATCCAGATATGGTAGGTATAAAAAGTTTACAAAATGTTGTCCCTTATCAGCATAAAGACCTCAATCAGTGGAGAGAAAATTTTCAAGGATTTAAATTCATTCATAAAAATCTTAATTTAGAATTAAAAGGGGCAATCGATGATGTTTGGATTGATAAAAAGACGAATGAGTTAATAATTGTTGATTATAAATCTACTGCAAAAAACGACCTAGATGAAAAAAAATGGATAAATGACAAATATACTAGAGATTTTTTAAAACAGATGAATTTTTATACTTACCTTTTTAAACAAGCAGGATTTTCTATTAAAACAACTTTTTTTTATATAGTTAATGCATTAAAAAAAAATAGAACTTTTAATAACAATATGAAATTTCAATCTATCTTAATTGAATATCAGCCAGACACTAAAAATATAGAAAAACAATTAAAAGAAATGAAAAAATTGATGGATAGTGATCAAATACCTCCTCCAACAGAAGATTGTGAAGATTGTTTGTATTTAGATACAGGGTATAATCTAATAAATAATGATTAAAGATCAAAATGCAGTTTTAAATAAATATTTAAAAAAAGATAAATTTTTTTTTAACAATCTAGATACAATAAGCAATTTAATTGACGATAAAAATTTCAATGATAATGAATTTTTTTCTCCACCAAATATTCTTAACCTTTTTACAAAGATTATTAAGATTAAAAAATTCAATATTATAAATTTTGTAATACCATGTGGGGAAGATTTGGCACTTTTTTCTGCCATTTTAACATCTTTAGATCAGATTAAAGATAAATATAAGGATTTACTAAAAAATTACTCGGAAATTTTGAAAAAAGGAATGAATGTTGAATTATGTCAAAGTAAAAAAATTTATAAATTTATGGGAAAAAGTGAAATAAATGAAAAATTTATAAGAATTGACACAATTCCTTTTGGTAAATATGGAAAAGCAAAAATTGAAAAAAAGGTAAATGATATATTTCAATTTTTTCCAACAACTAAAAAAATCACTAATTTTAATGTGGGTAAATCAGACTGGAAAAATCCTTTAACTTCTGAATTAGACAAAATACTTGGAATTAAGACGTATAATAATCCTTTGCTAATGAATAATAATATAATTTTACTCACGAGTAAAAAAGAAAAAGTAGAAAATTTTTTTAAGTTTCAAAACTTAAATGGGATTAAATGTGAAAAAATTTTTACTTATGAGCATATAGACGTAGATGGGAACATAGAAAGCGAATATGAACCAA
>MDTE01031067.1_pt1 | contig 13466 bp, 12 predicted proteins | sample 811231 | NCBI WGS metagenome assembly MDTE01 (sample SAMN05326651, study PRJNA326480) | marine metagenome | isolation source: seawater | place: Indian Ocean: Red Sea | collected 2010
ATTCTAAATTTTCTACCATTATGTCGGAGGTTTCTGGAATATGATCAGAATAGAGAGTTGAACCATAGGTAGTGCGGACACCCTCAACATCATATAAGTCTTTCACCACAATCGGCAATCCACCAAGCCAAACAGCGTTGTTATCGGCCTGTTTATTTTTTTCCATAATCTTTGAGGCTTTTGCTAAAGCACGATCAATACATAATGTTGGCAATGCGTTTAGAGTACCATCAGTTTTACTGATCTGTTCAGCTGCAGCGTTAATCATCTCTACCGGAGAGACCTTCCCATTAACGAGAAGGTTCACCGCTTCTCGGGCAGTAAGATTTATCAAACTCATAATTTAGAAAACAACTTTCATTTTCAATTTAAATTAAGATTGTGACTTAACTGTCGTTTCATAAATTCAATTTTAAGCATGAAAACTGTTATACATAATATCTATAGTTAAAAATATTTTGTTGTTGTCGCAATACAATTAAAAGAACATCTTTTTGAATAATAAAGCCTGGTAACTATCTCTCATAAACAATCATAAAAGTTGATTGAAAGTTAAATGTCTAGATTTATATCTTTGTCGAAAGGGTAAATTGGTCTTCTGACGTTTTCCCATGGAAATTGACTGTAGTCAGAAGTGCAAATTCCAGGCCCCGACACCATAACAACCTCCTTCAATATTGGTCCAAATCCAGAACGAAAATGCTGTCGGGATTTAATCAAAATAAATTTTTTCTTTGCTGGGTCGATTCCTGCATGGGTGAAGACAGCAGGGTCGTAAGGTTCATGGCGACACGAACAAATCAGTATTTCAATATTACTACCAATATCTAGGACAGCTGTTCGGCCCAAGTTTTCCAAAATACCCGTATTTTGAGGCCCAGTTACGAAAAATTTTCCATCAGTGATACATCGTACTATACCGGTTAGTTGAAGCGCTTTACCAATAAAATTGATAGCGGGAAAATTAGTCCGGCCACCCAATTCTACGGTGACTTCGGTTCCAACACCGGAAGAAGCCATAAGTTCAACAGTTTTTGAATCCCAAAATGGTCCAGCACAGACATTGTTAAGTCCTTGCCGGATGACCTCGGACAAAACAGCGGTCACATCTGTAGATCCGCCTGAGCCAGCCACATCGCCGTGATCAGCTATTACAATAGGGCCTTCATTTATTTCTTTAGCCCGCAAAATGGAATCTTTTATAGGTTCAATTGCGAAGAAAAAATTATCGCGCCGTTTCCACACTTCAGCCATCAAGCTTTTCAATATTGTTTTACCTGCATCGATTTTTGGGCGATCGGCAATAATTATTCCATGAACACCGACGTGAGGAATATCAGCAAGTGGCCATCCGCCAAATATAGAAGCATTTAACACCTTGCCATCTGCTTCAGCACATATCGCCGCGTCCATAACATCTTTCATCGGCTGTCGAGAAGGGCTTTGGCAGTTCAAGTGTGTTAATAACGGAAGTGAGTGCCACAAAATTGTTGGTTCGACCTCGCCCCTAAGGGTTTGGATCAATGTACGGCCCGCCCTTTCGCCGGCCTCATAGGTATCAGTATGAGGATATGTCCGATAACCTGTAATTATTGTTGCATTATTAACTGTCATTTCAGATAGATTTGAATGAAAATCAAAAACCACACAAATCGGGAGGTGTGGTGCAACTTCCCTAATGCGACGAAGTAATTCACCTTCTGGATCGTCATATCCCTTTGTTACCATTCCTCCATGTAGGTCAAGAAGTATGGCATCACATCCACAATTAATTGCATCGCAAATAGACGTAGCAGCATAATCAACAACTAAATCATCCGCCGGTCCACTGGGTGTAGCTTGAGCAGCAATTGCAAAATTTAACTCGGCATTTATTGTTTCTGCTAAATCAATAAATGCGGCTACAGGAGTATTCGTTCCCTTGTATGCCCTTATTGCCTCTTCCCCAAAAACTGGACCATTACCACCTGTAAATAAACCAAAAGCTTCAAGCGGAGTTGGTATAGATGAGAATGTGTTAGTTTCGTGACTGAATACCGCAGTAACAAATCGATTCATTTCCTGTCCCAATCAACTTAAAAATAAATTTTTTACGTGGTTATTTAATCCCTAATAGGATTGCATTTCTATATTGGCAGGTGCTAGTTATTCCACAATAACATGGGAACGACACCCCCATAGTCTAATCATATTGATTTTAATCAATCAGCGTCATCACACAGTCGCCATACTTTTCTGTACCTTTCCTGAAACCCAGTTTCGTGCACTTTACCTCGGCACCGCTAAGGGATAATTTGGTTGCTCGGCTTGATGTTGAAAGGGTGGTTGTTTTTACTTTCTTTGAAAGTTTGAACTTGTTGTTTTCAAAAATACCTTCTTTCACTCTTCCATCGGCAAAGGTATAGGTACCCTGTCCGTTGTATTTGCCACCCTTGAATTCACCGACGTATTTGTCTCCGCGGGCATAGGTATAAGTGCCCCGTCTATGCTTTTTACCATCCTTGAATTCACCAACGTACTCATCCCCATTGGAAAAGGTATAGGTGCCCTGTCCGTGGAAATAGTCATCCTTAAATTCGCCGACATATTTGTCCCCATCAGCATAGATAAGGGTGCCAAAACAATTATCCCAATACGCTTTGGTATCTTCAGGACAATAAGGCAGAGCAAAACTCTTCCCTGGATTCACAAGGGACACTCCAAACACCATCATCATGAGAATACAAGCAGCCGTCTTATTTTTCATCCCATAAGTATGCCATGACATGAACAGGATGTGAAGGTTGGGGGGGGAAGAAGCGGTAGTTAAATTGATCAAAATTAACGCATATCACTTTTCAATCGGGATAAATTTAAAGAGGAAGCCGATCAGTTATTAAGATTGAGCCAAACAGGCAGCAGAGAAATTGTCTATTTATTGAGACGCCGGAACGTAGACGCAACCTTTTTTTGACTAAAAAGTTTAACACCTGTGCAGAATATAATGAAACATAGTGCAACTTTTGAGGGACAAGCTTTTTACCAAGCAATTGATTTAGATAAATTTACGTTGTCCCTTTGCTAACGCTATTTTTTGTCAAGAAAAGTAAGTGTTTAAGAATAAAATTCCAAAAAAGAAAACAAGGTCTAAGCATTGTTCCCTAGTTTTTTACTCTGCTTTTCCTATTTCATTAATAAATCTAAATTCCCGCCTGTTGCTGTCATGTCCTGGCAAATATGCTTTTCGTGATGAAGCCACACATTTCCACCTTTGTCAGTGATCAAAGGAATTATGCCTTTTCTAACTCGCTGAAGAGACATTCTCAAATTTCTTAAATTCATATTCCCCTCAGTATTAGTCATCACTGCATCAACACCATCAAACCTCTCCGGTATCACATCACATTCTTGTACCAAGTTGCCAGAACTTCGAACTACTCTCGCAAGCTTTTTTCTTATCCTTGTGTCTGGGTGAATAATCAAAACCCTACCACGGGGCACGACAGAATAGGCGTTACGCTCACCTGATGGACCGGGAAACAAGTTCAAGGATTTCAAAACTTTTTCGCCACTGCGTTTACCAGAGAAGTCTGATAAAAAAGACCTCATATAAGCTGGCCCTCCTGCCTTGGGTCCGGTCCCTGAAAGACCACGACCACCAAAAGGCTGAGAGCCAACAACAGCGCCAACCTGGTTCCGGTTGATATAAATGTTCCCAACATTTATCTCTGTACTCACTATTTCTATATTGGTATCAATTCGGCTGTGAATCCCAAAGGTGAGGCCAAAACCACAGCTATTTATTTCTTCAACCACGGCCTTCTCACTACCCGCCTCATAGGTCGCGACATGAAGAACAGGCCCGAAAGTTTCAGTTTCAAGATCAGTAATACCATCAACCTTGATAATTGATGGCGGGCAAAAACAGCCAATTTTGGGTACTTCCCCTTGCCAAATAAGGCGGCCACCAGCTTTTGCTAATGCAACATGCCGATCAATTCGTCTCTTTCCTTCGAGATCGATGACAGGGCCAATATCGGTACCAATTTCTGAAGCATCTCCAATTTTCAATGCTGCTGCTGCTTCGCAAACCTTAGTCAACAGAGCTGGTGCAATTTCTTCTTGAGCGTAGAGTATGCGTAATGCAGAACAACGTTGTCCAGCAGACCGGAACGACGATATAAGAATATCATCTACTGCCCTTTCCAGAAGGGCAGAACCATCAACAATCATAGCATTTAGACCACCTGTTTCAGCAATTAAAGGAGCATGGGGTTTGTTTGATTGCGCTATGGCATATTCGATTTTCTTTGCCGTTTGAGTTGAACCTGTAAACACGACCATATCGGCCAACCCTGCTTTTGTAAGATCATGGCCTACCGTTCCTCCGGCACCACATAGAAGTTGCACACCATCTTTTGGAACGCCTGATCGGTGCATTAATAATACCGCCAATGCAGCAATGCGGGGGGTCTGTTCTGCAGGTTTTGCCAGCACAACATTTCCTGCTCCTAAAGCTGCTGCAATCTGGCCCGTAAAGATAGCCAGTGGAAAGTTCCATGGTGAAATAGCAACAACTGTTCCACGCGCCTTAGAAACGGTATCAAGAAGCCTTGCTTGCGCTGCGTAATAGCGACAGAAGTCGATAGCCTCTCGTAATTCACTAGCTGCATCATCAATGGTCTTGCCAGCTTCATGAACAAGCAATTGAAAAATATCCCCCGAAGCCTCTTCATACCGATCTGCAACATTGTCAATGATTGTCGCACGCTGAGTTGGCGATAATAGTTTCCAGGATGAAAGCTGTGCTCGTTTAAAGGCGTTTGCAACATCCTCCTCACCAGCCACAGCAGGTAAAGGAGGTAATTCTGTCTGTGAGGTACTTATTTCAAAATCATGAACGGTCTCAACATCTTCTACATCAAAACCAACGCTATTTTTTCGCTCGGGAAAAAAAATTTGATCGCCGCACATGGGTGGTGAAACTGAATGACTGACTACATTATAAGGATCTACAACCACATCCTGAATATCAATATTATTATCGGCCAATCGGTTCATAAAAGACGAGCTGGCACCATTTTCGATAATTCTACGAATAAGATAAGCAAGCAAGTCGTGATGACGGCCGACTGGTGCATAGACACGCAAAGGCGCAGATGAAATTTTCTTAATTTCACTGTGCACTTGGTTCCCCATGCCATGAAGTTTTTGTATTTCGTATGAAATTGGTTTTGCCACCTTCGTTAGGCAAGCTAACGCTGAAAGGGTATATGCATTGTGACTAGCGAATTGAGGATGAAAGTATCTGGAAGACTTCATCAACTGTTTTGCATGAGCAAGATAAGCAAGGTCTGTATGGTTTTTTAAGGTGTATACAGGAAAGTCTTTCATGCCTTTCTCTTGTGCCAGTTTAATTTCTGTATCCCAATATGCACCCTTGACAAGTCTTACTGAAATCTTTGTTCGATGATGTTTTGCCAAGCATTCAAGCCAACTAATGACAGGCCCGGCGGCACGGGAGTAAGCCTGAACAACAATTCCGAGCCCGAACCAACCCTCCAGTTCAGAATGTGCTAAAAGCCGTTCAAAAACATGAAGTGTTGGTTTCAGTTTTCCACATTCTTCAGCATCAATCATCAGGGGAATATTGTAGCGGCGCGCTGCAATCGCTAAATTCACCATTCGATTGATCAAATCTTTCTTGCTTGACCGCCAGTAACGAATTTGAAACCGGCAGTTCAATGCCGAAAGCTTGATTGAAACTCCGGAATTTTTGTTCACGTCATCGTGTTTTGATTGAGCCCCTACAGCATTAATGGCCTTTGAATAAGCAGCATGGTATCTATCACAATCTTCTATAGACCGGGCTGCTTCTCCCAACATATCAAAGGAAAATAAAGTATCAGCGCCAATAGTAGTCTTGACTGCTTCGTCTATTGTTTCAGCAAAGACAAACTGTCCACCCATCTGGCGCATCGCGGCTTCAATAGCATGTCGAACCGTTGGAACGCCAAGTTTTGAGACCAAAACTGTAAATCGATCATCATATTTCCCACTTACAATGCCACCTGCCAACTGAAGTGCAGATTTCATGCCCCAAAAGAACCCTTTGGCATCACTGTTTAACCAATGTCCGGGAGAAAGTTTGTCAAAAATCAACAAATCACGTGTTGTACTATCAGGCACTCTGAGCAGTGCCTCAGCTAGCTCCATGATCATACGTCCTTCCGCAGTGGAAAGCTTATATATTGCCATAATCTTTTCAGCAGAAAATGGACGGCTGCTTTGTCTTGCTGAAGCAGCAATTTTCCTGGCATTAACTAGGATCAGCCTGCGTTCTTCTTCAGATAAAGCAGGATTTTTATAAAAGCCAGTTACAAGCTTTTTTTCATCTTTCGCTGGCTTGATAGTCGGAAATAAAGCTGGCAATGAGGTAAAATTTTTTAAAACGTCTTTTGATTGGTTCATAGCTTGTTCTCAGCATCACGTTGATCGCTGCCAGAGCGTTTAGGCCGGGTAAAATCTCCCCCAAAACTATCAAGGGTTTCTCCAAACACCATCGAACGGGTAACAGTCTTTTTATTGTATGTGAGTATATGCATAACATGAATAGGAAATGAAGACAGGATCGACCAGAAGCTTACTGATGTGGGCAATGGCCTTAAGTTCCATGGCTAAGCCAATGCATCGCAACAATGCCGGCAGCAACTAGCATTGCGGCTCTAGCACGCGCAAAACCAAAAGGTTCACGCATTACAACTGCACCGATTATAGAAGCAAAAATAACACTAGTTTCACGTAACGAGGAAACTACAGCCAAGGCTCCCAAAGACATTGCGTATACTACTAAACCATAAGCTAGTGACGACGCTATACCTCCAACAAATACGTTCTTCTGATTTTTACGCAAATATTCAAACCATTCAGTCCGACGCGTTAATAATATAATTATACCGATCGGCACAATTTCTAAAATAAATAGCCAGACAATATAACTCAGTTCATTATTTGTTATCCTTACGCCAAGTCCATCAACGATAGTATAGCTCGCTATCAAAATTGCCGTTGCAATTGCCCAAGTTAACGCTTTTGGGGTTAATTTTCCAAATTTTGTAGGGCGAAAAGCAAGGCTTACTACTGCCAAAGATATCAATGATATCCCAACAACTTTATTGAGTGCTAAATATTCATTTACGAAGAAAAACCCACCGCATGCAACTAGAATGGGGGCCATGCCTCGAAATATTGGATAAACCTGAGATAGGTCTCCTGCACGATACGCCCTAGCTAACGTAAAATAATAACAATTATGAATGACAACAGAGCCAACAATTATTGGCCATGCAGAAGGATTTGGAAAAGGAACGAATATGGCTAACACGACGCATATCAAAGACCCAATAAGTTGATAAGATGCAATCACTAACTCGGGTGAGTTGCTGGACTTCACCATTGAATTCCAAACTGCATGCAGCAATGCCGCAGACAATACTAAAACTAACAAAAATGGAGTCACTTTAGGCAATCCCCCATGACATATCGTGAAAAAAATTGATTAAAATTTGCTCCTTTATAGATTATTTCAATCCCAATTTGGTCTGCAGTCAAATTCCATCTATCGCAACAATGTTTTCCAATTTCTGCTCGATCTAGGAGATTTTGATATATCATTTTGATCTCCCTAAAAACGAATAGCGTCCTCCAAGCGGTCGTCACCCCAGAAAACCTCGTTTCCAATAGTAAAGGAAGGTGCACCAAAAATACCAATCTGCTGCGCTTCAGACGTATTAGTTTCATATTCTTCTTGCACTTTTCCTTCGCAGGATTTGGTGACTATTTCATCAAAATTCAGTGACAATTTAGTCATACATTTTCGAAGATTTTCTTCTGAACCAGCCTCAAGGCCCTCTAGAAACCAGACCCGGTAAGTTTCTTCAAAATACTCAAGAAATTTGCCCTTGGTATTTAACACAATTCCGATAAGGTTTGCTCTATCAAACTCTTTTAATGGGTACGGAGCAGGCAGTTTTGGCTTTGGCAAACCGTAGAATTCGGCTCTTCTCTCTATGTCGCGCCACATGTAATCAACTTTAGACTTTTTAGAGGGTGGAAACGGGATATTATCCATTGCCTTCATGATTTGGCGGATGCTTATAGGCTTTATGTCCAGAACCAGATTGTGCTCTTTTTTAATATCGTTAATCCGAAGAGCAGTGAGATAGGTATATGTGCTTCCAATTGATAACCAGGCTGTAATTTTTTTTGACATGGATAAAACGACCCCCTATCGATATTATTTCACAGTAATGTAATTGTGTGACCAGCTACTTATTTTTTTTAAGTATCCGCCATTACAACATCTATTACAACTTGGTCTGCCCTGAATTGCCGAAAACAGAATATTTCTGCTAAACTCTCTGAATGAAGAAACTGATGCTTTGCCTAGCCGCGTCGATGATGCTGCTGTCTGCACCCGGTTCTGCTGATTGGTGGACGGATTTTGTAATTAAAAACCTGGAAAATAAAAATAATATAAAAATTGGAAGGGTGATGTGGCATTGGGTGGCTGAGGATACTAACGGAAACAATTACTATTTAGATTTGGATAGAATTAAAAAACATGATGGCTATATATATTTCTGGCAGTTAGAAAATTATTTGAAACCAAGTGGGGATGGTCTGCATCTGTCTGCCCTCTACTATCACCAGGGTGATTGCAAGTTATTTAGGGATAAGGGGTTGAGTGTTTCTTTATACAAAGTACCGATGGGTGAAGGTACTCCTGATAAAACTATGACCGCTCTCCCAAATATCAATTGGAAAGGTCCATACCCTCCTGACACAATAGGACAAGAAATGATAACATTCGTCTGCAAATATGCAGAAAAGATGCCCTGAATATCGACTAAGTTTCGTTTTCTCTCTGATAATTGTCGCAAGTAAGATACTTCTGCTATGATTTCAGGATGAAAAACTAGTAACGACAGCGATCCAGAAAAAACGGTAATGTTTACACAAATCAGCAAAAAATCTGGTATTTGTTTCCTAATCAAGAAAATCTTCGCTAGAACAGGTTAAATAAACATGCATAAATACACTAAACGAGGTGAGTTTGTATGTAACATTGTGTGCCGGTGGGAAACACCTCAACGCTGATAGACTTAATATTATGTAGTGAGAAAAAGTTGGTTTCTAAATTATTTTATAAATTAGCCAAGCTTGCTGTCGGAGAACTAGCGCAAAACCCAGAACTCCAAGCTAGGGCTGCAAAGATCGTTAAAGAGCGCGTTGTTCCTGGTGCAATAACTGGGTGGGAAAAAGCCAAGCCAAAACTTGAGCAAGCTAAGGACGCTGCCGTTAGTGCTACAAAGGATGTTGCTGAAGTGGTTCGAAAGAATGACCCGATGGAAGACCCTAAAAAGTTCCTGTCAGAAGCATCACGAAAATTTCGTGAGAAAGGAAAACGCTAGTAACCTTGGCAACCGCAGTTTCATCAACTGTGTCCTTGTCCATCGGGACGCTAGAACGCGGAACGGAATGTGTTTCTGAGTTTAGAAAAGATTAGTCAATATAACGGCGTAGAATGCAGAAAAATACGTTATTCAGAAATAGTGTTAAATAGAGTTTGATGAAAAAACTATATCTGTTGTCCTTATCAGCTATAATTTTTTTTCTTTTCGCTTCATATGCTTTTGCTGATCATCAACTTAAAAAATCAAAAGAAGAATCTTTAGTTGTTCATAAATACCGTATGAATGAGTTACGGAAAAGTTTTAAAAATGAGATCGTAGAAAAAGCAAAATCACCAAAAGCCCTGAAGGATACTTCAAAACCAAATGAAAAATTAAAAAAAATAATAAAAAAAAGTGATCTCCTAAGTGTCTTATATTTCAATGGGAGTGAGATTGAAGTTAACGAGATTTCTTCAGAAAAAATGCAAGATGCCGACTTGATGTATAGCATGTCTATGGCAAAAAGTTATGTGGGATACTTATTGGGTCACGCTGTATGCGACGGTTACATAAACTCTTTAGATGATCCAATCGATAAATATTTACCTGAAACCAAAAGTACACTTTACGAGGGCGTTTCACTAAGAGATATGAGCAACATGTCTTCCGGAGATGCTTATTTTTTTCAAGAAAAAGGTTATAAAAAAGAGTCGACAAAATCATATGCGCTTCCATTGCTGCTTAAACGTATTCCAATAGAAGAGTTTATTAAAAAAACAGAAAAAAAACATCAAAGAAAACAAACCTTTTTTTACTCAAATATTCAAACCGACATTGTTGCGAATGCTTTAGATAAAAACCTTCCTGGTGGCATCGGTAAATATATGCATGTTAAAATATCTGAAAGAGCGGGTAACACTGAAGAGATGGTTTTTCTTAGAGACAAAAATGACTGGGCAATATTTTTTGCATTCCTTTATTCCAGTCGCATGGATTATTTAAAGTTTGGAAAACTTATATATGATGACTGGAAATCAAATTCATGTATTTCCGACTATTTAAAAGAAGTATTGAACAAAAGCGTTTCTTCGAAGCAAATACACAAAGGTGCTTATACCAGATATGGTGCCTTTTTTTGGACGGGTAGGAACCCACTAAAGTTTAAACACTTCGGATTACGAGGGCATGGCGGACAGACGATTATTATTAATTTAGACACCGGTGCGGTGTTATCAATTCATTCAATTCGACAAAATTATGATTTTTCAAAAGTTGAAAAAATTGTTTTAAAAGAATTGATCAATTAAAAAAACTGCTCCCCAAAGAACATTACCAAGGCTGCCGATCTGCTAAGACACTGAAACGTAAAATCGGACCTGCAACAAGTGACAGTTAGGATCTGACCTGCGTTGTTTTAAACAAAATAATATCACTCTTTTGATTTTCCTTTGATATTAATTTTAATGGTTCAGTTCATGAATACGGGCAAGCCGCATTTAAGGCCCAAAAAAAAATTAAAAAGGGATCTTATCATCCAAAATCAATGGGTCTTCAGACTGCATGTCATTATTAGTTTCACCTTCATAATGGGGCGCGTTATCCATTGCAGAATCAGCTCGCGCTACTTTCCATGCTCTAACATCTGTGTACCAACGGCCATTGTATTCGCGGCTTTCTAGGTCGATAGAGACAATTAGGTTCTCTCCTTCCTTGATTGCGAACTCGTCTATTTTGTCACTCCAGACCATAAAGCAAACTGTCTTGGAGTACTGGCCCTCCGTTTCAAGAATATACTCCTGCTTCCGCCAGGGACCTCTGGACGATTCCCCTGATTTCTCGGGGAGAAGCTGAATGATCGTACCGCTTAATTCCATGGCTGGGACCCTGCAGCTTGAAGTGATTAACCTCTCTTAGTATTACTTGAATATCACAAGTGGAACAAGAGCAGGAAATGTTGGAGTGCGGGTCGGGCAGGCGATAGGAAATTTCCGATGACTAATGAAAGTGATAAAAAAATTGGGGAGTTTATCGATTGTCTTGTCGTGGCCATTAATCAAGGCATGGACAAAAGCAACGCCCCCGCTGTTGAAACAGGTGAGCTTATTACTGGTTTGAGGAGCAATAGAACCCCTAACAGCGTGAACCCAGTAGGCGGAATACCGGCCCTAGATCATCTGCCAATCGCAATTCGAAATGCTAGATCAGGATCACATGAAATTCGTTATCTTGCGGAATGCTTTGAGAAAATCGCTGATACACTGCCATGGTACCAGCGCGAGGAACCTGCTCTTCCGAAATTCATGCTTGGTCATGCAAATGCATTTATTATCGGCCCAAATGGTCTGGAGGAACGGGACGGCGTCGTTATTGGCGCATCGCTCTTAGCGCCGGAAATCGAATACCCACACCACAACCATCCGGCCAACGAACTTTATGTGGTAATGAGCACCGGAAATTGGCGACAAGATAATAACCCTTGGCACACCCCTGGCATCGGTGGATTGGTATATAATTCATCAAATATTGGACACAGCATGCGTGCCGGCTCAAAACCACTCTTCGCTATCTGGTGTCTTTGGATGTGAAGCAAGGGCGCCTAATTGCCGACGTCCAGTTAAATCTTACGAAATAAAGCTATCTGTTTCTGTGGTAATACTGCGGTGTCATCTACCGAGAACTTACTCGAACCTATCTACTTAACAGGCTTAGGCTATTCAGGAACCGTTTCGCCGGACCCCCCTAGTTCTGCAGGAAAATCCTTTAATTTTGGTAAGCCATCCCGCATTGGAAGAACGCTCTCCGAATAGTTCACATGCACGCCAGCTTCAAATTTTAAAGAAGGTATTGTGGCAGCATAAACATCCACGAGACCCAGAGGAGCATGTCCCGTCATAACATGTCCGCCACAGTTGCTGCAGTACTGCCGTTGGCTCACCTCCGTTTTCTCAAAGGTCTTTAACTTGTCAGCCCCTTTAACTACCCGTAAAGTTTCTGGTTTCCACAATGTAAAAGCGTTTACGGGGGCCGCTGACCAGGATCTGCAAGACGAGCAATGACAGTATCCCATTCCTTGTGGAGCTCCTGTCACCTCTATCTCTACTTGCCCACAGAAACATTTTCCTAGGTGTTTTTCCATCAACTAAATACTCCTAACTACCAGGGATAAATGGATTGTTCTTCCAAAATAAGTTAACACTGGTTAGATAAAATTTCAATTCGCTAATTTTACTATCTTACCGTTAATGGATAGTATAAAATTACGTCTGGAATTTTTCCTGTAATCTGGGCATTGATCTGAGTGAAGGGGAATGTGAAAATCACTGCTTACATTTTACCCTTGTAGATTAGAAATAGGAAGCACTTTGAGATTCCGGAAGGAAATGAAATTAATGAAGGAAATATTTTTAATTCTATTTTGTTTGTTAATTGCTAGTCCTGCATTTGCGAGTAAAGAGTTAAAAAAATTATCTAAAACAATTAAAAATGGTGAGCTTGTAAAGATTAAAACATATGAAGCATTTAGTTTTTATCCTATACAAAAAGGCTGGCATAAAGGTCACCCAAGTGAATTTGATGCATTAATTTCATATCCAAAGGGTGAAGGCCCATTCCCAATGGTAATAATTGTTCATAGCAGCTGGGGACCTGAAGAATTTACGTCAAAATGGATGAAATTCCACAGAGACCAGCATAAGAAATTATTGAAAATGGGCATTGGAACCATGTTCATAGATAGTTATAGCTCAAGAGGTCAGTTGGCCAGCACAGCCTCAGATCAATTCACTGTAAGTCTTTGGTCAATGTTTATGGATCAATTTTTTGCCCTTGAATATTTATCAAAAGATCCAAAAGTTAATATAAAAAAAGTAGGAGTTAGTGGCCACTCAAGAGGTGGAATGATTTCAGTTTTGGCCTCAGAAAAAAGATTAAGAGACGCCCTGATAAGTAAGGATTTATATTTTGCTGCTGCGCAACCAAGAGCCCCAGATTGTGAAAATGTATCAATGTTTAGAAATCCTCAACCAATAAAAG
>MDTE01039021.1_pt1 | contig 13465 bp, 13 predicted proteins | sample 811231 | NCBI WGS metagenome assembly MDTE01 (sample SAMN05326651, study PRJNA326480) | marine metagenome | isolation source: seawater | place: Indian Ocean: Red Sea | collected 2010
GAAGAATTGAAATCTTTTTGTTTTTGATAAATAAAAAAACTGAAAACACAACCCCAAAAAATATTATTGGTGAAAACCAGAAGACACCGAACTCTTGTGTAAATAAAGAAATAAAAAAATCTTTTATATTGTTAGATAAAAAATTTAGTGGATTTGAGAATAAAGAATTTGTGTAAGTTGAAATAAAATCATGCTGATTGTAAATTTTTCTTGGATTAAGAGTGTATATACCCCAAATAAATTTGGTATGAAGTAAAAATATGATTGTAAAGAAAATATTTGATAAATGAAAATTTAGACTTCGACTTAATTTGTAATTAGAACTTGAATAAAAAAGTTCCTTTATTATGAAGGGGAGTAAAAAAATCTGATAGTTAGTCCACCTTGTTAATAATGTTAAAAAATTAAATAAAGAAATAAAGTAAACGTATTTGGAATCGCCAGATTTATAAAAACGAATTAAAAAGTAGATTAGACAAGTTAATACAAATGTATCGTAAACATGAGTCATGCTGAATCTCTCGAATGCATAGTATGGAAGTCCTGTACCAAGATAAATAATTAACAGCTTCAAATTTGAGAATTTAATAGATAATTGATCTTTTATTTTAGAGAGTACAAAGAATGTAATAAATAGGTAAAAAACAGAAGACAATGAATAAAATAGAACTTTATTACTATACCCAGAATCTGATCCAATACTTAGTATGATATCAACAAGGTTTCCAATAAACATGAACGGTGCACTTAATAAACCTGAGCCAAAGAAACCAATTGGAGATGGTTTTTGGTTTAAAAAATTTCTCCTTTTTTCAAAACCATCTAATTGATTTGAGTAATCAAAATCAAAATCAATTATTAAAGTTTCTGCGTGCATATAGTAATCATGATCATCATTGCAGCACTCAAGTTCGCTTTTTAGTCTAAAATCAACTTTTAAAAATAATAATATAAATAAAAATATTAAAAAAGTTAGCAATAGTTTATTTTTTAACATATACGATTAACATTATTAAAGTTTTTCATAAAAAATTTATAATTTTGTTAACAGATAACCAAACAAGCTAAAAGATCCTATGTCTGTTACATAACTTATTTGTTCTTCTTTTACTTTAAATACAATGGTTGTGTATTTATTAAGTAGGTTTTCGAACCTTTTTTCACTCATCACAGTAAATGGATAAAAAACAGTTTTATTTCTTAACTTTAAATTAGTAGGGATAGTCCTTCCAACCCCATTAGTTGCTAGATCCGACTTCTGAACACCGACGACATCTTTGTCATTTTTATCATTTAATGCAGTATTGGTGATGTAAAATTTTTTAAAATTTAATTCAAGTAAATTTTGTAAAAATAAATAAGGTTCATTTGTATACGCTAATGAATAATTTGCATACAAAACATCAAATTTTGTATTTTGAATTAAATTACAACGAAAGTTACTTGTAAACTTCAATTCGGGATTTTCTAAGCCAAGCTCTTTACACTTTTTGACTAACTCCTCGGTTTCAAAAACAACCCAATTTACGGTAATATTTTCGTTTAATAATTTTTTTAATAAAAAATAATGATGACCAGCACCGCCACCAAAATCTAAGATGTTTATACTGTTTTCTTTCATTTCGCAATTAGATATTAAGGACAGCAACTTACTAATCTGGTGAGAACCAAGGTTGGCTAAGTCTTTGTTATTCTTTGATGCTAAAAAGTTTTTATATTGTAAGCCTTTTGATGCAATCACTTTCACTAAATCATCATTTTCATACGTATTAGAGTTTTTTACTGCATCATCATAATTTTTATAAGTCTTAAATATTACGTTTTTATTTTTTTTTAGTTTTAGAAAAATAGGTGGAAGAAATAAATTAATAAGTTTTTTTATCTTATTTAAATTTTCTTTCATAGATTTAGTATATATTTATAAGTTTTAGAAATGTTGGTACAATCATAATAGTTTGTTAAAAGAAGAAATAAATAATTTAAGAAATGGATTTCTTTATGTTGTATTTGGAGATTCGTTTAATAAAGAAGCATATTTTAGTATTTTGTCATTACTTAAAAATAATCCGAGTGTAAATGTGGCAGTATTTACGGATGAGCCTCAACCTTTTACTAATATTGGTAAGAATGTAATTGTTAAAAAAATTAAACCTAAACATATTAGAGCAAAAGTAGATTTTTTACCGCTTACGCCATTTGAACAAACGGTTTATTTAGATTCTGATACAGTAATAGTCAAAAATATTGAAGATATTTTTGATTGTTTCTCGAGAGATGATGTTCTGGTAACGCAGTGTTTTGAAAGGGAAAGAGAGAAATATAATTTTATCAAAGAATATAATGATATCCCTTATTCATTCACAGAAGTAAACGGTGGCTTTTTAGGATATAAAAACAATAAAAAAACTAAAGAATTTTTAAAATTATGGAAAAAATACTTCAACAAATACAAAAAAGTAACTTCCGGGTGGGACCAGGTTAGTCTTAGAATTGCTTTGTGGAACAGCAGTGTTACATTAAATTTTCTACCATATGAATATAACATTAGAAGTATCGAAAATAGATTAAAACTACTTAATAATAAAAAAACCTTGGGTGAAAACCATCTTGAACCACGGATTTATCACATGCACTATTCATCAGATGTGCATAATGATATATTTAAAATTAAATCGCTGGAAGAACTTGAAAAAATTATAAAAAATAAAGCATATCTTATCTAAATTTTTAAAAACTTGTTAATTAATTTAATTTAGAACTATTGATTATTAAATAGATTTAATATTTTTCACAGATTCTTTAATGCTATTTCCTTTATATACAAAAAGTGAATCAAAACATCTTAAAATCTGTTAAAAAGTTTTATATTAATTAAGATATAAATAGCATTAAAAAATGAAAAATATTTTATTTTATATCAAAAGAATCGAAAAGTATAAGCAAAAGGGTTCTTACAGAATTTGGTTTGAAGACTTATCACGAAAAATCAATGAATTGGGAATAAATAGTCAGATTGTTGATAACTTAGTAAAACTAGATGATGAACCAGATGCAATAATTCTATATAAAGGCCAAGGAAGTTCATCCAGCGAAATAAAAGATTTGTACCCTAATACAAAAATTGGTTTGATAAATCCTATTTTAGAGGATATAGATAAAGATATAGATTTTGTAATAGTTGGCTCAACTGAGGAAAAAACTTCACTACTATCAAGGAATGAAAACATATTCATTATAAATTTAATTGAAGATTCTTTTTCAAATTGTGAAATGAAAATTCATAGTAAAAGTCGAAACTTATTTGTAGGATTTCATGGTAGTTCATCACATTTAAACTCGTTAAACAATGGCCTTGTAGAAGCACTTGAAAAAATAAATAGTGAAAAAAATAAATTTGAACTTTTAGTTTGTACTGAAAATAACAATTTAGCAAAAGATATTCTAAATCAGATGCCTTTTAAATTAACAAAAATCAAATATGTAAGCTGGAGTATTTCAAACATAAAAAAATTAATGAAGAAAGTAGACATCGGATTAGTTACAAACCTATCTTCATTTGAAGTCTTTGATGAAGATTTACTAAATGGAACCTATAAGTCAGATTATCTAATAAGATTTAAAAACAAATCAAATCCTGGGAGAGCTTTTGTTTTTATTCAATTTGGAATACCAGTTATTACAGACCTTACTCCAAGTATGCTTCCAATATATTTTGATGAAGAATGTGGCTATATTGGCAACAATCCAGAATCTTTTTATTTAGCATTAAAAAATTTAAGCAATCCAAATACAAGAAATATTAAATCTAAAAATGCATACGAAAGATTTACTACTCTTTATTCATTTGAAAATGATGTTAAGAAGTTAATTAATTATGTTTATCAGTAGTTAGTTTACTTATAAAATAGGCTTAAAATTTTTTCAACACATTCTTCGATGCTATTTTTTTCAGTATTAATTTTTAATTCTGCATTAATGGGTTTTTCATATTCCATATGTAAACCTGTTAAATTTTCCTTACCTTTTTTTAATTTATAAATATTTTTAGGGTCTCTTTCTATACAAGTTTCTATTGACGCTTCAATATATATTAATTTGAACATATTTTCTTCGAATAAGCTTCTAGCTTGCTCTCTAAGAGCTTTATAGGGAGAGATCGTTGTAACGATTGGAACTATTCCAGAGTCTGATAATATTTTAGCAACATGAGCAATTCTTCTATTGTTTTCATACCTATCACTTTCAGAGAAACCTAGGTCTTTATTTAGAGTTTTTCTAACATTATCTCCATCTAAAATATAGTATTGAATACCTAGTTTATTTAGTTCTTCACTAAGGTTTTCAGCCAAAGTTGTTTTACCAGAACCTGATAGTCCAGTAAGCCAAAGGCACTGTGCTTTTTTATTTTTACTAGTTGGTAATTCTTTGGGAAATATTAAACTACCTCTGTCAAGAGAGTATTTTATATATCCAAATCCAACAGTTTCATTGTTGTCTATGTCAACAACGATAAAATTTGATAGCTCAGAGATTTGATTGTAATTAGATGCCAAAATATCTTCTTCAAGCTCAATTGTTGATTCAAATATAAAATCAGAATAATTAGTTTTATTTAAATTTTTTGAAAAAAATCCAGTTGATTGTTGATTTAAAAATTTAAAATTGTATCTTTTATAATTAATTTGTTTTGCTTTTGATGTCCACACCAATGTTGTTTTTAAAGTGTCAGACTTGAATAGTAAATCAGGGCCTTTACATAAAATATCTGTATTAGAAATACTGTGATCTCCTTCGAAGCTTAATACTAGATTTCTATTCTTTTTGGTTGTTTTTTTTATACTTTTAAAATCTGCATAAATTTTTTCTACGACTACTTTTTCTTTTGTAGAATAATTTATAAGCTTTTCTCCAATTTTAAAATCCTCACCTAACTTTTCACAAAAAACTAATCTGCCTAATTTAAAATCTTTTTTTATTGACTGAACTGGAATAGTTGTTTGCAAATCATCTTTTTCTTTTATTTTAATAGATGAAAGGATGTCAATGAGCGGATTTCCATTGTAGTTTTTGACGATATTACTTTTCTTAATAACATTATCTCCTTTTAATGCCGAGATAGGAACTATATTAAAATCTGAGATTGATAAGTTATCACACATTATCTCTAATTCATTTTTTATTTGATAGAAAACTAATTGTGGGTCTTCAGCAATATCAAGTTTATTAACAGCAAAAATTACTGTTTCTATCTGTTTAAAAATTGAAATAATTTCTAAATGATTTTTTGTCTGTTCGGAAATTCCTTTAGTTGAGTCTACTAAAACGATTGCGATATCAGCTAGTGTGGCTGCATAGGCTGTATTTTTTGTAAACTCTTTATGCCCGGGTGAATCAATAAATATAATATTTTTATTTTTGTAATTTAAATATTTGAAGGCTAAATCAATAGTTATGCCTTGTTCTTTTTCATCTATTAATCCATCTAAAAGTAGGGAGTAATCAAGTGATCCATCTTGAAGCTGTGAAGATGAGCTCAAATAATTGCTTTGGTCTTGATAAATGTTATTAGTTTCAAATAAAATTCTACCAAGTAAAGTAGATTTTCCATCATCAACACTTCCACATGTCATAACTTTAAGTAAATTATCCACTAAAAATAACCTTTTTTCTTTTTAATTTCCATACTCCCTGGGGTATCTTTGTCTATTATGCGCCCAAAACGTTCAGAATATTTAGTTTCAATTATTTCTTCGATAATTTTATCAATATTGTTAGCTTCACTCTGTATTCCTAGAGTTAATGGATAGCAGCCTAATGTCCTAAATCTTACAGACATTTTTTTTATCACATCACTGTTTTTTAATTCAAATCTATTGTCGTCATACAAATAAATTTCATTATCTCTGAAAATTACATCTCTAGGTTTTGCAAAATATAAATCTACGATTTCAATTTTCTCATTTCTGATATATTCCCAAATATCTAATTCAGTCCAATTTGACATTGGGAATACTCTAAATGACTCTCCCTCATTGTAAAAATGATTAAATATATGCCATGGTTCAATTCTTTGATTAATTGGGCTCCACTGGTGTTTATGATCACGAAATGAGAGCACTTTTTCTTTAGACCTGCTTGGTTCTTCATCTCTTCTCGCCCCACCGTAAACAAAGTCATAAGAACCTTCATCCAAAGCTATTTTTAAAGCATCTGTTTTCATAATATTTGTATAGTCTTTACTATTAAATGGAGTTACTTTTTGCGAATTAATTTTTGAACTTTCAAAAACTTTTAAATTTAACGAGTATTTCTCAGTAATGTATTGTCTAAATTTTATCATCTCAGAAAATTTCCATCCGGTATCAATATGTAAAAGCTGAATATCCATTTCTAATGGATAAAGTGCTTTCCTAAAAAGATGTAATAAAACACTTGAATCTTTTCCAATCGAATAGAGGATTGTAGGATTTTTGGAAAATTTTAAAGTATTTCTAATTATCGAAATGCTTTCTTCCTCAAGTGTTTTTAGTTTGATATTCATAATCTCTGTTTAAATTCTAATTTAGTTAATTATTATCATATATATAAATAATATGGCTCTTAATAAAAAAAATTATCTCGTGTTTGTTGGTTCTGGCAGAACTGGATCTACTTTATTAGGACAGCTATTAAATAAACATCCAAATATAGCAATAAGTAGTGAATTAAGAGTGATTACAAATGCATTTAATAAAAACAAAAAAGTTAAAAAATACCTAAAAGAAATATTAAGAGTTAGTTCAACTGAGTCTTCAGTGCCACATAAATATATAGAAAACGATAAAAACCCTCAATTTCTGAAATGGCAAAAAGACTGGGTGATCCCAGAAATTAATTTTTCAGAAAAGTACCCTAAAGAAAAAATACTTATTTATGGAGACAAAAAACAAGGTGGGAATACTCAGGCTTTTATACAGGATGAAAACAAAGTTTGGGATTTGTTATCAGGTTTAAAACTAAAATTTATTTCAATTAATAGGCACCCTTATAGCGTTTTAAATTCATACAAAAATGTTGGTTTTGATATTGATGATTATGTGGATGAGTATATAGAAATACAAAAAAAAGCAAACAAGTTAATCCAACAACAAAATGGACTCAGCTTATATTACGAAGAACTATTAAGTTCTCCAAGTAAAACCTTAATTGATACTTTTAATTTTCTTGAATGTAATATCGAAGACCAGTTTATTGAAGATTTAATTACTTTAATAAAAAAAACAAAAATAAATGAATCAATTGATTTACCACAAGAAATAAGACAAAAAGTCGACAAAAATCTGCCAGAATTGATTAATTTTTATAATGGGAAGAATGGATTAAATACTTGATAAAACTTAAATCTCAAAATGACCTAAATGACTTGTTATCCACTTGTTCTAGCCTTAATCACTGGATTGGTTCTAAAGATATCAGAAAGCATTCTAAGCTAATCAATACATATAGGGAAAAGGAAGACTTTAGCGTATTAGAAACATATCAAAGTATGAAAGAACCAAAAATTATTTCTCACAGCAATCTTAGTATTTTATTTGCATCATTTTCCCCTTATCTTTCAGAAATTGAAGGTACAGGTTTTCCCTTTTTTGCAAAAAAATCTCTACCAAATAGTAATGTAGATTTGTACTATCAAAAGGGATTAACTGAATTAATTTATAATTTATCAGATAGTAAGTTTCAACATAAAAATACTTTGGATACCAAGTATGATCTTGTAATAGCAAGATCAGACATTCTTTTAAAGATGTCAAAGAATAAGGCTAAAAGAAAAATTTTAAAAAAAAGCCATTTTAAGATAAATGTTAAAACTATGTCGCTAAAGTCAAATTATAAAAAAGCCGATATTTATTTTGAAGAAGAAGATTTTTGTCCACCAGTCAGTCCTGATATTCGTGAAAAAGCAAAAAATTTTCTTACATTAAATCAAAAAAAAGATTGGATTTTAGTTCCTGGTTCTATCTGGCATGTAAAAAATCAACTATCCTTTTTTGAGAATCTAGACTCAAGTATTTTAAAAAATTTCAAAATAGTAATAGTTGGAAAAGTAACTGATGAAACTTATGCAGAACAGATAGTTGAAATTTGTGATAAAAAAGAGATAGATTACTTGTTTATTGGTGAAGTTTCAAGAGATTTTCTTATTGAGTTACTATGCTTATCAAAAATTACAATAATACCAATGGATATGAGAACTTTTCAACAAGAAAAAGGTTATCCAAGACTTCTGGGCGAAAGCCTCAATGCTAAAAGTATCCCCCTATGTTATTATCCGGTAACTATACCCTCGTATTTCAGTAAAGCTGCTATTCAATATAATGATCAAAATATGAATGTAATTCTTGATCAAACTATATCAAACTTAAAAGATAAGCAATACTTGGCAAAATATAACTGGGGAAGTATGAATTTTGAGAATTTTTGTTATATGAATTTAAAAAAATGTTTAGATTTGGCTCAATTAAAATGAATTTACTTCTTTTCACAAAAAATAATGAAACTTATTATCCTTTTGTTAAAGTACTTCCAAAATATTTTGACAATATTCTTATTGTTCAAAGCGAAATATGTACAAAAATTGATGGCTTTTCTGTTGTCGAACATAGAAATATTGATAATAATAACTATCAAAACTTTTTAAAAACTTTAAAAAGTTTTTCGCCCGATATCATTATTAGTTTTTTTTATAACAAAAAAATTGAAAATAAAATTTTAAATCTGTGTAAATATGCTGTTAATTTTCATGGTTCATTACTTCCTGATTATGCTGGTCCCCATGCTTTAAATTGGCAAATAATTAATGGAGAAGAAAAATCTGGTGTAACTATTCATGAGCTTACACCAGAAATTGATGGTGGCAATATTATATTTCAAGAAGAATTTAAAATTTTACAAAAAGATACTGCACAGGATGTTTTAGAAAAAAATATTGAACTATCTTCAAAGATGCTTAAAAGCCTACTTCATGGTCTTATACAAAAAAACTTACCTTCTAAAAAGCAGAACAAAAATGGTAACGAGCATATTTGTAAACTCCGAAAGCCTGAAGATGGTGAAGTTTTAAAAGGGATGTCTGTAAAAAATATTTATGATATGGCTCGTGCACTTGTTGACCCTTGGCCCGGCATTTTTTATTTTGATAAAAATAATAAAAAAATAACTATAAATAATAAAATAACATTGGGAAAAGCTGAAGAGATTTTTAATATTATTAATTGTTAGAATATCTATATGCCACAAGTTATTCGAGAAATTTTTGAAAAAGAGTTAAAAGAATATTTTGATGTCGATGATGTAATTGTAGTTAATTCGGGAACTAGCGCTTTAATAGCTACGATAATGTCAATGGACCTTAGTCCAAAATCTGAGATTATTACTACTCCATTTACATTTATATCAACTTCAAATTCAATATTACTAGGAAATGGTAAACCAGTTTTTGTCGATATTAAGTCAGATTCAAAACTTATTGATGAAAATTTAATAGAATCTCAGATTAATGAAAACACAAAAGCCATTATGCCTGTTCATCTTTATGGAAGAGTGTGTAATATGCCAAAAATTCAAGAGCTAGCCAAAAAATATAATTTAATTGTGATCGAAGATGCTGCACAAGCATTCGGAGCAGTTTGTGATTTCAATTGCGAAAGTATTGATATTTGTAAACCATGCAATAAAGGTTCAAAAAAAGCAGGGACATTTGGAGATGCTGGTTGCTTTTCTTTTTATAAGACAAAGAACTTTTCAACATTTGAAGGTGGAATGATAACCATTAACAAAGACTCTAAGCTAGATGGGGAAAAAATTAGAGCAATTACTAATCAGGGGCAAGTTGGAAGATACAATCATGAGTACTTAGGATTCAATTTTAGATTAGCCGAGCCACTCTGCCTTATAGGTCTAGAGAATTTAAAAATTCATAAAGAAGGATTCTTGGCTGAGCTTGGATTACGCGATGAAACAAAGGGACATTATCCTGAAGTAGTATATAACCAACCAGTTTATAAAGAATTAGGAATCAAAGGTGACTGCCCTGTTGCAGAGAAAGAAGCACTAAAAATAAAAAATAATTTTTATGAATCTTAGTGCACATCAACCTAATTTTTTTCCTTGGATAGGATACTTTATAAAAGTTGCAGTATCTGACGTACATATTTTATTAGATCGTGTGCAGTTCACAAAAAATAATTGGATAAATCGAAACATTATAGATATTGGTCAAGATATTTATTTAACACTACCTGTAAATAAAGTTGATACAAGTAAATTAATAGATGAGGTTAGGCTAGGAAAAGAATATCAATTCAGCATTAAAAAAATGATTAAAACCGTAGACAATCAATATAAAAATACAAAATCTAAATTATTTATTCAAGATTTGCTAAATGAATCACTTGAGAAAAATTTTATTTATCTTTCTGAGTTAAATATTTTTTTATTAAATAACTTATTTAAATATTTTAAAATTTCAACAAACATACACAAACAATCTGAACTGCAATTAAATAATCCTGCTGATCCGACAACAATGCTGGTGGAATTTTGTAAAAAATTTAAAAGCTCAAATTACATAAGCGGAAAAGGTGCAAAGGATTACATAGATGAATCTAAATTTACATCAAATAATATTGACCTTATATATACTGACAACTTTGAAACAATAATTAAAAAATATAATCTCAATACAAATTCTATTTTGCAATTAATTTGTGATGAAAAGTGCGAAATAGAATCTCTATTTGAAAAGGTTTTAATTGATTACAAAAAAATATTATTTATATAAAAAACCAAATATTTAACTAAAGTTTAAAGCATGGAATTTAAATTTGAAAGCTACAAAAAATGTCTTAAGTTTGCAATGGAAAACAATTATTCTTTTGCTAATCTATCCGATGCTTTAGAGGATAAAGGTAAAAGTATTTTATTACGGCACGATATAGATTTTTCTCTTGATGATGCATTAAAATTTGCAGAAATTGAGAGTTCTCTTGGCATTCAATCAACTTATTTTATAAGAACTCATTGCAAGTATTACAATGCTTTCTCTTACAGCTCTAAAAATATTTTAAATAACATAGAGTCACTTGGACATTTTATCGGGTTACATTTTGAAGAAGATTATTATAAACCAGAAAAAATATACGAATTTATAAATTTTGAAAAAAAATTACTAGATTCTTTATTATCGACACCCGTTAATTTTATTGCTCCACACGAGCCAACAAGAACTGGAAGAATAACATATGAAATCACACAATTGGAAAATATAGGCATTACACATCAAGCTTATGATGAAAAAATTTTGAAAAAATATAAATATATATCAGATAGTTCAGGAAAATTTAGAGACGGTTTCATGGAAGAACATTTAATACAAAATAGAGAAGAATATTTATACGTTTTAACTCATCCAGTTTGGTGGTATGAAGAAACACCAGTTGAGAGATATTGATACATGCACAATTCAAGAGTGCTCTTGCTTGGGTATGGAAGAATGGGAAGTATACATAAAAAATATCTTGATGAGCTTTCAGTTGCCTTTACAGTTGCTGACCCAACTATAAAAGTTGAAAATGACACATTCAAACAACAAATTAATGTAGATGATTTTGCGGAGTACACTCACATAATAATTTCAACCCCGGATGATACTCATTTTGAAATCTATAAAAATATTAGGTCAATCAGTAAAGAAATTAAAATATTAATTGAAAAACCAGCAGTACTAGATATCGATCAATTAGATGAGATTCTCGAAGATAAAAATGTTACCGTAGGATTAGTTGAAAGATTTAATAAAACCGTACTAACTTTAAAAGATTTAATTCAAAAAAAGAATATAAATTATATTGAATTTAAAAGATGCTCTTTAGTTAATAATTCAAATCAAACAGTGTCATCATTTAGGGATGTAGGAATACACGATCTAGATCTATTTGATTTTTTAATTGGTATAGAAGATGATGATGAAGTGACAATAAGAAATGTCTCGAATACATATTTTGGTAATATTTCAAAAAAAAGCGGTATAAATGCATCTTTTTTATGGAGCAATGAATTCTATAAAAAAGAGAGGAATATTACAGTAGTTCAAAATAACAAAACAATATATGCGGATTTACTTCTAGGACTAATTACAATTTTTTCAGATGAAAAGGAAATGCCATCCAAGGAAATTACAGTTGAAAATTATTCATCCATAAAAAATGAAATTGAAAATTTTTTAAGTAATAAAAACTATATTATAGGTTACAGAGCGCATAAGATTTTAATAAAAAATATCAATAAAGTTTAATCAAAGTATGAAATCATTTATTTAAAATGAGATATAATTTCTAATAATATTTGTATATTGCTCTTTATAATTTTCAAATAATGAGAAAACTTTTTCATCTATTTCATCACTGACTGATTTTTGTGAATTGTAGTTGCTTGCTAATGATTTTAAATTATCAACATTAAAATTGTCGGATATTAATTTTTTTAGATGTACCATTTGTAAATCAAAAAGTTTTGAGTTGACATCATACAAGGTATCATCTGTATCAATTTCAATTAATTCTTTATATATCTCATATCCAACATCGATATTTTCATCTATAAAATGAGTTGTTACACCCTGAGGAAGGTTGTTGTAAATAGCCCACTTTAAATTATCTAACCCTCTATTTTCTGGAAGAACACCTGGGTGAAAATTTATTATTCCCTGCGAAAAATTATCAATTATATTCTTTGACAATAATCGAGCACCAAGGATTATCCCAATAGAAGGTTTAATATTTTTTAAATATTTAATAGCTATATCTGAGTTATGATTAGCGACCAAAGGTTTCCACCCATATTCCTTTGCCAAATCATAAGGTTCAATAATTTCATTTTCAATTACTGAAACTCTATTAGACGATTGTCTAAACTTTAATTCGATTTTAGGACTAGCAATAACAAAAACATCATTAATTCCTTGACTCTTTAACAACTGCATACCTTTTAAAGATTTTTTATGTGGAAAATTGTATACAAACAAAACTATTTTCATAACTATCTTTGATAATTATATCTTATAAGTTTTTAATTGTTTACATCTATACCTTGTGGCCAGAAAGAAAATCATACTGCCTACCGCATGATTTCAAACCAAAATATTATTATGGAAATTTTTTTAATTAAAAAGAAATAGTTTTATTTAAAAAAATGATTTTAAATTTAGAACATCGAATTTATCTCTAAATCTATTTTCTATTTCTATTATGTCTTTAGTGTTAAAAAATTTATGAATACTTGGATCACGTTGAGAAAATTTTTTGTTATTGTCTAATAAGTATTTAATTTTTTTTGTATCAAGAGAGTCTGTACCTTGAATTGAAATTAATAAACTTTTCAATATAAGATCTAGGTTCTCTGTTAGCTCATCATAAGTCAATACTTTATC
>MDTE01004813.1_pt1 | contig 13463 bp, 7 predicted proteins | sample 811231 | NCBI WGS metagenome assembly MDTE01 (sample SAMN05326651, study PRJNA326480) | marine metagenome | isolation source: seawater | place: Indian Ocean: Red Sea | collected 2010
TTGATTCTGGATTTTTAATTCGTGGAATCAATGCCGAGGGAATCGGCTTAGCTTCCGGAAGCGCTCTTTCAACATTGTATATAGACGGGATTGTTCAATCCAGAGATGGATCTAGGCGAGGATCCTTAGGCACTTGGGATCTAAAAAATATTTCTATCCTTCGGGGACCACAAGGAACCTTGGGAGGAAAAAACTCTCTAGCTGGTCATATAAAAATTGAAACCAATGATCCGACTTTTCACCATGAAAACTCTTCATTTTTCGGTTTGGGTGAAAACGGTTTCTACGAGAGTGCTTTCATGATCTCAGGACCCATCAATGATCAGTTAGCAGTTCGTTTAAGCGCAGAATCTCAACATAAAAACGGAGAATTTAATTACCCTTTATTCGGAGGATTTTCTGCACTCAAAGAACGACAAGAAGATCATTACTACCAGGTCCGAGGAAAATTACTTTATCAGCCTTCTGGCCCAAAAGGAACCACTGCCATACTAAGCGCCTCACACTCCTACGATTCGCCTCAATATCAGGACGCGGACGGCCCTTCGGCCGGCGTTAAATGGAGTGACCGCGTATGGGGTCTTCAGACCCTCCCGGCATTTGTTCCCGCACTGTCCACCGAAGTATCACAATTGAATCTTTCTGTGAAAGTTCCGATCAGTGATTACTGGAGCATTGAAAGTCTCACTGGAATCGTTAGAACAATCACTCAAACTCCTTCGGTGAACTTTGCAACGCGGGGAGAAATAAATGAATCTAATGTGTCTCAAGAATTTAATGCTCATTACAAAAATGAATCAATTAAGGCAAATTTAGGTCTCTATTATTTAGATGGTGACATTGATGAATCACTTAGTCAGAACCTTCCCTTTAATGATTTTGAAAATAAGGCATCTAATGACAGTTCATTTAAAAATCTCGCTCTTTACGGAGAAACTAGTATTCGGATCCTTCCAAAATTATCTGTGCTAGGAGGTCTTCGCTACGATCATGAGAAATTAGATTTCTCAAATACATTCAAAGAGGTCAATGAACAGGGATTATTAAACCGTAAAGATATATCAGCTTCATCCTCCGATGATGCAATCTTACCAAAGGTAGGTATTGCTTATGAATTAGATGAACATAAAACCCTTAGCCTCTGGGCACAAAAATCTTATCGTCCCGGATCCATTGCATATGATCAATTTAATGATCTAAAATATGAATACGAACCTGAAAAAGCATGGAATTATGAGCTGTCTTTAAATGGATTCACTAAAAATAACAAAATAAAATATTCTGCAAATTTATTTTATCTCGATTGGCAGGACCAACAGGTCAGCATCGCTCAAATTCCCGGAGACATTAGCACTGCCTTAATTACCAATGCAGAAAAATCTCAAATATATGGTGCAGAATTAGAAATTCAGGCTGCCCCGACAAAAAGATTCTCTCTGTTCGCTTCTCTTGGTGCGGCAGTCACGGAATTTGAAGACTTTCAATTCACTCAGTTCCGTTCAACTTTAGACTTTTCTGGTGAAAAATTTCCTCACTCACCAGACTACACGGCAGCTGTCGGAATAAATTATCAATTAGATAATGGATTCTTCTTTGGTGCAGATATGAAATATACCAGCTCTTCAATATCACGTTCTGTTTTTGAAGGCCTCGTGAAGGATGAACTCCCTGGATATACTGTGGCTAATTTACGGGCAGGATATAGAAAAGACAATTGGAGCATTACAGCATTCATCAGCAATGTTACAGATGAGGAATATTTTCTATATAGATACGATACACCAAAACTGCAGGTAGGAACTCTAGGGCTTGAAAGGTTCGGTGGATTGAGAATCTCTTATAGCTTCTAGTTGATCTATATACAAAATCAGACAATCTCTTAGCCATTTCTAATCCAGAGGTTCTTGGACCACTGAATTCTCAGCAAAATGATAATACTGCCCCGGTCACTCTTGAGTTACACGAAAAAAAACATTGCCTCCAACTACTGGAAATTTCCGCTTAATAATTCCACCATTCCCAACGATACCAGATTCTATAGTTTCCCAGTGATGTAAATCACTTGATGATTGAATGACATAGTCAACCCCTGCCTTGGCTGGAAAACTTAAATTAAATTGATCGATGGTTCCGGAAGGCATTAAGGTCGCACTAACATTAATTTCAAATGGTCGCTGATGATCTTCATGAGAATGCGTATGAAGTGAAACCCCATTAAGAGTGAGATGAGAGGGTGAAATAGACTCTAGATTTCCTGGCATTGCAGAGAATCCAAATTTTACCGAACCTCCAGCAGGGATTGACTGATTCCAACCAGCGTGGCTCACTTTGTAGTGATTGCCTTCACGCTCAATTAATTCCGCATTCCAAAAAGATGAAATTTCCTGTTCAATTTCAAACTCCAGCTCCCAAGAACTGATCGGGTGATCTGCAAGATTAGTAATCTCGGCCTCACCGGTGAATCCGGAATTCCAGTCATTTTTTATAGAAAAATCAACTTCAGCCCTGATGTCTTTGATGTCTGGTGCATTTATTTCACCGATACCATTGCCGGGATTACCGATTCCTTTCCCGTCACCAAAATCAATGTCGCTTGTGGAAAAGAAAACTTCCCCGGCAGGATCAATTCTCTGCCATATGACGTAGAGAACATGATGTCCAGTGCGATGAGGGAAATCAACCGTGAACCGATAGTAATTACCGTCACGAACTACACGGTCAGTTCCCGGAAGAGGTTCAAGATCGTCCCATTTCAAAGGCTGGTCAGGTGTCCAGTCCTCTCTCGTGATAAATGCTAAAAAATAACTAGGATCGTGTGGAGTCCAGGCATCAAATATTACAGGATAAGGTCCCGGATTAACGGAAGTCGCAGGCCAGTCATTTCGAGCAAGGTCCAAGCCAGAATATTTCTGACGGCCTGCTCCCGCGAGTTGATTGTTCGGAATAATAGTTCGATATGGTTCAATGCTATCCGGGTCGTATCCCGGAACGAGTCGGCTCACTTCATGCCAATCATAAAATGCCTGTGTCCCCGCAGTTTCAATAGCAGCTACCGATGCGGCATTCTTTGGAGACTCCGGATTTTCCTGAAAAATGCGATAAGAACGACTGACCGGGTCACCGACTGATCCATGGCTAAATACATTTGTTATAAAAAATGCATATATTGGAAGATAGTAGATGCAGAGAAATTTCACCCCTTAAGATTAACACTTCTTTGTAGGCAATAAAAAACAAAGGATCGAAATTAATAAACTTTAATAACGGTACAATGCACATTATTCACCCGATATAACTTTAATTAATTCGGCGTCTCCTTGATTTATTTTTAATTTAAAATGAAACTTACCCTGATCATTCTTCATGAGACTCGCCTCTTCCCATTCTCTATTCTTTTTATTCATTTGTTGGATAGATTTTACTTTATCAGAAAAATTGAGGACCACATGATGCTGAGAACCAATGTCGCGGTTACCTAGTACAATCAACTGTTCACCTTTAGGACCCTCAAATATCCCCATGACAATATTCTCTCCTTCTGGCCTTACCCAGTAATCATCTGGAGCCTTTACTGTGCTTGTTGGTAAAGGGTCCGTATGATAAACAGCCAATGATCTAGCATGAGTCAAACTCGGACTGAAGGCGGCAATGGTATTATTTATACCTGATACCTCTTTTCCTATATCTGATAATGGGGGAGGTTCAGTTTCAACAACTTTGTGAATATCAAACATGGTCCACCCTACCCACCACTTAAATGCTTTGATCCCATAAGCTAGGCTCATCGAAACAGTTTGCCTCATCTTAATAACATTATCTCCATGCACGTGAACGAATCTAAAAACAGGTATGCCACCAGCTGCGATAGACATGCGTCTATAATATTCAAGAAAATGAAAGTGAAGATGTGCCTGCCTCTGCCAGTGATAATCGTAATACTCAAGCATTCTTGGACGAACTGCATCGAGGAAAAACTCTATTCCTCCATACTGAGAATAGGTTGTAAACTCGGTAGGATGATAAGGGTCTATTGATTCATATTGTTGCCGGATCGTACCAAAATAAGGAAAACTTGATGGTTTCCTGCGGTCACTCATGTAATAGGAAATTAGGGTCTTTTCATTCTTTAAGGCATGAGCCGACCAAGGAGTGACACCATGTAGCAACAAATATATGCCCGCTTCCTTAGATTTTTTAAAGTCGGCTAAACTGCCTTCTAAGCCATTAAAGTTGGCCCTTTTCATCGTAACAAAAAGATTATCCAAACCAACGCGAGGTCCTACCCAGCTAGGAGAAAGAAATGAAATCAATGCGGGCATTTTGAACGGACCCGGCAAAGCGTCTCTGACTTTTCTTTCATAAGGACCAAGGCCAAAGACTTCATTAGTCCTCTGCTTCGGGTACACCTCTAAACGCTTAATTTCTTGGTCTTGATATACAACTTCTACACCTAAGCCAGTCACCGTATCGATTCTGAAAGAAATGTCCTTATCGACTGGCCAGCCAGGAAGGATACATACTCTCTTCCCTGTCGCTTCAATTAGCATTGGGCGCAAAGAATTAACCAATTCATCAACTCCATTATTGGTCGGCGGCAATTCAGAAAAATCAGAGCCCCAAAATTCAGGAAACCCTTGACTCTTGATATTAAGTTCTATTGAGGGTTTCAATAACTCAAGCGCATTCTTTATGGCCCTTTCTGATTTTTCTTTTTCCCAATACAAAACTTCATGCTCTGGAATTTCATTTTTCTTAATGACTTCAGGATTAAGAGAATGAGGTCCTCTACCGCTACATGCACTCATATACCGCCTTACGATAAGAGCCCTGGAAATCTCAGATCCATTCTCAATGTCACCAAGAAAAACGCTCCCTCTATTCCAGAATTTGTTCCACAACTCGATCTGAGCACTTACGGCACCATTAACATCTACTTTAGACGCGGACCCGATTGACTCATCTAACTTTTGATCTTCCTCAGCACTAACTAAGTGGACCTGTAAATCAAAAGCAGTCTTTGGGTCAATTGCCTGAAGTCCATTGTCCTTAGTTTCCATTCCGTCACAGAGGACAACGAGAGCATCTCTTCCATTAATTTTAGCTATTTGTTTGTTATCTTCTAAAGATATAGATTTCCCCTGATCAGCATTCCAAAGAACCCTCAGAGGAACCGGACTCTTAGTGCGGAATTGCAAATGCAAAATGTCTCTCTTGGCATCCACAAAAAATGAATAAGAGGGATTTTCTTTCTGCCTCATGTTCTTCACTACCACTTCTCCATATTTGAATCTTAGCATCTGACGAAAAGAGTCCCGTGAAGTGTTAAGTCCGGGATCAAATTGGAAACGCAAAGTTCCTATTTTTTTAGCAGAATCATCCGATCTCGAATAACGTGCCAATGAAACACAAACGTCTCCGCCTTTCTCAGTCCAAACATTGGCAAGCAATGACCCGTTACCAATCGGCATAGCTTCTTCTTCCCGGTCAGGAGGATTAACCCATATGAGATTTGCTGCTGAAATAGGATCAGGGCCCTGACTAACAGTAGGTGGATTTGCCGGAGCCAATTTGACAAGTTCAGCATCACTGATCTTTTCATCAAGGAGAAGAACTTCGGTCGCTCCTGGATTAGGACCTCCATGGGAATTTAAAAAACGTAGAATGAGCTTCTTTACCTTTTGTCTACCAAAAGCAATACGCTGTCCCCCATGCATTTTTTTAAAGGAGCCCTTAGCGACTGGAACATCATTATCATTAATAATAATTACGTAATCCTTAAAACATTCATCCAACAACCAGGCGGTCCGTCCAAAATAAATAAGTTCCTGTAAAAAAACTGGATCATCCCATTCAAAAACAAGATCCCCTTTGTCGCCGGCCGTCTCACCATTAACAGCCCATGACTTGGCACCTTTATCAGCAGGAAAAAATTCAAAGTGCTGGCATAAGGCAGGAGCAATTCTACCATCAGCCACAGAAGAAGCTTTCAATCCCTGCTCCTTAAGTTCTGAAGTAGCTGAAATTCTGGCCTGACTTGCTAGATTTTTATATTTAATTACATCAGCCGAACAAATTCCCTTCAAAAAATAGAAAGCGAATACAACAAAATAAACTTTCATAAAGAGAGACTAAAGAAGAAAACAAAAAAATGAAAGTCCCCGTATTAACTTCAAAAAGTGAAGGAACTATATTATTCTAGAGCAGATCTGAAGATTTAATCGTGTTTCCTTACAATAATACTGCCAAGTATCCTTCTAGCGTTCTATTATCAAACCTGGAAAAAAAAGATATATTTTGAAGCCTTCGAATATGATGATTTCCCGATTAATAATTTTACTTATCGCTATAAGCTTAGGTCTAAGTAAAGCCGAAGAGATTCAGTTCAATAAAAGCATTAAACCTATACTTTCAAACAACTGCTTCTCATGTCATGGACCTGACGCTAAAGTTGTCAAGGGAGGCCTTCAACTTCACCTAAGGGAAAAGGCTATTTCTAAGTTAGAAAAGTCAGGTGAACGTGCAATCAATCCTGGAAACCGAGATGAAAGTAGCCTTTGGCACAGAATCACCTCCACTGATCCTGATGAACAAATGCCACCTCCTGAATCAAATCATAAACTTAGCAGTGAAGAAATTAAAACAATAGGCCAATGGATTGATGAAGGCGCTGAATATCAAGGGCACTGGTCACTCCAACCAATCAACCCTGAAACTGGAACGATTGATGATTTCATAAAATCTAGATTGAAAGAAGTGGGATTAAGCCCTTCTACGAACGCTGACCCGCAAACACTGATAAGGCGCTTGAATCTAGATCTTACGGGATTACCTCCTACTCAAAGTGAAATTAACAAATTCATAAATGACAAAAACATTAATGCTTACGAAAAAATAGTAGACCGACTACTTAGTTCTACAGCTTTTGCTGAAAGGCTTGCCGTGAACTGGCTCGATGCCGCCAGATATGCGGACACTAACGGGTATTCAATTGATGATCATAGGGACATGTGGGTGTGGAGAGACTGGGTCATTTCTTCTTTCCTTGAAAATAAACCTTTTGATCAATTTACTCTCGAACAAATTGCCGGCGACATGATACCCAACAACTCAAATCAACAAAAAGTAGCTACCGGGTTTCTCAGAAATGGCATGAACACTCATGAAGGGGGGACCATCGCTGAGGAGTATCGAGTTACCTATACAGCAGATAAAGTTGATACTGTATCAACGGTTTTTATGGGAATGACAATGAAATGCGCCCAATGCCATGACCATAAATATGATCCAATTTCCCAAGAAGAGTATTACAAGTTCTTTGCATTCTTTAATACATCTAGCGAACCAGGGAATGGAGCTATAAATGCAAACACTAAGCCTCTAATCGAAGCTGAATCACCAATCTGTTCGATCGATCGCGTCAAAAGAGATGCCAGCATGAGGATAAGCGAACTTAGAAAAAAACGTATCAACCCAGAAATAAATTTAGCCAAACAAAGAGATGATTGGGAAAATAAAAAACTGGAATCCTTGAAAAAGCAACTTCCGGATTCTGAGAATAAAGACGGGCAAGTTAAAATTGATGATTCAGTTAAGTGGATCTGGTCTGATAAAGATAATAAATCTGCAAAAGCAGAATTTCAAAAGTCATTTATATTAAAGAACGATCCATTAAAAGCCTTCATCTGGTTCACTTGTGATAATGAATGCACAATAAAGATTAACGACCAAATTGTTGGGACGAATGATGACTGGACAAAGCCTAAACAAATAACTGTAAAGAATTTATTAAAAGGGCAAAACACAATCCAAGTTCAGGCTACAAATCAAGCAGGGTCAGAGGCTGGATTCATTTTAAGTATGCAAATCATTCTCTCATCTGGAGAGAAAATTAATCTAGTGTCAGACTCAAGTTGGAAGTCACGTGCAAATAAACTCGAGAATGAAAGTTGGACTAAAGCTACAGCCATTGCAAATTATGGTGAGGCTCCTTGGGGAAACATTTATCAGAAAAATACTTCAGAAGGATTTGACCAGAATCTTTATTTGGCTTTGAACAAAAATAAATCCGCAAGAAGTAATGAAGATTGGAACAAGATTAATGATTCATTTTCTTCGGCATCAGGTGCCTTCAAAATTTACATCAACCAATTAAACCTTGAAGAAAAAGCCATACAAAAAACTGCCAAGACAGGAAAATCAACAGTGATGGTTATGAATTATAAGCCCAGAAAAACTCACATACTTATTCGAGGTGCTTACAACCAACATGGCGACGAGGTCAATTCCGGAACTCCATCTGCAATACTACCAGGGGAGGCCTCATCAAATAATGAAGCCACGAGATTAGATCTTGCGAAATGGCTCATCAATCCTGATCACCCATTAACTTCAAGAGTCATAGTGAACCGTTATTGGCAAATGATATTTGGTACGGGACTAGTCAAAACTTCAGAAGACTTTGGATCTCAAGGGGAATATCCATCACATCCGGAACTGCTCGACAGGCTCGCAAAAGATTTTGTTAATAGCGGCTGGAACCTCCGCAAAATGATTAAAAGAATAGTCATGTCGGACACCTACAAACAAAAATCTAACTTAACAAAGAGCGCAAATGTAAAAGATCCGTACAATCGTTTATTGTCTCGGTCTCCAAGATTCAGAATAGATGCAGAATTCGTGAGAGACTCTGCACTCTTCGCCTCTGGACTATTAAGCCGAGATATAGGGGGACCAAGTGTTTACCCTTATCAACCCAATGACCTGTGGGCTGATGTGAGCCACTACGGTTACCCTTCTGGATTCACTTCACAGAAATACTTACCGAGTTCAGGTAGTTCAAACCATAGAAGGAGTATGTATACAGTTTGGAAAAGGACTTCGCCTCCACCTTCAATGATTATATTTGACGCTCCAAACAGGGAAACATGCACGGTAAGACGACTACAAACTAATACCCCTATGCAAGCACTCGTTCTCCAAAATGATCCGCAATATCTTGAGGCTGCAGTATCACTCGGTAAAATTATGTCATTAAAGCCAACACCCAAAGAAGGCATAGAAGAAGGCTTCATCAAAACTTTGGGACGGAAACCAAAGGAAAAAGAATTAACAATTTTGATGTCCTCTTTGACTCATTACATATCAACCTATGAGACTCGTCAAAAAGATGCTGTTTCATTACTGAGGGCAGGTCAGTATTTTGGAAGAAATTCAATAGATACCAAAAATATTGCCGCTTGGACCTTAGTAGCTAGCACTCTATTTAACATGGATGAATTTGTAACTAGGCAATGAACATGTCAGATCATATTAATTCATCTTCTAATATAATTAATAGACGCTCTTTGCTTGGCCAGTCTGGCATTGCTCTAGGCTCTCTTGCTGCTGCATCAATGCTCAAAGGTGAAACATCTTCACCAATAAATAAAGGATTGCCGGAATTGCCTCACTTTAAAGCTAAAGCTAAAAGGGTAATTTACTTGTTCCAGTCCGGCGGCCCATCGCACATCGATTTATTCGACCATTCTGAAAAAATTAATAAGCTTCACGGATCAGAATTACCGAAAAGTGTTAGAGGTGGCCAAAGACTAACGGGCATGACCGCAGGCTTAAAACAACTACTGGTGTGTGGCCCAGTATCTCCAATGAAGCAAAGGGGCAATTCTGGGACATGGATGAGCGATCTGGTTCCTCACACAGGAAAAGTAGCAGATAAAATCACGGTGATAAACTCAATGCACACTGAAGCGATCAATCATGATCCCGGGATAACTCTACTTAACACAGGTTCACAAATACCAGGAAAACCTAGTCTCGGTTCATGGGCAAGTTATGGTCTAGGTAGCAGCAATTCTAATATGCCCTCATATATTGTTTTAATATCCCAGGGCAATGGAAAGAACCCAGGGCAGCCAATTTTTTCTCGTCTCTGGGGTAGCGGATTCCTTCCAAGTCAGCACCAAGGCGTGCTGATGCGAAGCGGTAAGAATCCCCTACTCTATCTAAATGATCCACCAGGAATTAATCGTTCCACCAGAAGAAGAATGTTAGATGACCTTGCTTCGCTCAACAAAGAAACCTATAAGAAATTTGCGGATCCGGAAATAGAAACAAGAATTGCTCAATACGAAATGGCATTTAGGATGCAAACTGCAGCACCTGAAATTGTCGATATTTCCAAAGAACCCGAAAGCACCTTCAAACTTTACGGCGACGAAGCTAGAAAACCTGGAACTTATGCGTATAACTGCCTACTTGCAAGAAGGCTCGCCGAACGCAACGTTCGCTTCATCCAACTTTTTCATAGAGGCTGGGACCAGCACGGCAGTCTAATACCTCATCTTACCGCCCAATGTAAAGACACTGACCAACCCTCTGCTGCTTTGGTAACAGACCTAGAACAAAGAGGCCTATTAAAAGACACTTTAATTATTTGGGGAGGTGAGTTCGGACGAACTGCATATAGTCAAGGTTCATTAAGAAATGGAAGAGATCATCATGGTCGTTGCTTCAGTATTTGGATGGCTGGAGGAGGAATCAAGCAAGGACATGTCCATGGGAAAACTGATGACTATTGCTATAACATTTTAAAAGATCCTGTACATGCTCATGATATGAATGCCACAATTCTAAATTGTCTTGGCATCGATCACGAAAAATTCACCTTCAAGTTCCAAGGCCTAAACGCAAGATTGACTGGCGTTGAAAAAGCAAAAGTAGTAAAAGAAATATTAGCTTAGCCTGATTAGCTAGATTCTACTAATTGGTATGTTATCTATTAGAAAGGGTTAATAGAAGTTGTTTTCCTTAGAGTAAATCTCATTTACGTTTTTGTGAAAACATCCATTCATAATACTCTGCAGATGAAATAACTAAACGTTTGGCCCCATGTCCTTCATTAGGATAAATCTTTATCCTAGCCAATTTACCACCTGCTTTCCGGATCGCAGACACCATACGTTCTGATCTTTCAGCTGGAACTACCTTGTCCTTAGCTCCAGCAAATGCATAAACAGGCACTTTAGCCAAATTCTTGGCCCATTTATCTAAGTCCTTAGTAACTGCTTTTGGCCCACCTGCGCCAATTCCACCAACTATGGGGGCAATTGCCGCAAAGTGTTCAGGAGAATTTCCACCCCATAACCATGACCCATAGCCTCCCATGCTGTTGCCGGTAAGATAAATTCTAGTCAAATCGATGGGGAGCGTGGCCTTTAGTTGATTAAGCCACTCATTAAGTTCTTGATATCGCCAACTTCCTCGACCACCTCCTCGCGCTTCACGAAGACATTGCGGAGCCACAACAATACAAGGGTCTTCTATATTTTTGACTATTCCCCGCCATAAAGGTGCCACTTGTCCGGTTATTGATTCAATATTATTTCCTCTTCCCCCTGCACCATGCAGATAGATTACTAATGGAACTTTTTTTAGTCCCTTGAGATCTTTGGAAAAAACAAGGAAATCTGAATTGATCGATTTAGCCTTTACCTTAATGCCTTCATTTAATTGGTGAACCCTTTTGATATTTTTAATATCGTTCAAAGATTTATTCTGGCCTTGAGCCAAGGAAATTAAATTAAAAGCGCCGAATAAAAATACGGGAATGAATGTTATTGATAATATTTCTCTCATTTATTTGTTATTAATTTTAAACCCGTTTGGGTGCAGTGCAGTATAATTGTTTTCTGATTTCTTATGGAGGTATACTTTAACGAAATCGCCTTTATCGGGTATTGGATTATGCCCCTGCGGTCCCGGCATAGGCGGAATCCTAACGCTAGGTTGCCAGGCTCTGATTATTACTTCCTGACCAACTTTAATACCCTTCCCCTTCAATACGCTTTGAATTCTAATAATAACTTTGAATTTCTTGTCTATATGAATACCTATTGCTTTCTCTACATTTGATTTTGAAATCTTTGAAGAAACCCCTATCACTTTACCCGTAACAACAAAATCAGACCTTTGATTAAGTTCTTTGGGATCCATTGGAGGAACTGCTGAAAAAACTGTAATAGGAAAAAAAATTATTAGCGCTACAATTTTAGAGTAATTTTTCATTATTAATTTGTTACATCATTGACAACGATCGAAGGGACAAGACCCTTTTAAAAAACAAAAAATCTTGATTCTCTCTTATGATCACTTTTCAAGGGGTATTTACCGATTGCCAACAGAATATGAACTTTTCGGTTGGTGAAGAAAAAAGCGCGCCCGAGAGGAGTCGAACCCCTAACCTCCTGATCCGTAGTCAGGCACTCTATCCAGTTGAGCTACGGGCGCTAATTAAGAGATCAATAAAGCAGATCTACTTAAAAGTAGCGGGAAAACTACCAAAAGAGAATTTATTCGCAAGATAAAGTTTTATTGTTTTATCTTTAAATGATCAGTTTTTATAATTCTATGCGGGTAAAACCATAGAAGCATAAATTATTGAAGATTGGCCTTATTTTATAACGTAAGTCGTATTTCTCTTTGCTCCCTGCTTCTTTAATCGTTTGATATTCCTCAGAACATTTCTCACTTGATTCACAGGCCTGCCAACCTTTTCACAGATTTCAGAAATACTCCGGGGTGTACGTGATAGGTATTTGGTTATCTGATCTTGTAATTTTATCTTGTCTTGTTTAGTGAGCCTCTGCCTTCCAGTTATTTTTTTTGTGAGATTTTTTTTATCATTCTTTCTGACACTGACTTTGAATACAAAATCTTCATCAAAGGTCTGGACATACTCTTGGCCTAATTTTTGTATTTCTCTTTCCTTCTGTTTAATAGTTTTTTTTAACTCGGTACTGGCCTCACGTTTAAGCGCATTAATTCTTTCTTCGAGAGTTTTTATTTTTTGTGCTCTACTAACCATTTTTTTCAGGGGTATATTTTATTTTAATTATGATGTGGCGCGTCATATATGGATTCTTAACTATATGACAGTGAATAATATATCTAATATTATCAATAATAAAATAATTTATATAATAAATTATTTTATTTAGAATAATTAAATAACTGAAATTATATTGTTATATACAAAAATGATTTAAATTTAACTAACTATAAGAATAATTTTTATCTCTATGAGATCGAACAGAAATATTCTATCAGTTATGTTTTATTTTCATTAGTTCTTCCACCACTTCTCCAATAATATCCATATTTTCCTCTGAAATTGAATTCAAATTGTCCCCAGCAGTATGCCACTTGCCTTTGCTAATATAATGCGAATCAATAATATTTAAGGCCGGAATGCCCGCTGCATTAAGCGGAACATGGTCATCAGTTATTGGGGTAGGATAAATCCCAAATAGGGATCTATGACCCAAATTGTTAGCTGCTGTGTATAATTCTGAGAGTAGGTTAGAAGGCGAATCATATGGTGGATCAATGCGCATACTCTTGTCACCAACTAAATCCAGAACATACGCTGCTTCTGGCTTCTTATCAATTGGGGCGCTTCTCCAAAA
>MDTE01002304.1_pt1 | contig 13461 bp, 12 predicted proteins | sample 811231 | NCBI WGS metagenome assembly MDTE01 (sample SAMN05326651, study PRJNA326480) | marine metagenome | isolation source: seawater | place: Indian Ocean: Red Sea | collected 2010
ACAGCGCCCTTATCATTGAGCAGCACCACTACTCTCGATCCGGCTCGCACCCTGGGGGGCGGGGTTTTCGGCAACGCTTCGCCATCTCGCCATCGGAGATTGCCCGCTACAGGCCGTGCGAAAATCGCCTCCAGCATTTTCCTGTGATGCACATTTACGATCACATGATATCACTCTATGATAGCTTTGTCAAATTGCCATGATGAGCCATTTCCCCTAGCTGATTTTTATTTTATTTCCTGGTATCCCCCCCACCTATTGATAGGAACTTCTCGTCCGGCACCCACCTCGAGAGCGCGCTCAGTCCACGCTCGAGGCTGCCTACCGCCCATCATTGGATCGCGACAAAGCCGCTTTAAAATATCAGGTAATTGAGCAAGTTGAAAATACCCGATAAAAATTCACATTGCACCTGAGGCAATTAAGGGCACTGGCAACGAATTTACTCTGTATACCCCTTTTTCTGCGGTTAAAAAAAGGCGATTTTCATCATATCTTGCCGCACATGAAGCGAAAAATATCATTTGATTTCTAGTGCGTTTTTTTGGTCCGGACGATTTTTCCCAATATGGCCATACCCTGGGATTTATTCTATACTTAGAAATAACGGACCACCCGATTCCCCCGCCTTAAAATCACCGTCGTCACAAGCGCCAAAAAGTCGAAGCAAAAGCCTCACACAAGCAGCAGAGGAAGGTACATCCGGTGAAAAAATCAATCGTCATAACAGTGGATATCATGGGCTTTACTAAATTGTCCCATTCCGAATCGCCAGAGAAGACCGCGAATTATATCGTTTCCTATTACAAGCTCGTCCAGTCCCTTGTCGCAAGATACAATTGGCGATTCGTCAAAGGAATTGGCGATTGTGTTTTAATATCAGCCGACTTGAATGTACCTATGAGTCGCCTGAACGAATTTTATGAAACTCTTTCAAAAGAGTATGACGTAAATGTTTTTTTCAGGAAGTGCGAATACTGCGAACAACTCGTAGCCATCGGCGATTATTCATGTCTGGATATTTTCGGGAAAGATATCAACAAGCTATTTTCAGGTGATTCTTCAACCGTGAAAATAGGCTGACAAAACACTCCACTGGTGGGCGAACATCTACCTGCGGGTTGACTCTCATTCAGCACAATGAACTTTTACAATACTTACTGCACAGTTGCCGCCACCCCAATATTTTTTCATACCCCAGGCTATTTATAAATACTTGCCACAGCTTTATTTAGACCCCATATTATTTCATCCATATTGAAATCGCACACCCAGTAAAGGAGGAAAAATACAATGCGTCTAGAAACGATATGTCTGCACGGAGGGCACACACCCGATACCGAAACCAATGCACGTGCCGTACCCATCTATCGCACCAGTTCCTATGTGTTTCGCGATACAGAACATGCGGCTAATCTATTTGCCCTTAAAGAATTGGGTAATATATACACCCGCATTATGAACCCCACCCAAGACGTCCTGGAAAAGCGCGTGGCAGAACTGGAAGGCGGAGCGGCCGCTTTAGCGCTGGCATCAGGCACCAGTGCGATTTTTTATGCTGTAATCAACCTGTGCCAGGCTGGAGATGAGATTGTAGCTGCCAATGATTTGTACGGCGGGACGTTCACCCAGTTCAACGATATCCTGCCCCAATTTGGTATCAAAGTTCACTGGGTTGACCCACGCGACCCGACTAATTTTGCCGCTGCAATCACGGCTAAAACCAAACTCCTATTTTGTGAGACCGTCAGTAACCCCTCGTTGCATGTGTGTGATATTGAAGCCGTTGCCAATATTGCCCACGAGAACGGTCTGCCACTAATGGTTGATGCTACTTTTTCGACTCCTCATCTGGATCGCCCTATAGACCATGGTGCCGATATTGTCATCCACTCATTGACCAAATGGTTGGGTGGTCACGGCGTTGGCATTGGTGGTATTGTCGTGGATAGCGGCGGCTTTGATTGGCAATCGGATAAATTCCCACTGATGACGGAACCTGAAGGTAGCTATCATGGCGTGCGCTGGGCCTATGATTTGGGCCCACTAACTCCGATCGCATATATCTTGCGCATGCGCGTTGTGCCGCTACGCAATTTGGGAGGTTGTATTTCTCCTGACAACGCGTGGAACTTTTTGCAAGGTATTGAGACTTTGCCGCTGCGCATGGACAAGCACTGTGAAAATTCGCTGGCAGTTGCCCGCCACCTGACTGAACACGAGCGGGTCGAATGGGTGCGCTACCCGGGTTTAGAAACAGATGAGAACTACGAGCGCAATCAGAAATATCTGAGCGGCAAGGGCGGTCCCATGGTCGTCTTTGGAATCAAAGGCGATGCGGAAGCAGGGAGTCGCTTTATAGATGCCCTTGAGCTTATTTCACACCTGGCTAACGTCGGCGATGCCAAGAGTTTGGCGATCCACCCTGCGACTACAACTCATTCGCAACTAAGCTCCGAAGCCCAGGCGAGTGGTGGGATAACGCCCGATTTGGTACGCCTATCGATTGGCATTGAACACGCTGATGACATTATTGCCGATATTGATCAGGCCTTGCAGGCTGCCACGTGAACAAATGCGTGAAACCTATCTGCAAGACTGGTTGTAAATATATATGAATATTCGTTCACAGCGGTTTTCCATTGGCCAGCCAGTCGTGCTGGCCAATGGTGAAACGCTACCCCGCGTTGACCTTGTATACGAAACCTACGGCCAGCTCAACGTCGCTAAAGACAATGCAATTCTCCTCTTCCATGCCTTGACCGGTAGCCATCACGCCGCCGGTTTCAACGACGAGCTTCCAGATGCGCAGAAGCGGTGGACAGAAGAATGCCATGTGGGCTGGTGGGATGATTTCATCGGTCAGGGCAAAGCTCTGGACACTAGAGCGTCGTATGTGATCTGTGTGAATTATCTGGGCGGCTGCTACGGCTCAACTGGTCCGGCTAGCGTCATGCCTGGCCAGGAGCGACCACTGGGACGCCAATTTCCAAGTTTGACAATTGCGGATATTGTCGACTCTCAGATACACCTGCTGGATTACCTGGGTATTGAACGTTTGCACGCCGTAGTCGGCGCCTCTCTGGGAGGCTTGATGTGTCTGAGCTTAGCAACGCGATATCCTAACCGCGTTGCTAAAGTTATTCCCATCTCTGCCGGTCTAGATGTTACCCCCTTGCAACGTCTGATTAATTTTGAACAGATTATCGCCATTGAAAGCGATCCAAACTTTCGCGGCGGTGATTACTATGGCCACACCCCTCCCAACCAGGGATTGTCGTTGGCGCGTATAATTGGCCACAAAACATTTGTCTCGGTTGCCGACCTAGAAGCACGGGCTCGAGCAGGCATCATTGATACCACAAATGTCTTTGCCTCGTATTCAGTAAACCACAAGCTCGAATCCTATATGATCCATCAGGGCCGCCGTTTTTGCAGCCGCTTTGATGCCAATTCCTATTTGCGTATTCTGGAGGCCTGGCAGCGTTTTGACTTAGTGCGCGAAGCCGCTTGCCAACACCTTTCAGAAGTATTGATCCGCTGCCGAGAGCAGGAATTTCTCACCTTTACCATCGATTCGGATGTGTGCTTCTATCCGGAAGAACAGGAAAAAATGGTTGCGGCCCTAAATGCAGCTGGAATAACCTCCACGCGTTTGACCGTTCACTCCGAGAAAGGCCACGACTCTTTCTTACTGGAAGCAGAGCTATTTACCCCGCAAATAAATTATTTCCTATATAGTTAAAATTCAGCCTGCAACTACTGATACTTCCGGCGCTTTGCGGAACAGTTCGAGAATAACGATGCGCCAACTTTTCCCCCGACTGCTTGGAAAATCAAGTAATAATCAAAGGTCGCCCTCATCGACTCCGCTGATGTAGGCGACCAAGCAGGCACATAAGAGTCCTGTTCACAACCCTCTCAAGGAGTAATTCATGTATAGTGTCTCATATGACGGCAGCAACAAAAAAATATTGTGGCAGGAAATGTGGCGCCACGAATTCGAAGCGGCGCTCGCAGACGATCCGGTGGTCATCGTGCCGGTGGGTTCGGTGGAACAGCACGGACCGCACTGCCCGATGGACGTGGACATCTCGGCTCCCTTTCACATGGCCGCCGCGGTGGCGCGCCGGATCGAGGATTTCCCGGTAATTGTCGCGCCGCCGATATGGAGCGGCTTCACCCATTACAACATGGGATTTCCCGGCACTATCAGCCTGCGCCTTGAGACTTTCCAGATGTTATTGGCCGATGTCTTCCGCAGCATTCACGCCAACGGTTTCAAACGCATTGTCTCGGTCAACGGCCATGGCGGCAACGCCGCTCCCTGTCGCGCCGTGAGCTGGCAGGTGGCCGAAGAGGATATCTTCACCCTGACTTTCAATTGGTGGGATATCGTCGAGGACGAGCTGCGCCAATGGAGTGCTACCAGCGAGGGCGTGGGCCATGCCGGCGAGTGGGAAACCGCGGTGCAGTTGCACCTGCGCGCTCACCTGATTGCGCAGCAGCATATCGTCAAAGACGATACCGGTACCAAGCCCTTCGCGGGCGCGCTGGCCTTTGCCGAGTTTGCCGAACGCCGGCGCGATACCCTGGAGGACACGGGCGTCATGGGCGATGCCACCGTTGCCAGCGCCGAGAAAGGCCAGCGCATCTTCGCGCTGGCTTGCGAGCGCCTGGAAAAACTGGCGCGCGAATACCACGCCTTGCCGGTGCGCCACTACCGCGAATTCGGCAGCCATTGCACCTGAAATGCTGCGGCGGCGGACAATAAAACGCTACCAGGCATAACTATGCCGCAACAGGGCATGTCGACGACATAAAAACCTATTATGGCCTAAGGAGGCACTCTGGCGCACTGCATAAATAATTTCGCCGCGGCCGATTTCTACCTGCGGGAAAAATAAGCAGACCAGTTTTCCGTCGCTTCAAAACCGAGGATGCGCCTGGCCTTTTCCATGCTGTATTTTCCGTGCCCCTCGTAGCTGAGCATATTGAATTCCTGGTAGCAGTCGGGTATGGACGCAATTTCGAGCGCCAGCCGGCAGGCCAGCTGCAAGTCCTCCCAGACGATCGTAAAGGGTTGAATCTCGCGGCCGCGAGGTTCTTTGTCCGGCCGCGGCCCCAGGCCATTAAAAACGAAGTAGAGGGTCTGAATTTCATAGGTTCTTGCGTAGATCCGGCAGATTTCACCCGACAGCATTTTGGTGATGCTGTAATAGCCCGTCCCCGCTGCCGGGGGTACATCCACAATGTCGAAGTCGTGATCGTAGTTGAAACGGTCGTTTTGCGGTCCGGTGTGAATCACCTTTTCGATGCCCCGTTCAGCCGCCGCCTTCATGACGTGCCAGGCCCCCCGGGCATTGACGTGAAAACTGTAATCGGGATCGTTTCTGTTGACTGTTAAATTGATGATGGCATCCATGCCCCTTGCCGCATCGAGTACTTGCCGATAGGAGGTAATATCGACCTCGACCATCTCCCTGCCCTCGGGATGGGGTACGATATCGGCCAGACGCAACTCGTAATCGTCCTCCAATCCCGGCGCCAAATAGGGTCCTATACCGCCGCAAGCACCCAGTAGCAATACGCGTTTTTTCATCAAGCCCCTCCGGCGCTGCGAAAATTGTGGGTGGGTTTATAACCCATTCTCTCTGCCTGAGAGATCAGGAATTTGGGATTGTCCAGCGGTGCGCAGATGTGGTAGATCGCCCAGCGCGATGCCCAGCGCATCGCGGCGCTGGCATCGCGCCTCAGGACCTGGCGAAAGGCCTGCACCACATCCCGCAAATCGACCCATTGCAGATCCTCCTGACAGCCGACGACCTCTTCTTCCAGGACCAATCTTCCCAGGCGCAGAGCCGTGACTGTAATCGGGTAATCACGGGCGAATTCCCGGCAGGTGAGTTCCCCCATATAGCGACTCATACAAGCCATCTCGGGTCCCGGCAGCGGTTTGTGGTATTCGCTTATATAGACCGTGTCGGGATAGCCGGCGAAAATTTCGAGACTGCTGGCATAGACAAACTTATCGACGCCGGCTTCGACCCCGGCCTTGAACAGCACGTGGGTCCCCCGCGTCGCCAGATCGAGCAGTTCCCGCTCGCACTCAAGCGGATCTGCGGGCAGATCCTGGGGGGGCTCGCCGGTGTGAATCACCGCGTCGATATTGCGCACTGCTTTCCACGCAATCTCGGGATCCACCAGACTCCCCTGAACCAGCTCGACCTCGTCGTTTAATTCTTTGGGAGCAGAACTATCGAGGAGCCGCAGCTTGTGATCGCCAAGCAAATCGGCAGCCAGGGCCTGCCCCAGTTGACTGGCGGCGCCAGTTATCAGGATATGCATCAATCCGCTTTCTTTTTTACCCCTGGGTATAGCTCGTTCAAACCTGCTGCAGGGCGCGCCAGCGGCAGTAGTAAACGCGCAGTTGTTCGGGCAGTGCACCCCTCACGTTTTCGGCTAGCAGCCATGCGTAACGGTCGTCCTTCTCCATGCGCGGCTCGGGTCGACGGCGTCATCGGCAATGAAATAACCCTGGTCACGGTAGTCCTGCAGCTGCTTTTCAGTAGCCATCCCGCACCTTTTTCTGCTGCTCTTCCCCCATAGAGCGGCGGCGCAGCCGGTATTCCACTCCATTGCTCATGCTGAGCAATACTCGGTCTCGTCTGCATCTACGAGTTTGACGAGCATTGTTTTTAGCTACCCGGCATCATATTTCCGCAGCTTGTCAATGCGGCAATGCCTACCCCTCTTAACCGCAGCCCCAGAGCACCTCAATGGAAAGCCATGGCAGAGCCCGGCGAAATTTCATCGGGTGAACACAGTGCCCCTTACATAGGCCGCATCGTCGGATGCCAGCAGCGCCAACACTCTAGCTACTCCCTCCGGTTCGCCCAGCGCCGACTGCCAGGCTTCGAGCGCCTCCTCCGGGTCCTGCCCTTCTCTTTCCGCTATCTCGCGTATGGCCTCCAGCTTGAGCGGTGTTGAAATATCATTTGGACAGACGACATTGACGCGGATATTTGCCGGCTCGAGTTGCTCGGCCAGGGTGAAGGCCAGCCCGTGCACGCCGCCCTTGCTCGCTCCGTACGCCACCGAAGCGCTGCTGCTGGTTACCCCGGCAGTGGAGGCAATGAATAGAATTACGCCACCACCGCTGCGCTCCATCGGCTGGACGGCGTGTTTCGTGGTCAGAAATATGCCTTTCAAGTTTACATCGATTACCCGCTCCCAGGCCTTCGCTTCGAAGAGGTCGACCCGCACCCTGGGGGCGAGAAAGATGCCGGCGCAATTGACCAGCACATCGAGGCGACCGAAGTCGCGCTCTACCGCCGCGCTCAAAGCAGCGGCATCGGCTTCCACGGAAATATCCACGCGCACAAAGCGGGCCTCGCCGCCGGCCGCTTCGATCGCGTCCACGGTCTCCATGCCCTGCGTCCGGTCGAGGTCTGCAACCACCACCCTGGCTCCTTCGGCCGCAAAGAGCAGGGCCGTTGCCTTGCCGATGCCACTTGCGCCTCCGGTGACGATGACCACTTTATCCTTTAATCGCATGCATGGTCCTTTCTAGGCGGGCAATTCCCAGCGCGACCACAGCAGACTGCACTTGTCTCCGGCGGCGGTGGGTTTCTGGTAGTACAGCGTCAGCAAGCTGCCGTCGCCCAGCTCCACCGTCGATGGATAACCCAGATCACGATCTGGACCATCGTCGCGCAGGATGTAGTGATAATCCCAGCTGTCCCCCCCGTCGCGGCTGATCATAAAGCGCTCTCCGTAGGGCTCCTGGCGATAACCATAGGAGCCGATCAGAGCGCCGCTGGAATGATTCAACAGATGCGGCGGACAACCGTGAAAATTAAGTGGAGCAGCTGGACTCCAGGTGCGGCCGCCATCCTCTGAAATAGTCTGCATCATGGAAAAGTTGATCAATCCGAGATCTTCGATTGGACTCGTACTATTGCGGGTATTCTCGATGCGTATCAAGCCCAGCAATCTTCCATCGGGCAATTCCGCCACATGCGGCTCGTGGTAGCTGCCTTCGACCGTGCCCGGGTACAGCGGCACGGCGCCGAGCTTTTCCCAGGTGCGGCCTTCGTCGGCGCTTTTCATCGCAGCGATGGAACCCTGCCCGGCCAGGAATCCCGCCATTTCCACGAGGAACTCCTTGCCGAAATAAAGCAACTCGCCGCTGCGCAGGAGGATGGGCCCGTGCGGCGCGGTGAGCGGCACTTTGAGCGGCTCGTTCCAGGATTCGCCGCGATCGTCGCTGGTGCTGATCCAGGCCCCGGCCCAGCGCCTGGCATTCTCCTCGGTCATGCGCGCATAGCCTTCGCGCCAGCGCTCGATTTGGTCCCCGGCGCGCTCCGCCTTTTCCAATGAATGAACGGTAAACCACGATATCAGCAGTTTGTCCTGCCCCAGCCCCAAGACGCCGGTATCGCGATCGTCGAGGGGTGAATCATGGGCCACCTGCGGACTGGTCCACGACTGCCCATCGTCGCTACTGGTGCAGATCACGTTGCGCCCGAAGGGACAAACATGGGCGTTGCGCAGACCCGAGGCCGCCGCCACCAGGGTGCCGTCTTCCATGCGAGCCAGGGTCGGCCAGCCGAAATAACCGAAAAAATCATCTGGAAACGAACTGACTACTCCGTGCCGGGCTTCTACCTTCTGGTTTACTTCGCGCAGTTGCATACGCTCACTCCTTTCTGATCTCATTTGTGCCACCTCCCCAATTCACTCCCACGCTGCGGTGGCCACACCGCGTTCGGCGAGGGCCTGCAGCAATTGTTCCCAGGCCGTATCGGCAATCGGGATGCCCTGGCGCCAGCGCTGCCGGCGCTCCTCCCAGCCGCGCTGGCCGGGAAAGCGCACTGGCTGGTCAGGATCCAGCGCTTCGATGGCGCCGATCTGCTCGAGCAGACTCTGAACGCGGCGCGCGAAGGCCTCGCTGCCCCCGAACACTGCCGGGTCCAGAGCCATAATAAAAAAGGTGCCATGGTAGGGCAGGTCGGTGCGGCTGAGGGGTGGAATCTGCTGTCCGATCGGGCTATCTGCCAGGCCGCAGCACAACGCATCGACGAGCAGCCCGAAGCCGTAGCCGATTGGACCCGCAACGGGAAGAATCCAGCCACTCGTCAAATCCTCCAGCTCGGTACTCGGCCGTCCATCCGAATCCAGGACCGCATCAACGGGCAACTGCCCACCTGCCCGCAGCGCCTGGGCCTTGAGCTTGGCGGCCGAGAAACCGGTGGAAAAATCGAAGACGATGGGATCGCCAGCACCGGCGGGAATGCCGTAGGCGATGGGGTTGGTACCGTGTAAACCCCGCTTGCCGGCAAAGGGGGTCACGCGCGGTGCGCACGCTGTAGCCGCCAGACCGATCAGGCCCTGGCGAGCAGCCTGGATAGCGTAGTGGGAAATCGCTCCGTTGTGATTGTTCTGCCGCACCACCGCAGCGGCCAGACCGCTGCCCCGCGCCTTGTCTATGACCCGCCGCGTCGCTTCCATACTGGCGTAGAAGCCGTCCCCCTGATGGGCGTCCAGCACGGCGCTCGCCGGCGTCTCTACGACAATCTCCGGCTCTCTGCTAGCATGGAGGCGCCCTCCATCTACCAGGTCCAGATAGAGGGGCAGCAACTGAATGCCGTGACTGTCGATACCGCGCAAATCGGCCTCGATCAGCCCTTCGATAGCAATCTGGGCGATGTGTTCGGGTGCTTCTATTCGCCTAAAGACAGCCCGACACAGGCGCCGGGCTGTTTCGAGTGTCACCTGCATATATTTCACCTCGCCGGATATCGCTGACGGACTTGCGAGAGAAGAATTCGCCAGAATCTACGCCCTTTCTCGAGTGCCGGCAAGCGACCTTGCCGCGAAGACTTGATAAGCCTTGCAAGTTGCTGTATTTTGGGCTCCCACAACAAACAATCCTTTGCGCCATACCCTAGCTATACAACGCTCGAGGGTCTGGGCCGCTCAGGCGCAAAACCGAATATTTACCCGATCCATCCCCCTTTCCCCAAAGGTGATCTAAATGGACCCAACCGATCTGTGTTTTTTATCCGCCCTGGAACTGGCTGAACTGTACCGCGAGCGCAAGCTATCCCCTGTAGAAGTGACCAGCGCCATTCTGGACCGCATCGACCAGCTCAACCCCGCACTCAACGCCTTTGTCACAGTGAGCGCAGATCTCGCCCGCGAACAAGCTCGCACCGCCGAGGCAGCCTACGGCGGCAGCGACCCGATCGCGCCGCTGGCCGGCATCCCCATGAGCATCAAAGATCTGGTCGCCACCCGCGGCATTCGCACCACCCGCGGTTCCCTGCTCTCGGCCGACTGGATACCCGACTTCGATGCCCCCGTTGCGGCGCGCCTCTACGCCGCCGGCGCCGTGATGCTGGGCAAAACAAATACCCCGGAACTTGGCTGGAAGGGCGACTCGGGCAACCGCGTCGTCGGACCGACCCACAATCCATGGCAAGCCGGCCAGACCGCCGGCGGCTCCAGCGGCGGTGCCGGGGCGGCCGTGGCTGCGGGCCTCGGCCCCCTGTCCCAGGGCAGCGACGGAGCGGGGTCGGTGCGCATGCCCGCTTCCTTTTGCGGCATCTTTGGACTCAAGCCCTCGTTCGGACTCATCCCCCAGTATCCCTCCAGCGCGGTACCGTGGATCTCGCACCTGGGCCCGATGACGCGCACTGTGCGAGATGCCGCTCTCTTTCTCAATATCATGGCGGGCGCCGACCCGGCCGACCCCCTCACCTTTGATACGGGAATCGACTATCTGCAAGCTATGGAGGGCGATATCAAAGGTCTGAAAGTGGCCTGGACACCCGATCTGGGCTACGCCCCCGTCGAGCCGCAAGTCCAGCAGATCAGCACTGCGGCCGCCGCCCGCTTTGCCGCACTGGGCTGCCATGTCGAAGAGGCTCACCCCGGCCTGCCTGATCCCTGGGAGCATATTGCCCACGTGATCTGGTCCACCGCATTTGCCGGGATCCATCTCGACGATCTGGAGCAAACGCGCGACCGCATTGATCCGGGCCTGGTGGAAGTAATAGACCAGGGACGCCAATTCTCCGGCGCCGAAGTGGCCGCCGCCCACATCCGCCGCAATGCCTACTATCACAGCTGGCGCGAATTCATGCAGGGCTACGACCTGCTGTTGACGCCCACGGTTCCGGTGACCGCCTTTGCCGCCGGCGCCGACCACCCCGGACAGATCAATGGCCAGCCCACCACCTACCTGGGCTGGACCGCCTTCACCTATCCCTTCAACCTCACCGGCCAGCCGGCCGCAACCGTGCCCTGTGGCTTTGCGGCCAACGGCCTGCCGGTCGGCCTCCAGATCGTTGGCCGCTGGCGCGATGACGCCACCGTGCTGCGCGCCGCGGCGGCTTTCGAGGCCCTGGCCCCGTGGGCGGGGACCCGTCCCTGAGTCTGCTTAAATGGGAAAACTGCAGGAAGGCAGGGAGCACAAAACCAGGATGCGCGCTTTTCCTTACACCCTGAAAAATAAAATCAACTAAAAAACAACAGCCCCCACAGATTTTGCGCTTGCTGCCAAGGAAGAACAGACGATGAAAGCACTGGCTGAGAACCAAGAAGAGCAACGCCGCAAACTCTACGGCCTGCTCGGGGAACTACCGGCGTCGGATTACCCACTTAGTGCAACTCTGGTCGAACGCGAGGAAAGCGACAACTACGTGCTGGAAAAGCTGGTTCTGGACTTAAACGGCATCGAATCGGTGCCGGCCTATTTCACCAAACCGACGAAGGCGACACAACCCCTGCCCTGCGTCCTCTACAACCACGCCCACGGCGGCGATTACCAGCTCGGCAAGGACGAACTTCTCGACGGCCGCAAGGCGCTGCAAAATCCTCCCTATGCGACAGCGCTGAGCGCCAGCGGTTACGCCGCCCTGTGCATCGACAGCTGGAATTTTGGCGAGCGCCGGGGACGCACCGAACACGATCTCTTTGCGCAGATGCTGTGGCAGGGTCAGGTGCTCTGGGGCATGATGGTCTACGACAGTGTGCGCGCCCTGGACTATCTGGTCTCGCGTGCGGATGTAGACGAGACGCGCATCGCCACCCTGGGCATCTCGATGGGCAGCACCATGGCCTGGTGGACGGCCGCACTCGATACCCGGATTAAGGTGTGCGTGGATCTGTGCTGCCTGACGGACTTCCAGGCCCTGATCGACTCGCAGGGGCTCGGCGGACACGGCATATACTACTATGTGCCGGCCCTACTCAAGCACTTCACCGCCGCTCAGATCAACGCCCTGATCGCGCCGCGCCCCCACCTGAGCCTGGCCGGCAACTACGACCGCCTCACCCCGATGTCCGGTCTGGAACGCATTGATGCCGAATTAAAACAGGTCTACCGAGACCTGGATGCGGACGCGGCCTGGGAACTCAAATGCTACGAGATCGGCCACTTCGAAACGGCGGCAATGCGCGCCGAAGTTATGCGTTTTTTGCACCGCTGGCTCTAAACAAAGAAACCGGGAGTTAGATAAAAACCATGCATATTATCGACTCGGGCTACGTCTACGACGGCCGCCGGGCCCCTGCCCATCAGCAGAACTGCGCCTTCACCACCATTTGCCGCATGCAGGACGGCACCATCATTGTCTCGGGGCGCTGGGGCAGCGCGCGCGATTCGCCGGATGGCCATGCCTGTATTTTCGCCAGCACCGACCACGGCACTCGATGGGAAAAACGCTACGATGGCTATGGGCGCCTGGACTGGGCCGAAATCCCGGGCGAAAACAAAGGCCTCACCTGTAGCGAACTGAGAGCGGGCGTCCTCACCGCCTCCTCGCTGTGGGTGGACCGCAGCGACCCCGATCTGCCCTTCATCAATCCGCAGACCCAGGGGCTGCTGCCCATGCGCATCATCCACACGACCTCGACGGATGGGGGCTATACCTGGGAAAAGCCGCGGCGCATGGAAACTGCGCCGCACCTGGCCGCATCGCCCTGTTCATCGTCCATTCTGATGCTGCCCGACGGCGTCCTCGCACAACCCTATGAGCACTGGAAGGAATACGACGACCCGCAACCGGGCCGTCCGGCTGCCCGCCTGCGGCTATCCGGCGACCAGGGCGCCACCTGGCCGAATTACGTGACGGTGGCACACGACCCCGACAATACCCTCGCCTACTGGGATCAGCGCCTGGCGCTCCATCCGCAGACGGGTCAGCTGGTGGCGATGTTCTGGACCCACGATTTCGTCGCCGGGACCGATCGCGACATCCACATCGCCTGGGGTTCGGCCGAGGGCAAAGAATGGTCGAGCCCCAGTTCTACCGGACTGCCGGGGCAGCACTGCCAGCCGCTGGCCCTGGGCGGAAACCAGCTGGTGGCGGCCTATACGCACCGGCGCGATCCCCCCGGCATCGCCCTCTCCATCAGCGACGATTTCGGCAAAACCTGGCGCCGGGACCAGGA
>MDTE01023120.1_pt1 | contig 13460 bp, 7 predicted proteins | sample 811231 | NCBI WGS metagenome assembly MDTE01 (sample SAMN05326651, study PRJNA326480) | marine metagenome | isolation source: seawater | place: Indian Ocean: Red Sea | collected 2010
CTGAAAGTCTTCAAACACAATAGGGTTGTTTTCAAACATAACAAATATCTTTCTTTTTTTATGTAATTTTAAAACACTAGCAGCTATGTCAGAAACTTCTTTAAAAACATTGGTATAAGTAGTTTTACCTAAATCAAGATTTAAATCTTGAGCAACTTCTCTTCTAGTTTGATATACAGTATTTAAATCTGGTCCAAAAATACTATTTGCAGTTTTTTCTAAATCACGAAGCGCCGCCCTTTCATCAGGACTAAGCGTGTCTTTTGGATCTCGATCTCTTATTCTTAGATTTAATAAATTAGTTATTGTGGCTCTTTCTTCTTCGCCTAAACTCATTAAATTAAAAGCTTCACTAACATCATCGTTTATATACACCCCCGGAGTTTCAGTGTCTGTTACTTTACCTTGAGTTGTGTTATTTATACTTTGGTTAAATTTTCTATACCCTTTTGCTGGTTTTTTAGTAAAGTAAGGGACTTCATATTGGTCATCTTTAAATTTACCTGAATACTTATCTGAATCAATAATTTTTTCTTGGAACTCCGCTCGTGAAAGATCATCAAGATCATCGGATATTCTTGCATAATCATTTTCAGTTAATATGTTGTTCTCTTGAGCGATTGCTTGCAGATGGGCATACTGTTCTTCAAGGGTAGGAAAACGGTAAATCTCAGGAGCTTCTAAAGCTTTTTGTCTTAAAACAGACGTAGCATCTCCTGACATTAAATCTTTTGCATCCGCTAAAGCGCCTTCTATAATAGTTCTATACTCGGGGTTATTTGCGAGATAAGATGGCTCACTTGCACCAGCCCCCGCAATATTTAACCTTTTAATATTATGGCGCATTAAAAAGCTTAAAATTTCTTCCTTACTTGTTGGGTTTATTAATAGAGGTTTATTGTATTGCTCTGCTAAACGTATAGTTAGAGCACTTCCAGGAGTGTTAACTTTATTTGTGCCAGGATCTGTTTGCGAAAATATAACCACGCCATCTGAATATCTAACAACTAACTCTGTTCTTTTTGCATAGCTTAATGGCTCATCAAGAAAACCTGCAGTAACTCCTTCTTTTTGAACTTTTTTAAATATTAAATCTTGTAATTCTTTTTCTGCTAAAGCTAAGTCTTTAAATTGTTGTGGATTAGTTTTAGCTTCATCAGATAGCAATAATATCTGTTTACCAAATTCTGTTTTTGGTATTATAACTTGGTCATCTCCAAACCCTACGGCTTCTGAAGCAGCTAGGCCTAAAACTTTATAACCTAATTTAGAACCTAATTTATAACCCCAGTAATCTACACCATCTTGTAGACCTGAAGTTATCTCAGTTAGCTCTAACTTGTTTAAATCTAACCTATAATCAGTTAAAGAATCTACAAAATCTTCATCATAACCGTGTAATTTGTAATTTTCTCTATGTCTGTCAATTACCTCTTGTTTTAACTCGGCTAGGGAGTCATAACTTTCCTGTATACCTTGTAGTTTATCTCTAACAACTTCAAAGGTTGGGTTTACAATAGAGTTCTCTAAAGAAATTATAGAATTAACTAAAGAAGGTTTTGATAATTTGTTTTCTTTATAAAAAGGAGTTTCGGTTATACTTTCTGCAAGTTCTCTAGCAGATTGATATTCACCCGAACTACTATTGTAGTAGATAGGTAGACTAAATAAATCAGGCTTTACCCCTTTAAAAAACTCTTTCTTACCCTGTTTATTAATAAAGTAATTTTTTGATTTAACACTAACCGGAGATTCCTCATCATACCGACCGTCCACCATTAGTTCCTTAATTATTGAATCTAAATCATGAACATAGGCGCCATTCTCCATTTTATCTATTACGTCAGCATTAAAGAAAGGAAGTTTAGTTGATTTTTTTACAAGCCTATCCTCTATAGTAAGTGATTGCATCATACTTTCTAATGCAATTTCATCTGTCTTATATTTTTTACCTTCTTTATAGCTGTACTTAAAAACAATTTTAGCTGGAACGCCATTTTTATCTTTAAAATTTGTTATAAATTTATTTGATAGAAGTTTTGCAAACCCCATGGCTACTTTATATCCGTAAGTAACGTTAGCACGTTCTAAACTGTCTATACTGCTATCAAAAAGAGCTACTCCAGCTTTTAACACTTCATTAAAAGAAATAACATTCTCTCCTTTTGAAGTTCTTTTTACCCACATAAAACGCATAGATCCACCATCCCCTTTATACTTTTCAGCATCCTTAAAGTTCTGTGTGTTATTTTTTTCGTTGTTTTGAGCAGTTTGCATACCTTGTGTTACTGCAGTTTGTACCGCTTCTTCAGGAGTCATGTCTCTAAAAGTATCATTGTAGAGTTCGGGTAAAGACTCTGGAGTAAGTTCTTTTACGATTACTTGATAGTCAGACTCAAGTCTAAGGCCCACCAAGACTCCTATATCTTTCACAAACTCAACAACACGATTAGCTTGTTGTTTACCAAGCCTATTCTGTAAACCAATTAGAGGGACTACCATACTCTTACCCCCTTGTATTTTTACGATGCTCTGTAATGCTCCTAACAGGTTTTCTACCTCTTGGAAGCTATATCCAAGTTCTATTATTTTGTCAGCGATTTCAGGGCTTAGCCTAAACATGTCTAGAGCTATCTGTCTAGGATCACTAATAGGGTTAAAAAGTGTTTCTCCAGATCTTTCTCCAATAATAATATCTGTAGTTTTTAATTTAAAAAGACTAGAAGGGTCAGCTTTTTGTGCCTCTAGTAACCTTCTTAATATTGCTGAATTAGCTTGTATTAATTCTGGGTCTATTAAACTAATTTCAGCACTGTCCATGTAGTTAGCTAAGTGTGAACTAATTGTAGCCCCACCACTTATACCAAAACTTTTTAAAGGCACTCCATACAACTCAGCTTTTGCAAGTACTGACTCAATTGCTTGTTGTCTAGCTTCTTCAATTGCCTTTTTTTCTAATTGGTCTTTTACATCGTCTAGACCACCAGCAGTAAGTGTTCTTTCTCCTTTAGTTTTTTTATCTATCCTATCAAGTGTTTTTTTAAGGTCTTGGTCTGCTCTATCTAAAAATATAGGTTCTAAATTTCTTTGTTCACTTAAAACTGCTGAACGTAATTGCTCCATAATATCTTTACCTAAAATATATTGAGTATCCCCCGAAGTAATTCTAACTTCTTGTTCTGTTAAAAGTTCATTTACACGAGCAAAGAATTCACTAGAAAGACCCTCTACTAAATTTTTAGTTTCTGCGGCTGTTGCTCCTAACTCTCCAAGAAATAATGTTTCTACTTCACTTTGAGTTGGAGGTGTTGGAGAACCTGTAGTTTTGCTCGCGGTTTCCATGTTTTGTCTATTTTCTTCAATTAACTTTATTAGCTCATCTTGGGTAGTTTTAATCTGTTTTCGTATACGTGCTAATGCTGTTTCATTAATTCTTATAAGGGTAAGGTCTTTAGGAGGTAATGCATTTAAAGCTGTTTGCACATCTTTTGTAGACGGGTTTCTTTTTGGTTTAATTCTTACCTTAACTGGATCAGTGCCTTTTCCTATATCTACGGTTCTAGTAGTGGGCCCAGATCTTTGCCTGTCATGTCCTTTTTGAACACGTTTTATTAATTGTTTAAGTGCTATAGCAGGTTCATTTTGTTGATACTTTTCATGTTTTTCTATAAGTTGGTCAAGGTACTCATTTTTTTCTGCTATTAAACCATTGAGTCGCTCCATTTCTTTTGTAGCGTCACCAGACGTAAATACACTAGTGTAAGTTAGTTCAGCAGCAACGGTTAGAGACATAATGTCAGCTTGAAGTTTTCTTATCTCAGCTAACCCTTCTTCTGGTATTTTTGTAAGATCAGCTTTTTTAAAAGCTTGTGCATATCTACCACTAAGAAGTTTTGACACACCAACTTGTTGTATATTAGCCGCATTCTCTATAATTTCTGCATCAACAGCTTGGTCGGTGCCCGCTACTTCGTATCCTTTACCACCGTCTATATCTACAATACCTTCTTCTACTGCTTCGCTTTCTAAGTCTTTTAATTCCTGTAGTACTTCTTCTGGGCTACGACCTAACTCTTCAGATATCTTTTTAATAATTCCATCATCATCATCTGTTTTAGGGTTATTGTCTAAACGATAATTAGCTACCTCTTCTACTGTTTGAATAATTATTTCCCTTTTTGGATCTTTTTTTCTTTTCGCATATTCTTGTAGTAAACTTTCAGTACGTTGTCCATTTTCTTCATCTAGGCTATCTAATATAGCTTCCTCTAATTCTTCTCTACTTAAAACACTAAAATCTTCAGCAGTTCGACTACTTTCGGCTTTTGTTTCTACGGCTGGTTGCCCTTCAGTATCAAATAAGTTCTTAAATTTTTCTTTTACTTCAGTTAAGGTTTTGCTTCTTTCTAAGATACTTTGAGCTCTTGTTTTTAACTTAGGGTATTTGTCTAAATCAAGAAATTTGTTAAGGGCTTCTTGTAATTGAGTAAAAGATTTACTAGCAACCCCATCATCGTACTTCTCAAGTATGCTTTGAACTTTTGTTTTTAACTTAGGGTATTTGTCTAAATCAGCAAATTTATTGAGTTCTTCATTAATTTTTACAAGATTTGGGTCATCTTTATACTTCTCAATTATGCTTTGAACTTTTGTTTTTAATTTAGGATATTTGTCTAAATCAGCAAATTTATTAAGTTCTTCTTGTAATTTAACAAAAGACTCACTAGCAATCCCATCATCATATTTCTCAAGTATACTCTGGACTTTTGTTTTTAATTTAGGGAACTCTTCTATGTCTGAGAACATATCTAACTTATCTTTTTCGCTTTGACTGATAGGAGTTGTAACTATGACTTGTCCGGGGTCGTCACCAAAATCAAGTTCCATTTGATCTTCAGGTTTTAAAACACCTCCTTTTACTTGCGAATCTGCTTTTTCAACTGCACTTTCTATTTGTTGTAGTTCGTTAGGGGTGGTTTGTTCCCAAACTACTCGTTCATTTTCTAATAAAGATACAACTACCTCATCTCCTTTACTAGCCGTAGGAGTTTCAGTGAAGTCTAAAATTTCTTGTAATACATCTCTTAAAGGTCTGTCCTCCATTCTTTCTTTACTGTATTTTTTCTGTATCGCAGGATCAACAGTTAGTAACGCTCCAAAACCATCTTTATCTAGACTTATAGATATAGCAGGAACAGCACTTTCTGGTATACCTAACTTGTTATATGCATCTCGTAAAAAGTCTTGTAGCGCAGAAAGGTCAAAACCATCAGTATTTAAAAGCTCCAACAATGTAGTGTTTTCGTCTATTAAATCTAAACTTTTTAAAGTTTCTTCACTTAACCATAAAGAAGTTCTTTTATGATTAGTGTCTACCATAGTACCTAACTGAGCTATGATGTCTTCTCTTACTTCTGGTAGTCCTCCTAACTTTTCAAGATCACGTACTGTTTTATTCTTTAAAAAACCATACTGGGCATCTTCCTTAGCTTGCAAATAAAAATCACGTGCTTGTCTAAAGATACCTGAACTAACACCACCAAGGACACCACGACCACCACCAGCTACAAACCCATCAAAAAAAGCTTGGCCCCTACGTAAATTAGCCTCTACACTTTGATTATTAAAATCAAGGTTTTTTAAAGTAGCTTGAGACATGATTATTTCTTCTTGTAGTGCTTCAGTAGCCCCTTCAACTCCAGCACTTGCTAACGCTGCCCTACTAATATCGCCTAACAAAGATAACTTAGAGGGGTTTTCATACTTTCTAAGATACCTTTTTCCAACTTCCCCTATCGCGTTCATACCTTTTCTCTCGGCAAGCGCTGCTAAAGCAAGGGCCTGTTTATCTTGGTTACTTAAAGGGTAGCCAAGTGCAGCCCTTCTTTTTGTTCCAGCTAAACGAGTCTTACCCGCAGCGACTTTAAACATAGAACCTAAAAATACTGCTTCTCCTAAAACATCAATAGCAGCCGCAGGGGCTCCAACTACTAAGGCAGCTAAAGCTTCCTCTGCAGTAAGCTGCATTCCTGCTTCTTGGTATTCTCTTAAAACCTCAGGGGCTAACATTGTTTCAGAAGATATAAATGCTCCAGCTCCTGCACCTCTTTTTATGTTTCTTAAAAAGTTTCTAGAACCATCCATTAATACCTTTTCTGCAGCCGTTAAATTGTCTACTCCTTTATTACGTGCGGTTTTATACCACATCTCTTTAAATATATTTCCTGGAGGAGGTAGTAATGGAACAGTGGGATCAATAGGGTTGTCCGGTAAATTTTCAATGTTTCTGCCCCTTTTAAAAGTAGCAAACTTTCTTGTGGTATCGGCTAAAATATCTTTTAAAGCTGCCCTTCCTGCAGAAGTAAATGCGGTTTGGGCTACCCCCACAGTAATACCACCAGCTAAAGCTTCAGCTATGGTTAAAGCTGCAGGAGCTATAAATTGACCTACTCCTCTAGCTGCTTGATTAAAAGCATCTCCAAAAGAAGGGTTATCTAAAAAATCAGGAAAAGTTTCTAAGGGAGCTAAAATAGCTTGAAGGTTTTGGTCCCTCCTTGCCATCTCATTTAAATTTGTCTGTGCTCCTTCTTCATCTCCAGTAATTAAATCAGCAATAGCTCCCATACCATAAAAAGAGCCAACAACTTGTTCTACTCCTGCCTCTACCCCTTTTGAGAAATAATCTCCCGCGCCATAAACTATGGTAGGAGGTCCATAATCTGTTTGACCTGTAAGATCTACAAACTGAGCAGAGTCCCTGTATTCCTGTTCTGATCGTTTAATATCATCAGCTATAAACTGATCGGTTACAGGATTTTTACTCTCTTTAACTGGAGTAGGTTCAGAGTCTCCTAAAAGAACTTTAAAAATATCATCTGACATAAATTACTCAAAAGAAGAAAGGGCATCAGTATCATCAAGAGGACTTCCTATGTTAAATGGTAAGCTACCAGCCTGTTGAAACTGCATCATTTTTTGCTCCCGTACAGCGTTTATATTAGAAAAAGTTTCAAGCAATCTCATGATACCCCTAGGGTTTGATCCTACATTAGCCTGTTTAAGGATATTTTCTAGTTTCTCTGGAGTTATTAATTGACCTACTGGCGCTCCATTCATATCATATAACTGAAACCCAGTTAATGGTTCATTACCTTGCTTCTCTATTTTAGTTCTTGCTCCCGGTCGTCCAACGAACCTATTAGCAAATTCTTTAGGAGTTAACTGCCTTCCGTTATATATAGCCCTTAATGAAAATTGATCAGGCTGTGTTATATCAATAGCTGCTCCTCCCTCCTCTCGTGCAAAACTATAAAACCACTCTTCAAGCCCCTGGGTTTCATTACTCGCACCTACTAATAAAGGCACTAATCCGGCTCGTATATTATTTTGTAATACTGCACCTAAAGAATCGTTCAATGGGTGGTCTTCATTACCGAGAATATCTCGTACTAGAAGGTTATCACTTAGGTCACCGAATAACATGCTAAATTTTTGCATATGGTTTGCAAATTCGTCTGAACCAACGTCATCCGCCGCCATAGCCAGTCGAGCCGTCTCTCTCAAAGGACTTATAAGGTTATTAATTATAGGTTGAAGATCTTTTTGTTGAGTCCTTAAATTCTTTAAGTCTTTTGGGGTAAATTTTTGATTTATAACAGCAGTCAGTAATGGGGCGCTTAAAGTACCAGTGAATTTTACTGTATCTATTAAAAAACCTGCGTCTCTAGCACTCATTTTTGATACTTTATCGGACTTAATCATATTCATGAACATGAAAGCTGCGTCAGTTGCATTAGCATTACTGTAAGCATGAAAGGCTTGAGGAGTTTTAAAGTGGTGTGTACCCTTAGCCCCAGTTAGATTACCAGCTTTGTGCGCAGCAGATTGATCAGCGGTTCGGTCTGTTTTTCTATCAAATTCTATTCTACCTTCTCGTTCATTAACTAAACCTTTTACTAACGTCCTAATAGCAGTTTTATTAGCTAAAGTTAAAGGTAAGTCTTTTTTGTTTTCTAAAAAGTCAAAAATTAAATTATGGGCGTCAGCTCTAAAAGCCGATTTATTGATAACGTCATCCAACAAACCTTGAATTTCTTTTGGCATAAGTTTCTCAGGTAGTTTTGCCTCTTCTCGCAACATATTTGCTCGTTTATCTCTCTCTTGAGTATATCTGTATATTTCTTCCTCAGCTGTTTCTAAAGCTTCTCCTTCAAGTCCGTCTAATTGGAATTGGAGATCCTTAATTTTGTTGTCTAGCTCTACTACTTGAGGGTCAGTTTTTATTTGATACTCCACCCTCGCTACTTTATCCTCAAGGTCTTTTGTTGCTTGTTCTACAGCTGGGCCTACTCCACCAGCTAATCGTCTACTTAAGTCACTTTTTTCTTCATCTGCCCCTGCGGCTACTGCAAACTGGGTGTTATATTTACCCTCAATTCTTTCTAACCTATCTTCTAAAAACTTCCTCTTTTTTTCACGTTCCTCTGTAGGTCTTTCTTTTTCAAGTTCTACTAACTGGCTTCTTATTTTAGCTACCTGTCTTTTTACACCTGTAAGGTTAGCTCGTCTTAACGCTGGGTTATTGAGCATTATTGATTCTAATTTTTCATCCTCTAATTGAATTAAAGTTTCTATACTTTTTATTTCCTCAGGTATTGTTGGTGCTTTGTTAAATTGATCAAAAAGGAAAGCAGATGCTTGTTTTCTCCATTCTTCTTCTCCACTCCAACCTCTTTTAGAACCATCACCATCCCCTCCATAACCCGTTCCCTCTGGTCCAAGGTTTTCATCCTCAACTGGTTTTTGAACTTTTTCTGTAGTTGTACTTACTTCGCCAGCTTGATTGTACGATCCCCTACCTGCGGTCATGTAATCAAACGTGCTAGGCACTAATAGCGCATCGTTTTGTCTTCTTACGTTATATACGTAGTCACGATGTAATTTTTTTATTTGATCTATACTAAAACTAAATTCTTCATTATCGTTGTTAGGGTTTCTAGGTCTGCTTATAGTAAGTCTCATTGGGGCCCCTTGAGCTTGTTTAGTCACTCCCTTTTTATCGTACTCAGCAAATATGGGTTTAACCATCTCTGGATTTTCTGGGTCCGGTTGAAACCCAGTAAGAAACACATTTTTACCCGTCATATATTGAGTAAACCCAATATCGTTAAAATAACCTAAAGCATCTGCACTATTTAAAGTATCTATAGTCATTACCCTAGAGTTATCTGGCCCATCTTGTAATTTGTCTGAAAAAAGCGCAGGTAGGTCTACCATAAAGGCTTTCTCTTTTCCCTGTCCCGCTCCAGAATAATAAACCTCATTACTTACATCAAGTTGTTGATTGTAATGCTTAATAGCATTGTCATGCATCTTTTGAGAAAGCTGCTGATTAATTTGAAATGAGTATGCCATTTGACTATCTGTTTTAGCCATTACATCAAGAAGGTTGCCGGGCATTTGTCCTAATCCGTTAGCCATCTATATACTCCCAAAAAGAGATCCTATGATCCCATATTTATTTTGTTTGGCTTGAGATTTGGCTGAAGAAAGAGCCCTTTCTCTACCTTGTTGAAGACCGGCAGCAGCGCCTAACTGACCTAAAACAGTTTTATTTATAGTGTTAGCTGAAGTTACTAAGGTGTTAAGTAAAGCTTGATTTTTATCTAATTGATTTACTCTTGCATTATTTAGAGCATCAGTAACTGCTATAGATCTTGCATATTGGTTTCCTCTGCTTCTTTGTGTTCTAGCTGCCATACTCTCCGTTGCTCCAAACCTACTTAAGTTTCTTCTTGAAATACCTTCAGCTAGGTTTGCTTGAACTAAAGCATCAGCAGGTGCTTGTCTAATTAAAGAGTCATCTTCTAGTTCATCTATTAAGCTGTCTTGAAAAGGTCTTATAGTGGAACGTACAAAATCATAACGGTCTTTAGCAACATCGGCATAAACGCTTTCTGGGTCATCTACCGTAGCAAGAGTTCCTACAGGACGTGGACCCGAGAAGTCTGTCCCACCTATATCAGTCACACTTTGAGTTCCAACTCCAGCTGCTGATTCTACTTGCGGAGACTCGGGAGCTATGGCTAAACCATCATCCACTATTGCTGTACCCATCGCTAAATTGTTAGAACCTTGTGCAGCTGTAACTGGGTCTACGCCACCTTGAGCTGCATCTATAGAAGTTTGCAACTCTTTATCAGCTATATCTCGTTGAGCATTTTCTAAAGCCGCCCCTAAATTACCAAAATCAAGATTACTAAAATTAAAATCTATTCCATAATCATAGCCACCAATAGAACTAATGGTTTTACCCATCTCAGCCCATGCCCAACCTGCTCCAACTGCTGACATTCTTAACTCCTACCAAATGGGCCAAAAGCTGTAGTGTATGCGTCTACACCACCATTTTGACCAGGCTGTAACACTGCTCTTTGGAATGGGTTTCCGGTTGGTGTGTACGAACCCCCCGTCATCCTGTTTGCGCTAAATTGAGATGCTAGATTACCTGTGGCAAACTTAGCCACCGCCGCTGCCGCTTGGCCATACATTTTATCTTTTGCGAGTTTCGCACTTAAAACATCCTGCACTTTTGCTAACTTAGTCGTTGTTTCCCCCCTTGCAACATCAGAAATAGCCCCTGCCGCAGTAGCCTCGTTACCCAAACCTATACTTAGGGCATTTTCTATTTCTTGATTTTGTATTTTTACACCTTCTTGATTAGCTCTTGTTTGATTTTGAACAGCACCAAACATTCTAGCTGCAGAAACAGCAAAGTCTTGTTCCATTTTTAAGTTTAAATCGTTAGTTAATGTTTGTCCAAAGTCAGCTTGAGCTTTTCCTTTAGCATACTGAGTTACTTTTAAATTAGTAGCAGACTGTATATCTTTTACAATTAAAGGCTCTAGTTTTTTATAATAATTATTAGCATCTACAGCTATGCCAGCTGCATATGATTCCATTGGACCTGCTTCATAATCTGCAGGATTAACTCTACTACCACCCATATTTATACCTCAATACTATATAATCTTTCTTTTATTTCCCAACCATTAGCTAAAGCATATTCTTCCATTTCAGGAACTACGGATTTTGCTTTTATGTAAGCACAATCCAAAGCTTTTGCTAATTGGTTTAACCATTGTACATGCGAAACCCAGTTATGTTTACCAGTTTCATGCACATACGCAATCCAAATTAACAAACTCCTTGTTTTTGAAAAAGGTTCTACTTCTATCGTTAAGACCATGAAGCCAATGGAAGACATATATAATTCTGCTCTTCCGTTTACACATTCGCTATAAATGTCCTCTGGTATAACCTCACAATGAGGGATTTCATTTAATATCGAACATATCGGGCCTCTTATCTCTTCCCAACATAACCGAACATCAGCTAGTTTGGGCTCTATAAAATGATCCATCTAATAGTCGAGTTCCTTTCCATAACGTCCATACCTTTTCCTTGGGGACAATCCCGCACCTTTGTATTTAACTGTCCTTTTTACACCAATATTGCCACCTCTACCTCTTAATTCAGCATCGTTCACTTCTGCTTGAAATAAGTTAAAGTAATCAGCAGCGGCTGCAGGATCAGTCCACTCTTTGCCCGGAATTCTTAGTAACCTATAGATAGTGCCATAAATAATGCCGTCTCGGTAGGTATTACTAAATTCTGTGTCTATACTGTTGGTAGTTCTAGTTGGCTTAAGAGCTACCTGTAATAATAACCCATTTACAGTTTTTGCATTTGGCACTGGCACCAACCAGAAAGTATCAGCTGTTTTTTGTAAATATACGGTTGGTATGCCTGATTTATCTCGCCAGTCGGGGTAATTTAATTCTAAACTTCTAGGGCTAATTGGGTCTAAATCATTGCCATCATAAGTTGCCCATTGTATTTGATGTACATCTGTACCAGACGGCTGATCAAACTCATACTCATAAACTCCCGATAAAGTAGTTATTGGGTCTAGGTCATAAGTATAAGCTCTACTTTTTTCACAAAGTTCTATAGTTGCAGAACGTAAATTAGTTTCTACAAATGATTCAGGACACCCCGGAACATAGGGTAATACATCTTTTACTAAAGATTCAAAACTAGCCAATGGTAGCCTCCTGTCTAGGTTCATTTACTGTGTCCGCTTGGGTAGTAATACCTAGGGACTGTGTAAATAATTGATAATGAGAACCAGCACGTTGAAAGTTACCAGCAAACTCACCATCTTTTAAATAAGCTCTATACAAACAAAAATTCATTAGACTATTTGCATATATATCATCCACTTGTATTAAGTCTGTATTAGCTCCAATACTAGTAGGATTTTTAGAATATACCACCTCTACATAGGCGCTACCAGATACTCCGGGATAAACAAAAAATTTACGTGGGTCTCTTTGATCAAACATGTAATGTTTAACTACCGTGCCATGCGCAGCTTTTCCCGTAACCGTAGGGTTATGCCAATTAGGGTCTTCACTATTTATTATATCTAAGTTTACTTTTGAAACGACTCTACCACCTGTCGCATCTGTAGCGGTGCCAGACATATTCCTATGTACAGTAATTAATCTTAAACCATCAGTAGGTATAGTTTGTTCGGTACCAGCAGCTAACAGTACATTTGCGTGGGTAGCAGTAGCATCTGGTTTAAAACTAGCAATTTCTCTTTGGCCATCGCTTAGGTAGTCAAACATCTCGCCATCCGTCCAACGCACAGACGTATTATCCTGAAGTATATTACGTACCCTGGATAGGATATGTTGTGCTTGTAACGTGCCTGCCATCTATTTTTTCTTAGTTGTTTTAGCTTTTGCTTTTGGTTTTTCTTCTGTTTCCTCTATAACATCTTCCATTGTTTTAGCTTTAGGCTCTTCTCTTACTTCTGTAGCCCCAGCTTGTAAACAAGCATATCCAATATACTCTGGGAATTCTCTTGCTTCTCCTGCATATAAACGAACAGCATCACCAGTTAAAAGTGATACATATAAATCTGTTTCTGAGATAACTTTCATAGTTTTTCTTTTATCCATTTAAAACTCCTGTTTAGTAGAAAGAGGTGGTCCGAAGACCACCCCTATCTTAATTAAAATGCGCAATCTACTCTGATTACACCAAAGTCTTCGTTCTGACCAGAAATGTCAGAATTGTAGACAGGTTTTTTAAGACCCATAATCTTACCAATAGAAATACCGTTTTGGTTTCCATAGTCGAAAGTGTCTTCAACTATTTCAGGCAAACCGATATCTGCCATAGCAAGAGATTGAGCTCCACAGAATAAACAAGCAGCGAAATCAATGTCACTACCTGATCCACCTTTCTGAGTACCAGAAGTACCCTGAGAAGTGTTTGGCACGTGTCTGAATTCGTGAACCATGACACCGTCAACCATTAAGCTAGAAGATCCAGCAAATAGTTCGTTGTTTGGTCCTCTGATACCAGCGCTTCTTACGTTAGCTAAG